>Ga0209369_1000147_pt1 | contig 152894 bp, 155 predicted proteins | sample EBPBio142010_DNA_FD_185865 | JGI IMG/M metagenome (GOLD analysis project Ga0209369, IMG submission 185865) | Wastewater treatment Type I Accumulibacter community from EBPR Bioreactor in Madison, WI, USA - Reactor 1_10/4/2010_ DNA (SPAdes)... | ecosystem: Engineered > Bioreactor > EBPR >...
AAATTTTTGATTTGCAAATCAAATTCTTTACAAAAATCATCAATCTGTACAAAAATAGTTGTAATTTGGTCTTTCAAAATCATAAGTAATAATTCGTTAAATATTTGAATTTCAGAAACTTAAATATGCGAATTATTACTTTTCATTGCAAATTTTATTTCATTTCTTATCCCGAACTCAGGTGCAGGTTATCATTTACAAAAAGCAACCACCCAATTTGGTGGAAGAATTTGGAACGCTTGGTTTGCCAAAGATTTGAACATCAACGAAGGTCCTTATAAATTCAGAGGTTTGCCGGGACTTATTTTTGAAATTTCAGATTCACAGGAAAATTTTATTTTTAAATTGGTGAAAAGTTATCAGCTCAACCAAACATTTAATACCCGTGAATTGGTGGAGAATTTTGCCGGAATGCAGCCCGTTAAAATTTCCGACAAAACCTACCAAAAACTAATGTTGGATTCTTACGGAAACCCTATAAAAGAAATTATGGAATCCTTCAAAGAAAACAAAAATCCGGACAACACTTTTTATGTCAATGGAATCCAGATTAAAAGTGCAGATCAGTTTAAAGAACTCAAGGAAATGAGGCAATTACAAATGCGCAAATACAATAATCCTATTGAACGCAATAAAATCATTCATTATCCTTCAAAATAATTTTTTATCGCCCTACGAAATATCCGTAATACGAACAACTTCCCATCAAACTTTGCGCAACGGAAGTGTCGGAATACTCCTTTTTCAGCAAAGAAAAATAGGTTCGGTATTTTTGGTTTTTAGTAGCATCCAATTTTTCCTGAAAAGCATTTCGTTTTTCTTCCCATTTCGGATCATCGTATTCCAAATGATTTTCCTGTTTTGCTTCCCATTGGTAGTATTTTCCTTGTTCAGCAGAAGCCATTTGGAAAAGGATTCTGGCTTTTTGTTCTTTATCAGAAGTTTGTTGCAACGCTTTGTTGTAAAAATTTAAAGCCACATCAAAATTATCCGGTTTCAAAGCGGTTTCCCAACTGTAATTTTTGTAATAGAAAGTTGGTTTTGCAGTCGTTTCGTTGTAGAAACTGTTTTTTTGCCAACCGTAATTGTTAATGTCCATCGAAAAAACTTCACGGAAATACCCCAACATCGACGTATTGTACAACACATTTCCGATTAATTGATTGGCTTTTGCACCTTCCATTCCTTTTTTGTTACCGATTTTTTTAAGTTGAATTACAGCTTCCGCCAATTCCAATTTGTTCATATTGTTTTTAATGAAAGGAAATTCGCCGATAAAATTTTCTGCAATCATACTTTTATTAGGTGAACTTTGGAAACTTTCCCAACGGTTATGCGCAAAAATTAAAGAAGAAATATTTTTAAAACCATTGTATTGATTGGGTTCAAAAGTCACCGGTTTTTGACTGGAAGTTTCCTTTTCCTCGTTGTAAACCCAGGTTAATCTCGGAATCCCTGCAAAATTGGTGGATTGTGCATAATGCTGTTTTGCTTTTTCAAAATTTCCGTTGCGCATTTCCTGATCTCCATAAATGATATTGAAAAAAGAATTGGCATCAGCAACATCCACATTTTTCATGATGATTTTTTGTTCCAATTCCGTTTTGTCTTTTTTGTTGATGAAATTTTGAACTTGTTTCGCCAAATCTGCATTCGGATTGTATTGCAAATCAGAAAGTTGATTATTCATTAAAAACGATTTTCCGTCTTCACCCTGCAGAAAATAACGGTTCGCCAAAACATCTTTAATAAAATCTGCGGTGGAAGGAAGTTCGTAATAATAATCGTAATTGGTTTTTAAGCTGTCATTTTTTTTATTTTCAGCAAAAAGATCAGGAAAATCTTTCATGATTTTATTTTCGAAATCGGCATCAATTTTCGGTTGTGCCGTAATTTCGTTCAGCATTTTCATTCGGGAAATTTGCTGTTGATATTCCGGATTGGTGGTTTTTATTTCATTTAAAATTTCGTTGCTGGTTTCAAAATCTTTTTGCAAGAATTTCAAGTAAGCATCGGCAATATGCCAAAATTCATCTGTGGATTTTTCTTTGGTTTTTTCGGTAAATTTTGAAAAATCATTCAGATAATCTTTGGATTCATCAGAACCGTACCACATCGCATTGTTGGTATAAATCGGAATTCGGTTCGGGTTTTCCAGCAATTCTTTATCGGAAGCACTGTTTTTTTCTCCATCCGAATTTTCTTTTTTGTCGGAACTGAATAAATTTTTGAAAAACCTGACAATTCTATCCCAAAAACTGGGTTTTTCCTGTTCCTTTTTTTTAACTTCTACCGTATTTTCTTGTTTGGAATTTGTTGGGATTTGATTTCCATTTTCATCGAAATGATGATAAAGAGTCGGCAAATAAGAACGCTCTAATTGGTTGATGCTTCTCGCTGCCATCACTTTCAAAATCTCGGAATTCGGGTCGATTTCGTACATTTTTTCCATCGTGGGAAGTGGATTGTTGAAATCCAAATACCCCAAAAGAAAATACGCCATGTTCTTTTCTTCCGGCGTTTTTGCGCGGTTCAAAATGTTTTTAAACGACGTGCTGTCCGAAATTTTCATGGAAGTGTAGATGCTTTCTTTTCGGTTATTCAAATTTTTAAAGGCCTGGAAAAAATTCCAATTCGCATTATCGTATTGCTCCAGACCACGCTGCGCTCCTGCCATTTGATCCAAAGCCAAAAAATACGGTGCGGTCCGCAAATTTATTGATTCCACATATTTTTTAAAATTGGCCACAGCTCTTTCAAAATTCCGGTTGTAATGATCGAAACGAACCAATTGATAGCCGTAACGTTGCTTTATTTCTGGATTTTTTGCAGCGTTATACAAAGAAACCAATGCGTTGATGGTTTTTTGATAATCTAATTGAGTGGCATTTTTTGCAGTATCATTTTCCCGATAATAAAAGGAATCTTCACTTTCCACGTAATTAATACGCATGAAAGGTTCCAAATATTTGGCTTCAATCAAATAATCAATTCCGTCTTTGAAATTTCCATAAGAACCCAATTTTTTTAAAATCGAATTGCTCAAATTTCCTTTTTTAAAATTGTTGAGATCGTTCATTTGCATGTGATTTACCACAAATTCAGTTTCGCGATAGTCCAATTTCTCTCCGAAATATTTCTTCCAAGCGAAAATATTTTGATCGGGAATCATTCTTTTCACCCCATCATCATAAAACTGCGCATCATAAGCCAACAAAAATGGAATGTAACTTTTATCCTTAATAATGGTTTGCGTAAAAAGATTGAAATAATCTCCATCCGGATAATAATCTGCACACGCTTTTGTTTCAGTGAAATAGGCGAAAAATAATGCGGAAATCAGAATTTTTTTCATGTTCAATTTGCTTTTTTATGGGTGAAAAATGGGATGGTTGAGAAACCTTTCATCCAAATGGTAATATACGATATTATATTGTGGAATTTTCTTGTCGAGAAAAAAAATTACTTCTTCCAATTGTTTTTCAGAAATTTCTTCGATTTTTATTTTAAAACCTTTGTTTAGGTAAACACCGAAATAAAAACCGTCTTGTAAAACTTCGGCTTCGGTTTCTGAAATCTTTTTGAACGCAGTGTTTTCCAAATCTTTTTGAGATAAGGCGTTAATCAGTTTTCTTTTTCCGAGATGGTTGGTCACAATTCCCCAAGAATAAATGGGCAATGCAATGTCGATTTTTTTAATCGGATACTTTTCTAAATCGGCGAGATAATTTTTTAAAATTTGAACTTCCAAAATCGAGTTTTTATCAGAATTCTCCAAAGGCGAAGTCGTTGAATAGCACATTAAATACACTTTTTTAACAGGTGGAATTCCGGTTTTTGCTTTATCTTTTACTTGATGAAGCCGAAGGGTACAAGTGATATTTTTCTCTGAGATTTTTTTTAATTCATTTAAAAATTTAAAATAATCGTCTTTTGTTCCGGCGGTCCAATCGCAATCGATTTGGATTTCATTAGAACTTTTGAAATGAAATTCTTTCGTTTTTTTCTGAATTAAATCAACAATACTTTCCGCAAGAAACGTAATTTCTTCAGGTTTAATGTTAAGAAAAGTTCTATTCATGATGAAAACTGTAGGAACAATTTCTTTTTCGGTTTTAAAACTTTGGTCTTTCGTAACCACACCAATCGGTTGAAATTTACCGCCAATTTTATCGACGTCAAAAAATCGGGTGTATAATTTGGTGTTGTTGGATTTTTGTAGAGTGTTTCTTTCAGTTTCATTTAAAGATAATAGCGTTCTCCAATAATAGAAAGTATAGGAAAGGTTTTCTTTTTTTGAACAGGAAAGAATGAAAAGAAATAGAAAGGGAAGTATTTTCTTCATTTTCAAATTTAGAAATTTTGATGGTTTTTTAAAGATGATTTTTTGAGGTAAAGTTCTTAATTCCTTAAAAATCAAAATATTTTCAAAGAATATTTGTCAGTTCAAAAAATCTTCATACATTTGCACACTCAATTTAGGGGTGTAGTGTGCCTATTTCAAACGTAGAAATCACAAAATCACCTAGATTAGAGAAAACAGAAAGATAATTTTTATTAATATAAACAATGTCAGGTATTATTGGAAAAAAAATCGGGATGACTTCCCTGTTTAACGAAGAAGGAAAAAACATTCCTTGTACCGTTATTCAAGCAGGTCCTTGCTCGGTTTTACAGGTCAGAACCGAAGAAGCTGATGGTTACGTAGGTATTCAGCTAGGTTTCGATGACAAGAGTGAAAAGAACGTTGGTAAAGCGTTGGCTGGTCATTTTAAAAAGGCTGGTTCTACTCCTAAAGCAAAAATTGTAGAATTCCGTAATGAATTCGAACATGATGTGAAAATAGGAGATGCGGTTGTGGTAAATATGTTTAATGAAGGAGAATTTGTGGATGTTACCGGAACTTCAAAAGGTAAAGGTTTCCAAGGTGTTGTTAAAAGACACAATTTTGGAGGTGTAATGCAGGCTACTCATGGACAGCACAACAGATTAAGAGCTCCGGGTTCTATCGGTGCAGGTTCAGACCCTTCAAGAGTTTTCAAAGGGATGAGAATGGCCGGAAGAATGGGTGGTAAACAAGTTACTGTTCAAAATCTTCAGGTGTTAAAAGTAGATAACGAGCAAAATCTTTTAGTAGTAAAAGGTGCTGTTCCGGGAGCTAAAAATTCTTATGTAATTATCAAGAAATGGAACTAGTAATATTTAATACATCAGGAAAAGAAACCGGAAAGAAAGTAACTCTAGACGAATCTGTTTTCGGAATTGAGCCAAACCAGCATGCGGTTTACTTAGAAGTTAAGCAATACCTTGCTGCGCAAAGACAAGGGACGCATAAAGCCAAAGAAAGAAGCGAAATTACAGCTTCTACAAAGAAATTAAAGAAACAGAAAGGTTCAGGTTCTGCGAGATATGGGGATATCAAATCTCCTGTATTCAAAGGTGGGGGTAGAGTTTTTGGTCCAAAACCAAGAGACTACAGATTCAAACTGAACAAAGCGCTGAAGAGATTGGCGAAAAAATCTGTTCTTTCACAGAAATTAAAAGATAATTCTATCAAAGTTTTGGAATCATTCAATTTTGATACTCCAAAAACTAAAGAATTCATCAATATCAATAATGCATTAGGTTTCGAAGGTAAAAAGTCTCTATACATTTTGCCGGAAGCTAACAAAAATGTGTACTTGTCATCAAGAAATTTACCTAAAACAAAAGTGTTGACTTATAACGAAATCAGCTCTTATGATTTAATAAATGCTGGTGAAATTGTATTCATCGAAGGTGCAGTAGAAAAATTCACAGAAAACCTTAAAAAGTAAGTAAATCATGTCAGTAATTATTAAACCGGTAATTTCAGAAAAGGCAAACTATCTTACAGATTTGAGAGGAACTTACTCGTTCTTGGTAGCTCCAAAAGCGAATAAAATCCAAATCAAAAATGCGGTAGAAGCAGCTTATGGTGTGAAAGTAGCGGACGTGAACACAATGATTTACGCTCCGAAAGTATCTGCAAAATATACGAAGAAAGGTCTTCAGGTTGGTAAAACAAACAAGCTTAAAAAAGCTGTTGTTAAACTGGTTGAAGGAGAAGTAATCGACATTTTTGCTGTTAATTAAGAATTTAGAAAATTATATAAACAATAGTAATGTCTGTTAGAAAATTAAAACCTATCACCCCGGGACAGAGATTCAGAATTGTAAACAATTTTGAGGAAATTACTACCAACAAACCAGAGAAATCTCTAACGGTTGGTATTAAAAAGTCAGGTGGACGTAACCAAACTGGTAAAATGACCATGCGTTACACCGGAGGTGGACACAAAAAGAAATACAGAATTATCGACTTCAAAAGAAATAAATTCGATGTTGAAGCAACGGTAAAAACTGTTGAGTACGATCCGAACAGAACTGCTTTCATCGCTCTTCTTGAGTATGCTGATGGAGAAAAGAGATACATCATCGCTCCAAACGGTATTAAAGTAGATCAAAAAGTAGTTTCTTCTGAAAGCGCAGAGCCGGAAGTTGGTAATGCAATGAAACTGAAAAATATTCCCTTAGGAACTGTTATTTCTTGTATCGAAATGAAACCTGGACAAGGTGCAATTTTAGCAAGATCTGCAGGATCTTCAGCGCAATTAACTTCAAGAGACGGAAAATATGCCATCATCAAATTGCCTTCAGGAGAATCTAGAATGATCCTTACGGAATGTATGGCCATGATTGGATCAGTATCTAACTCAGATCATCAATTAACCGTATCCGGAAAAGCAGGTAGAAGCAGATGGTTGGGTAGAAGACCAAGAACAAGAGCAGTAGTAATGAACCCAGTAGATCACCCAATGGGAGGTGGTGAAGGACGTTCTTCAGGAGGTCACCCAAGATCTAGAAACGGTAAACCAGCTAAAGGTTACAAAACAAGAAAGAAAAACAAAGTGTCTAACCGATACATCGTATCTAAAAGAAAATAATTATGGCAAGATCACTTAAGAAAGGACCTTTCATTGCACATCATTTAGATAAGAAGGTTCAGGCAAATGTAGAGTCTGGTAAGAAGACAGTAATAAAAACTTGGTCTAGAGCATCTATGATTTCTCCAGACTTCGTAGGACAAACCATCGCAGTACACAACGGTAAAACTTTTGTTCCGGTTTATGTAACTGAAAACATGGTAGGTCATAAGTTAGGCGAATTTTCTCCGACAAGATCTTTTAGAGGTCACGGTGGTAACAAAAATAAAGGTAGCAGATAATCATTATGGGATCAAGAAAACAAGATAGCTCAATTGCTAGAAAAGAAGCAAACAAAGACGTAGTAAAAGCGCGTCTTAATGATTGCCCGTCTTCTCCAAGAAAAATGAGATTGGTTGCCGATATCATTCGTGGAGAAAGTGTAGATAAGGCTCTATACATTCTTAAATATTCTAAGAAAGATGCTTCAACTAAATTGGAAAAACTTCTTCTTTCCGCTATGGCAAACTGGCAAGCGAAAAATGAAGGAGCTGATATTGAAGAAGCAAACCTTATCGTGAAAGAAATTTTCGTGGATAGTGCGAGACAATTGAAGAGACTAAGACCAGCTCCACAAGGAAGAGGGTACAGAATCAGAAAGAGAAGCAACCACGTTACATTAATTTTAGATTCAAAAGATAATAAATAATCAAGGTATGGGACAGAAGACAAATCCAATTGGTAACAGATTAGGAATCATCAGAGGATGGGATTCTAACTGGTTTGGTGGAAACGATTACGGAAACCGTATCGCTGAAGACTATAAAATCAGAAGATACCTTGAGGCTAGATTATCTAAAGGAGGAATTTCAAGAATTTATATTGAAAGAACTTTAAAATTAGTAACCGTTACAATTACGACTGCAAGACCAGGATTAATCATCGGTAAAGGAGGTCAGGAAGTTGATAAATTGAAAGAAGAATTGAAAAAACTTACAGGTAAGGACGTTCAAATCAATATTTTCGAAATCAAAAGACCTGAGCTTGATGCAGTTTTAGTTGCAGATAGCATTGCAAAACAAATCGAAAACAGAATTTCTTATAGAAGAGCTGTTAAGATGGCGATTGCTTCTACCATGAGAATGGGAGCTGAAGGAATCAAAGTTCAAATTTCTGGAAGGTTGAACGGTGCTGAAATGGCAAGAAGCGAATCTTTCAAAGACGGAAGAATTCCTTTGTCAACGTTCAGAGCAGATATCGATTATCATATCGGAGAAGCACTTACACAGTACGGTAAACTAGGGGTAAAAGTTTGGATTATGAAGGGAGAAGTTTACGGAAAAAGAGAACTTACACCACTAGTAGGGCAGCAGAAAAAAGGACCATCAGGAAGAGGAGAAAGAAGCGAGAGAGGTGATAGAAGAGATGGTGGAGAAAGAAGACCAAGAAGAAACAATAATAATAATTAATTAGAAGTTAGAAACGAGAAATTAGAAATTAGAACTTCCGTTACAAGGACTGATTTAAAATTTATCTAACATCTAACATCTAACATCTAACATCTAAAAAATTATGTTACAACCAAAAAGAACCAAATTCCGTCGTGTTCACAAGATGAAGATGAAAGGAAATGCGCAGAGAGGATCTCAATTAGCGTATGGAACTTTCGGAATCAAAGCTATTGACGGAGCTTGGATCACAGCAAGACAAATCGAAGCTGCGCGTATCGCTGCTACGAGATATATGAAAAGAGAAGGTCAGCTATGGATCAAAATTTTCCCGGATAAGCCAATTACTAAAAAACCAGCCGAAGTAAGGATGGGTAAAGGTAAAGGAGCTGTGGAATATTGGGTAGCTGTAGTAAAGCCAGGTAAAATTATGTTCGAAGTTGGAGGTGTTCCTTACGAAGTAGCGAAAGAAGCTCTTAGACTTGCCGCACAAAAATTACCAGTAGTGACCAAATTTATCGTTGCTAACGATTTTGTTAAACCTCAATAATCTTTTGAAATTATGAAAAACGCTGAAATCAAAAACTTAAGCGCAGGAGATTTACAGAACAAATTAGCGGAAGCTAAAGCTGAATACAACAAGCTAAAATTAGCTCACAAAATCAGCCCTGTAGAAAACCCAATCCAAATCAGAGATTTGAGAAAGACAATCGCTAGACTAAACACTGAGTTAACTAACAAACAATAATTCATTTTAACAATGGAAAGAAATTTAAGAAAAGAAAGAATCGGAGTTGTTTCCAGCAACAAAATGGAAAAAACTATTGTTGTTAGCGAAACCATGAGAATGAAACACCCGATGTACGGAAAATTCGTTTTGAAAACGAAAAAATATACCGCACACGATGAAAACAACGAGTGCAACGAAGGAGATACAGTTCTAATCCAAGAAACTAGACCTTTGAGCAAGAACAAAAGATGGAGATTAGTAAGAATCATTGAAAAAGCTAAGTAATGTTACAAACAGAATCAAGATTAAAAGTTGCTGATAACACTGGTGCAAAAGAAGTACTAGTAATCAGAGTTCTAGGAGGAACTAGAAGAAGATATGCTTCAGTTGGTGATAAAATCGTAGTTACGATCAAGGATTCTACACCACAAGGAAATGCTAAAAAAGGTACCGTTTCTAAAGCAGTAGTAGTAAGAACTAAAAAAGCAGTAAGAAGAAAAGATGGATCTTACATCAAATTCGACGATAATGCTTGTGTTTTACTAAACGCAGCAGGAGAAATGAGAGGAACTCGTGTTTTCGGACCGGTTGCAAGAGAATTGAGAGACAAGGAATATATGAAAGTAATTTCATTAGCACCTGAAGTACTTTAATTTTTTAAAATTTTAAGAAAATGACTAAAGTTAAAATTAAAAGAGGAGATAACGTTATCGTTACTACCGGAAAAAATAAAGGAAACAAGGGCGAAGTTCTTGAAGTAATCCGCAAAGAAGGAAAAGATCCAAGAGTAATTGTTGCAGGTGTAAACGTTGTTAAAAAACACGTAAAACCTTCCGCTTCAAATCCTCAAGGTGGTATCGTAGAGAAAGAAGCATCTATCCACATTTCTAACGTATCTCTTATGGATGCAGCAGGAAAATCTACCAAAGTAGCGTACAAAGTGGACGGAGATAAAAAAGTAAGAATTGCTAAAACAACCGGTAAAGAAATTTAATTATGGAATACGTAGCAAGACCAAAACAAAATTATAAAGAGAAAATTGTTCCTGCAATGATGGAAGAATTTGGGTACAAAAGCATTATGCAAGTTCCTAAATTACAGAAAATCGTTGTTTCCCAAGGTTTGGGAGATGCAACAGCTGACAAGAAAATTGTGGACTATGCAGTAGAGGAACTTACCGCTATTACCGGACAAAAAGCTGTTGGAACTTTGTCTAAAAAAGATGAAGCTGCCTTCAAACTAAGAAAAGGAATGCCGGTTGGAGCAAGAGTAACTTTGAGAGCCAATAAAATGTACGAATTTTTGGACAGACTGACTTCTTCAGCACTTCCAAGAATTAGAGATTTTTCAGGAATCAAAGCAGACGGTTTCGATGGAAGAGGAAACTATAACTTGGGTATTACTGAGCAAATTATTTTCCCGGAAATCGTTATCGACAAAGTGAAAAAAATCCAAGGGATGGACATCACTTTCGTAACATCAGCCAAAACTGATAAAGAAGCGAAAGCATTATTAACGCACTTCGGTTTACCTTTCAAAAAAAATTAAGAAATGGCTAAAGAATCAATGAAAGCGCGTGAGCGCAAAAGAGAAGCAATAGTTGCTAAATATGCGGAGAAAAGAAAAGCTTTGAAAGAAGCCGGAGATTACGAAGCATTACAGAAATTGCCTAAAAACGCTTCGCCTGTAAGATTGCACAACCGTTGTAAACTAACAGGAAGACCAAGAGGATACATGAGAACTTTCGGTATTTCTAGAGTAACGTTCCGTGAAATGGCAAACGCAGGTTTGATCCCGGGAGTGAAAAAAGCAAGCTGGTAATTTTTTAAACAGCAATTTCTAAAATTTAAAATTTTGGATACTCAATAAAAAAACCAATCTCAATTTGAGGTTGGTTTTTTATTTTTAATAATCCATAATGTTTTCCATCATTTTATTTTTCTTTTTTCAAAACCAAATCATGCGGATGAAGGTTATAAGTATTATTGAACTTAGAACGGTCCAAAGGTAAAAAAGGCAAAATTTTATATCCTTTAGAATCACAACCTCTGCATGGTACTTTTTGATTTTTATACACTGAAGGAATTTCTGTAGTTTTGGTAGTGGTAACTACTGTATTCGTTCTGTTTTCATAATTAGAAATACTGTAGCTTGAAGAATTTTCAATGGTTTTGCTGTCAGAAACTTTTACGGAAACGTTTTCAAAACCTCTAAAAACACGCCATATTTTATCATCTCTCATTCCCAAAATTTCTATTTTATAATCCGACGGAAATTGGTAACCATTTGAAATTTCGCGATAGTTTGCTTTTTCGATATATTTTCCGCTCATTTTGGTGATTTCTCTTTGCCAGTATTTACAACCTTTTACAAACGCCATGGAATTATTATCATATACAAAGACCGTATTTTCCGGGGTATTCCTTATAGTTTTTAAAATTTTTCCTTTTACAAAATAACCATTTGCAAAATTCCTTCATAATCGGTTCCGTCATTCAAAGACATTTTTCCTTTTCCGTTTGGCAATCCGTTTTTCCAAGAACCCTTATAAACTGCACCATTGGTATAAGTAAATTTCCCTAAACCTTTTTCAACGCCGTCTTTTAGCTGTCCTTCATTTTGTCCCGATTTGTATTTCAAAATTTCAGCATTGGCAAAGGTTGGTTTTGAATTTTCGGAACCACCGATGTAAGTTCCGTTGGCAAACTGACCTTCTTGTTTTTTTCCACTGGGAACTACAAGTAAACCCATTTCGTAAAAATCGCCATTTTGAAAATTACCAACATAGCGGTTTTCGTTTTTAAAATTAAATTCTCCTTTTCCGTTGGGAATATTTCCTACAAATTCGACGGTGTAGGTTTCTCCCTTTAAAAAACTCAATTTTCCGTTTTTCATATTTCCTTGGCTCCATTCTCCTTCAAAAATTCCGATGCCTTCAATTTTTCCAATACCTTTTCCGTCAGCATATTTGTTATCAACGCCTCATCCTAAACTTCCGTGTTTGAATTTGTCTCGCCGGAATATTCTACCTTTTTGCTTCGGTATAACCCCGAATTAAAATAAAATGAAAATGATTTTGTATTGGATTCTTTACCGTTTTTAGAAGTGTATTTTCTATCTAAATCGATGTACATTGGAGTATAAAATGGTTCATAAATAAAGTCGCAACACCATTTCGAAAAGAAGAAGTTTCTGTATAAATAAGTTTTGTAATGGGTTTTCCTTTTTGCTTAATGTGGCCGTATTTTAAATCTATTTGTACCTCAGATCTGTTTTCATTAAATGAATAAGCGTAATCGTATTTTGCTTCAAAGACCACTTTTCCATTTTCATTTTTGTAACCGTATTTGTTGTTTTTGGTATTCTTGTAAGGTTTTAAATTTTGTGAAAAAACTTTGTAAAATAAGGATAAACAGAAAGGTAAAAAGGGTTTTTATCGGTTGGTTATCTTTTAATATAAGCAATAATAATTATTTTAAATTTTCATCGGAAACTGCGATGATGAGCATTTTACCGTCTTTTTCTACTAAAGCTCTTCCGTGCAGAATATCGGAAGCGTGATCATAAATAAAAGGAACTTTCATATCACCCGAAATATCAATAAAACCCCATTTTAGCTGCTCATTCATCACTGCAGCAAATCCTTCTTGAAATTTTCTTCCACTTATATATTGTATAGGAATGATTTCTTTGCCTGTTTCATCAATATACCCAAAGCTAAAATCTAAACCAACCAATGCACGATGATTACTAAAATCATCTGCAAAACTAAATTCTATCGGAATCTTTATTTCATTTTTTTTTGTTAATATAACCCCATTTGTCATTCAATTCTACGGTTGCAAAACCGTTGCGATAATCAAAAATAAGCGTATATTTTGGAACTAGAATTTCCTTCCCGAAAATATCAATGATTCCCATTTTATCATCTTGCACAACCACACCTAAACCTTCTGCAAAATCATAAGTCCTTACATATTGATAAGGGGTAACCAATTTTCCGTAGCTATTTTCATAGCCCCATTTTCCTGATTCATTAATAACCGGAATCAAATTTTGGGAATTGATGAAAACGCTGATAGAAAGAAAAATAATAATAAAACAGGATTTCATAATTTTTTTTACTTGAGGGTATTAAAAATAATGATAAAAGAAGAATAAATTTAGTAAGAAATCAATACGTCAAACAACCTATTAAATAAATTCTATTTTTAAATCTAATATGTATTAAGATTCTGATTTTTAGTAAAAAAAAAGTACATAATAGTTTGTCATGTAAAAAAAAATCCGTACATTTGCACGCCTAAATGGGTGTACTTTATGTACTCAATTTAGAGAGTTTAAGTTTAAAAGTTGAAGAAGTAATACGCTTCAATACTGTAAAATAAACAATTTTATGTTAACAGATCCAATTTCAGATTTTCTTACGAGAGTAAGAAACGCGCAAAGTGCAGGTCACAAAGTAGTGGAAATTCCTGCATCGAAAATCAAAAAGGAGATTACAAAAATTCTTTTCGACCAAGGGTATATCACAAACTATAAGTTTGAGGATAACGCTGTTCAAGGGAATATCAAAATCGCTTTGAAGTATGACAGACAAACCGGGAAGCCTGCAATCAAAAGCATCCAAAGAGCTTCAAGACCAGGTTTGAGATACTATGCAGGTTCTACAGAGCTTCCAAGAGTATTAAATGGTTTAGGTATCGCAATTATCTCTACATCTAGAGGTGTAATGACAGGTAAGCAAGCGAAAAACGAAAATGTAGGTGGCGAAGTAATCTGCTACGTTTATTAATTTTTTAAAACAAGGAAAATGTCAAGAATTGGTAAAGCAATTATAAACATTCCTGCAGGAGTTACCATTACTGAAAAAGATAATGTAGTAACGGTTAAAGGTTCAAAAGGAGAGCTTTCTCAGGAACTTACAGCAGGGATTTCTTTAGAACAGAAAGATGGTGAACTAACAGTGAGCCGTCCATCTGATTCCAAACAACACAAAGCACTTCACGGTTTATACAGAGCGCTGATCAACAATATGATTGTTGGAGCTTCTGAAGGTTTCGAAAAGAAATTAGAATTAGTTGGAGTAGGTTATAGAGCTTCTCACTCTGGTCAAAAATTAGAGTTAGCTTTAGGGTTTTCTCACGGTATCGTTTTGGAACTTCCAAGCGAAATCAAAGTAGATACATTGACGGAAAAAGGTAAAAACCCGATTATTACTTTATCTTCACACGATAAGCAATTGTTAGGAATGGTTACAGCGAAGATCAGATCTTTCAGAAAACCGGAACCATACAAAGGAAAAGGAGTAAGATTCGTTGGTGAAAATGTTAGACGTAAAGCTGGTAAATCTGCTTAATAAATTTTAAGAAAATGGCATTAAATAAAGAACAAAAAAGAGCAAGAATCAAAAGAAGAGTAAGAGGGAAAATCTCTGGCTCTGCTGAATTGCCAAGATTATCGGTTTACAAAAGTAACAAAGAAATTTACGCTCAGCTAATCGATGATAAAGAAGGGAAAACTTTAGCGCAGGCTTCTTCAAGAGCTCTGAATGCAACAGGAACTAAAGTAGAAATCTCTGCAGAAGTAGGTAAAACAATTGCTGAAAAAGCTAAAGCTGCAGGTATTGAAAATGTAGTATTCGACAGAAACGGTTTCGTATATCACGGAAGAGTAAAATCTTTGGCTGATGGTGCGAGAGAAGGCGGATTAAAATTCTAATCAATAAATATTTCGGAAATTATGTTAGGACTAGATAATATAGAAAAAGTAAAACCGGGAGGATTAGAATTAAAAGATCGTCTCGTTGCTGTAAACAGAGTAACAAAAGTAACTAAAGGAGGGCGTGCCTTCGGATTTTCTGCAATCGTTGTTGTAGGTGACGAAGCAGGAGTTATCGGTTACGGACTTGGAAAATCAAAAGAAGTAGCTTCTGCAATCGCTAAAGCGGTAGAAGATGCAAAGAAAAATTTGGTAAAAGTTCCGGTAATGAACCACACCATTCCTCACGAAACTACTGCAAGATATGGTGGAGCTAATATCTTCTTGAGACCAGCTTCTCACGGTACAGGTCTTATTGCAGGAGGTGCAGTAAGAGCAGTATTGGAATCTGCAGGAATCCACGATATTCTTTCAAAATCTAAAGGATCTTCAAACCCTCACAACGTGGTGAAAGCTACTTTCAAAGCGTTATTGGATATTAGAAGACCGGAAGAAATTGCAAGAATGAGAGGTGTTACATTAGATAAAGTATTCAAACACTAAAATTCAGGAGAAAAATGGCAACAATTAAAGTAAAACAAGTAAAAAGTGCTATTGGGAGAACAAAAACCCAAAAAAGAACTCTTGAAGCATTAGGTCTTAAAAAACTTCACCAAGTAGTTGAACACGATGCTACACCTTCTATCTTAGGAATGGTTGCAGCAGTAAGTCACTTAGTAGAAGTTCAGAAATAATTAAAGAATTAAAAGATTAGGGGATTAAGAGATTACTAATTTCTTAATTTTCTTAATCTCTAAATTATTAAATCTAAAAACAATGAATTTAAATAAATTACAACCAGCAAGCGGTTCTACTCACAATTCAAAAAGAATTGGTAGAGGACAAGGAAGCGGAAAAGGGGGTACTTCTACAAAAGGACATAAAGGTCAAAAATCTAGAGCAGGTTATTCTCAGAAAATCGGTTTTGAGGGTGGACAAATGCCTTTGCAAAGAAGATTACCTAAATTCGGTTTCAATAACGTAAACAGAAAAGAATTTAGAGGAATCAATTTAGATACTATCCAAAATCTTATTGATACAAAAGATATTAAAGGTGACATCACTAAAGATATCCTTGTTGAAAACGGTTTGGCATCTAAAAATGACTTGGTGAAAATTATGGGTAGAGGCGAATTGAAATCTGGTATTTCAATCTCTGCAGATAAATTCACAAAATCTGCTGAAGATTTGATTTCTAAAGCAGGAGGTAAAGCAGTTACTCTATAATTATTATTCAATGAAAGGATTTATACAAACATTAAAAAATATTTGGTCACTAAAGGAGTTAAGGGAAAAAATTCTCTTTACTTTAGGGATAATCCTAGTGTATAGATTCGCAACCTATATTTCTTTACCTGCCATTAACTTAGCAGAAGTAGGGAATTTATTAGAGCACTACAAAAATCAGGGCGGTAACAACCAAGGAGCAGGGCTTCTTGGTTTGTTGTCTTCTTTCACAGGAGGTGCATTTGCAAACGCATCTATTATGGCATTGGGAATTATGCCTTACATTTCTGCTTCAATTATTGTACAATTAATGGGAATGGCTATTCCTTATTTACAAAAATTGCAGAAAGACGGAGAATCTGGAAGAAATACCTTGAATCAAATTACAAGATGGCTTACAATAGCTGTTTGTTTGGTTCAGGCACCTTCTTATTTAACATCTATTACACAGATGTTTTTGCCGTATTCTCAGTTTGCATCTGCGTATTATATTGATCCAAATTCTGTGATGTTCTGGTTACCAAGTATTATTCTTTTGGTGGCAGGAGCAGTTTTTGCGATGTGGTTGGGAGAAAAAATAACGGATAAAGGTATTGGTAACGGTATTTCCATATTAATTATGGTGGGAATTTTAGCAAGTTTACCACAAGCTTTTGTTCAGGAATTTGTAACACAAACCGGAAAAGGCGGTTCAGGAACTATTATGATTCTTATTGAAGTTATCTTCTGGATGTTGGTAGTTCTTCTGGCAATTATTTTATCGGTTGCAGTAAGAAAAATTCCAATTCAATATGTAAGCAGAGCGCAAGCAAGAGGTGGAGTAAACAGAAACTTAATGCAAGGCGCAAGGCAATGGATTCCTTTAAAAGTAAATGCAGCTGGTGTAATGCCAATTATCTTTGCACAAGCTTTAATGTTTGTTCCTGGGTTATTGACGAGATTTGATGAAGGCAATACTTTCTTGGCAGGATTTCAAAATGTTTTTAGTTGGCAGTATAATTTACTTTTTGCCTTATTAATTATCATTTTTACATTTTTCTACACGGCAATTACGATTCCGGTAAATCAAATGGCAGATGATTTAAAAAGAAATGGAGGCTTGGTTCCAAAGGTAAGACCAGGTAAAGATACTGCGGATTACATGGATGATATATTGTCGAAAATTACCTTGCCAGGTTCAATATTTTTGGCTATTTTTGCAATCCTTCCAGCACTTGTGTTTGGTTGGTTGGTTCAAACGCAGAATTTTGCCCTGTTTTTCGGGGGTACATCGTTGTTGATTATGGTTGGTGTAACGTTAGATACAGTACAACAAATCAACACTTATCTGTTGAATCATCATTATGATGGCTTGATGCAGAGTAAATTGTCAAGAACATCAAACCAATAATTGTAAATGGCAAAACAAAAACATATTGAACAAGATGGCGTGATAACAGAAGCGCTTTCGAACGCACAGTTTCGTGTGGAACTGGAAAATGGGCATATCCTTATTGCTCATATTTCCGGTAAAATGCGTATGCATTATATAAAACTTCTTCCAGGAGATAAAGTAAGATTGGAAATGTCACCTTACGATCTTTCTAAAGGAAGAATTACATTTAGATATTAAAAAAGTTACTAAATATAATGAAACCGAAAGGTTCCATTTGACGTTTAAAAAAAAGATAAACATCATCAAATGAAAGTAAGAGCATCTATCAAAAAAAGAAGTGCTGATTGCAAAATTGTTCGTCGTAAAGGCGTTCTGTTTGTAATCAACAAGAAAAACCCAAAATTTAAACAAAGACAAGGCTAACATTAAATTATGGCGAGAATTTCAGGTATTGATTTACCAAAAAACAAAAGAGGCGTTATCGGCTTAACTTACATCTACGGTATCGGAAGAAGTACTTCTTCTGAAATCTTGAAAGCAGCCGGTATCAGCGAAGACAAGAAAGTCAACGAATGGAATGACGATGAATTGGCAGCAATCAGAAACTACATCACAGAAAACGTAAAAGTAGAAGGTGAACTACGTTCTGAAACACAATTGAACATCAAGCGATTGATGGACATTGGATGCCAACGAGGAATACGTCACAGACTGGGATTACCTTTAAGAGGCCAAAGAACGAAAAACAATTCTAGAACCCGTAAAGGAAAGAGAAAAACTGTTGCTAACAAAAAGAAAGCAAGTAAATAATCTTTAGAATTATTAAATAATGGCAAAACAAACTAAAGTAGTTAAAAAAAGAAAAGTAAAAGTAGAAGCTATTGGTGAAGCACACATCCAAGCTTCTTTCAACAATATTATTATTTCTTTAACAAATAAGAACGGAGAGGTAATCTCTTGGGCTTCTGCCGGTAAAATGGGATTCAGAGGTTCTAAAAAGAATACTCCTTTCGCAGCACAAATGGCTGCAGAAAATTGCTCTGCTGTTGCTCATGAAGCTGGGCTTAGAAGAGTAAAGGTGTTTGTAAAAGGTCCTGGACAAGGTAGAGAATCTGCGATCAGAACCATTCACAACTCAGGAATTGAAGTAAGTGAAATCGTTGACGTGACACCTATGCCACACAACGGATGTAGACCACCAAAAAGAAGAAGAGTATAACAATTAGAATTTGAAAATTTGAAAATTTGAAATTTGAAATTCTAAAGAAAATCAAATCTCAAATCTCAAATCTCGAATCTCAAATCTTAAACATTATGGCAAGATATATTGGTCCAAAAACTAAAATTGCAAGAAAGTTTGGTGCTGCAATTTTCGGAGACGACAAAAACTTCGAAAGAAGAAAAAACCAACCACCAGGACAACACGGTCCTAACAAAAGAAGAGGTGCTAAAAAATCTGAATATGCTGTGCAGTTAGCAGAAAAGCAAAAAGCAAAATATACCTACGGTATCCTTGAAAGACAGTTTGCAAATCTTTACGATAAAGCAACTAGAGCTAAAGGTGTAACAGGCGAAGTATTATTGCAACTTTGCGAATCAAGATTGGATAACGTAGTTTACAGACTTGGTTTCTCTAAAACAAGAGCAGGTGCAAGACAATTGGTTTCTCACAGACACATTACGGTGAACGGAGAAATTGTAAACATCCCTTCATATTTGCTAAAAGCAGGTGATGTTATTACCGTAAGAGAAAAATCTAAATCTCTTGAAGTAGTAGCAGATTCTTTAGCTTCAAAATCAAACTATGAGTGGTTACAGTTCAACGACGAGAAGAAAGAAGGTACTTTCATTAACGCTCCGGAAAGAATTCAGATTCCTGAAGACATTAAGGAGAACTTAATCGTCGAACTTTACTCTAAATAATTTAATCAAATTTTTGCTCAACCCAACAATATGGCAATTTTACAATTCATAAAACCCGATAAAGTAATTCTTTTAAATTCAGACGAATTCAAAGGATCGTTCGAATTCCGTCCTCTTGAACCAGGATTTGGTCTTACTATCGGTAATGCTTTGAGAAGAGTGTTGCTTTCCTCACTGGAAGGATATGCTATTTCATCTATCAAAATAGAAGGCGTAGAGCACGAATTTTCAACAATTCCTGGCGTAATTGAAGATGTTACAGAAATCGTATTGAATCTTAAACAACTTCGTCTTAAAGCCACTACTGAAAATGCATCTGGAGAACAAGTTTCTGCAAAAATTTCTGGACAAACAGTTGTTACTGCGGAAGATTTAGGAAAATCAATCAAAGGTTTCGAAGTTTTAAACCCAGAATTAGTAATCTGCAACTTGAACAAAGAGGTCACTTTCGAAATTACTTTCAATATTGACAAAGGTAGAGGATACGTTCCTAGCGAACAAAATAAATCGAACAATGCTCCTCTGGGAACTATTGCTATCGATTCCATCTTTACCCCAATCAAAAAAGTGAAGTATGCAGTTGAAAACTATCGTGTTGAGCAAAAGACAGACTACGAAAAATTAGTTTTGGATATCGAAACTGATGGATCTATTTCTCCACAAGCTGCTCTTACAGAAGCTTCAAAGATTTTGATTTATCATTTCATGCTTTTCTCAGACGAAAGAATTACACTAGAAACTGAAGCAGTAAAAGCATCCATCCAATACGACGAAGAAACTTTACATACAAGACAACTTTTGAAATCTAAGCTTGCCGATATGGATCTTTCCGTAAGAGCTTTGAACTGCCTTAAAGCTGCTGAAGTTGAAACCCTTGGAGAACTGGTTTCTTATAGTAAGTCTGATTTGATGAAATTCAGAAATTTCGGTAAAAAATCCTTAACAGAATTAGAAGAATTAGTGCATGCAAAAGGTCTTAACTTCGGTTTCGACGTTGCTAAATATAAACTAGACGCTGATAAATAAAAAACAATGAGACACGGTAAAAAATTCAATCACTTAGGAAGAACAGCGCCTCACAGAAAGGCAATGCTTTCTAATATGGCTTGTTCTCTTATTGAGCATAAAAGAATCAACACTACTGTAGCAAAAGCAAAAGCTTTGAGAGTATATGTTGAACCTTTATTAACAAAAGCGAAAGAAGATACTACACATAACAGAAGAACGGTTTTCTCTTACCTACAAAGTAAAGAAGCGGTTACAGAATTGTTCAGAACAGTAGCTCCAAAAATTGCTGAAAGAAACGGAGGTTATACAAGAATTATCAAAACAGGTTTTAGACCAGGTGATGCTGCTGATACTGCAATGATCGAACTTGTAGATTTCAACGAACTTTACAGTCCAAACGCTGAAGAGAAAAAAGCAACTAGAAGAAGTAGAAGAACTACTGCTAAAAAAGTTGAAGCGGTTGCTGAAGTAGCAGCACCGGTAAAAGAAGAAGCTAAAGCTGAAGAGCCAAAAGCAGAAGCTCCGGAAGCACCAACTGCTGATACAGCTGAGAAAACTGAAGAATAATTTTCTTTAAATATTATAAAAAACCGTTCAGAATTCCTGAACGGTTTTTTTTATAAAAATCACCCAAAAGGGGTATGCAAATTATTCAGTTTATTGATTACATTTGTTGAAAACAATTTTGCAAATAATAAACTTTTTAAAATTTTATCCTATGAAAATCAAATTATTACTTTTTTGTGCGCTTTTTTCTTTTAGCGCAGCGTTTTCACAAGTTTCAGACAGTGCTTACGTAGGTTTTGTCCATAAAAACATGATCAAAACCAATATCACGGCTTATGCCTTTAAAAATATTAATCTCAGTTTTGAGAGAGTGATTAGCAAGCGTTTTTCATTAAGCGCTACTTATGCAGTAATGCCAACAGGAAAGATTCCTTATGTTGAAACTTTTTTAGATGGAGATGATCTTGGTGATGTTAAAAATATTGAAATGTCATACAACGCTTTCACTTTTGAACCAAGATTCTATTTAGGAAAAAAAGGTTTTGGAAGAGGATTTTATTTAGCTCCCTATTACCGTTATTCGAAAGTAGATTTTGAAAATTATAATTATGATTTTGAATCGGGTGGTTTAGAAATTCCGGTTGTAATTTCTGGAAACATGTCCGGAAACAGCTTCGGAATTTTAATTGGTAACCAATGGATGTTGGGAGAAAAGAAAAACTGGATCATCGATTTTTCAATTGCTGGTGGTCATTACGGATTTTTGAATGGCGATTTAGCGGCTAAAAGTAATATCATTCTCACGCCACAAATGCAGCAGGATTTACAAAATGAATTGGATAACTTGGATGTTCCTTTAGTGAAAATTAAAGCGACTGCAAATGCTAATGGAGCTACGGCAAAATTGGACGGACCTTGGGCCGGTTTAAGATTTGGTTTGTCTTTAGGATATGCTTTCTAAAAATTTTAAAAGCCATTCAAAACGAATGGCTTTTTATTTATTCCCCTTTTGCTTTCCTCAGTTCAATTAAATTATTTCCTTGTGTAATAGTTAAATCATCTCCATCTGTTTTTATTTCAACATCCTGATTTTTATAAATTTTTGAAGAACCCTTATTTTCTTTAAAATCGGCTTTAATGGTTTTCCCATTGCTGAAAATCGTAATATAATTTACATTATTGGTGTCAACAAAAGTTACTTTTGCACTGCTGCCATCTTCAGCCACATAGCGGAAACTTTCTTCTCTAAAATTACTTTCCCCATCTTTCATTTCCGTTTTTGTAGAAACAGTGCTGTCAATTTTACCATTTTTATTGGTTATTGTAATATTTTCGTCTTTGATTATGCTTTTATTACCACTTTCTTGCTTATTACAGCTATATACAAAAAGGGATAGCAAAGTAAAAACTACTATTGTTTTTTTCATTTTTATAAATTTTAGGTTCATTCAAATTTAAGATTTTTAAAATATTGGAAAGGTAAACTTTCAAAAAAAGTGAATTTTGTTAGGCAATTATAAACCGGTTTTTCTGAAAATATTCAGTAAATTTGTGAACGTCGGAAACGAATGAATATTGAACTTTTTCAAAAATAAATCAAATAAAATCAAAAAAAATTATGAGCTACATTTCTTACATCGAAGCAAGACAAATTTTAGATTCAAGAGGAAATCCAACGGTAGAAGTTGACGTTTTTACTGAAAATGGAGCCATGGGAAGAGCAGCGGTTCCTTCTGGAGCATCAACGGGTGAACATGAAGCAGTTGAGCTTCGTGACGGCGGTTCTGAATTTATGGGAAAAGGTGTTATGAAAGCGGTGGAAAATGTGAGAGAAGTGCTGGCTCCAGAATTAATAGGACTTCCTGTTTTCGATCAAAATCTCATCGATCAGATTATGATTGAAGTGGACGGATCTAATAATAAAGGAAATATTGGGGCAAATGCTATTTTAGGCGTTTCTTTGGCCGCTGCTAAAGCTGCCGCTACAGAATTGAGAATGCCGCTTTACAAATATATTGGAGGGGTTAATGCAAACACACTTCCGGTTCCTATGATGAACGTTATTAATGGAGGTTCCCATTCTGATGCGCCAATTGCTTTTCAAGAATTTATGATAATGCCGGTAAAAGCCGATTCTTTCTCAGACGCTCTAAGAAAAGGAACCGAAATATTCCACAATTTGAAAAAAATTCTTCACGACAGAGGTTTATCTACTGCAGTTGGTGATGAAGGAGGTTTTGCTCCCACTTTTAAAGGAACCGAAGATGCTTTGGATACTTTATTGCAGGCTATTGAAAAAGCAGGCTACAAACCAGGAGATGATATTATGTTGGCTTTGGATTGTGCCGCTTCAGAATTTTATAAAGATGGAGTTTATGATTACAGAAAATTCCAAACACAAGATTCTGCACAGTTCAGTAGCAGTGAACAAGCTTCTTATCTTACTGAACTAGCAAACAAATATCCAATTATTTCTATTGAAGATGGAATGCAGGAAAACGATTGGGAAGGTTGGAAAATGCTTACTGAAAAAATTGGAGACAGAGTGCAACTTGTTGGTGATGATTTATTTGTAACCAATGTGGAAAGACTTTCAAGAGGAATCAACGAGAATATTGCGAATTCAATTTTGGTAAAAGTAAACCAAATTGGTTCGCTTACGGAAACTTTGAATGCCGTTCAAATGGCACAATTCAATAAATATACCGCAGTAATGTCTCACAGATCCGGAGAAACGGAAGATGCTACGATTGCCGATCTTGCGGTAGCAACCAATTGCGGGCAGATCAAAACAGGTTCCGCTTCCCGTTCTGACAGAATGGCGAAATACAATCAGCTTTTAAGAATCGAAGAAGCTTTAGGAGAAAATGCTATTTTCCCGGGATTGGATGCTTTTAAAATCAAAAGATAAAATTTTAAAAAAAATAGAATTGAAAAATCACCAAAATATTTTTTGGTGATTTTTTTTATTTAATCCGTTGTTTTTCAAATGAGTAATCAAAAATGTCCAGCGCAAAGAATTTACTTTTAAAAATTTAATTCCTGATATAGATAAAATTAATGTTAGAAGAGCCTTTCAGATTTTATTATTACACAGTTTTTCCGTAATTTTAACAAAAATTTTTCAAACAAAATGGCAGATAATAAAGTTGTATTGAACTATGACGGGAAATCTTTCGAATATCCTATCGTGGACAGCACCATTGGTGACAGAGGAATTGATATTTCAAAATTGAGAGACCAAACAGGTCTTATAACCTTAGATTTAGGTTACAAAAATACAGGAGCAACCCTTAGTGACATTACTTATCTAGACGGAGATTTAGGTGAATTGTTTTACAGAGGTTATCCTATTGAGCAAATTGCTGAAAAATCTAATTTTACTGAAGTAATGTATTTATTGCTTCATGGTGAATTACCCAATAAAGATCAGTTCTCAAATTTCGAAAACAATATTAAAAAATATAATTTCGTAGCAGAAGAAATGAAGAAAATCATTGATGTTTTTCCTCGCTCTGCTCATCCTATGGGGGTACTTTCTTCTTTAACTTCTGCACTTACAGCTTTTAATCCGAAATCGGTAGATGTTAGTTCTAAAGAAGATTTGGATCACGCAGCGGAATTATTAATTGCAAAATTCTCCCATCTTTGTGCATGGACCTACAGAAAAACACAAGGTTTACCATTAAACCATGGAGATAATAGCTTGAATTATGTAGAAAATTTCTACAAAATGGCTTTCAGAATGCCAAATCAGGAATTTGAAATGAATTCTGTAGTAGTAGATGCTTTAGATAAATTGTTGATACTTCACGCAGATCACGAACAAAACTGTTCTACTTCAACCGTAAGAATGGTGGGTTCTGCACATACCGGACTTTTTGCCTCGATTTCTGCAGGGGTTTCTGCACTTTGGGGACCTCTTCACGGAGGAGCAAACCAAGCCGTTATCGAAATGTTGGAAATGATCGAACAAGACGGTGGAGATGTGGCAAGATATGTTGAAAAGGCAAAAAATAAAGACGACAATTTCCGTTTGATGGGATTCGGTCATAGAGTTTACAAAAACTTCGATCCAAGAGCGAAAATTATTAAAAAAGCGGCAGACGATATTTTAGATGCTTTAGGAATTGATGATCCTGCTTTGGACATTGCCATGCAGTTGGAAAGAGTAGCTTTGGAAGACGACTATTTCGTAGAAAGAAAGTTGTATCCAAATGTAGATTTCTATTCTGGAATTATTTACAGAGCTTTAGGAATCCCTACAGAAATGTTTACCGTAATGTTTGCTTTAGGAAGACTTCCGGGATGGATTTCTCAATGGAAAGAAATGCGTCTGAAAGGAGATCCAATTGGAAGACCAAGACAGGTTTACCAAGGTGCCGCAAAAAGAGATTATGTCTCTATGGAAAACAGATAATATATTTTCTAAATATTTTAAAAATCCCTCAAAAATTTTTGAGGGATTTTTTATGTTAAATAATATGCATTAAATATTTTCTCGTTACAAGCCTTTTTTTATCTTTGTGAATCACACAATTTTATGAAACTGAATATCAAAAACGAAACAGGAAAGCTAAAATCGGTAGTATTAGGACAACCTCATTCCATGGGTGCAGATCCTACTTTAGCAGAAAGTTATGATGCGAAATCCTACCATTCCATCAAAAATAATATTTATCCAAAAGAAGCCGATATTATTGCTGAAATGGATGCATTTGAAGCGGTTTTAAAAAAATACGATGTAGAAGTTTACCGGCCACATATTATTGAGGATTACAATCAGGTTTTTGCACGTGATGTCGCTTTTGTAATTGATGATAAAATGATTATTTCCAATATCATTCAGGATCGATATGATGAACAGGATGCTTATCGTAAAATTTTTGCAAGAGTAGGATGGCGGAAAATTATCAATTTACCGGATACGGCTCATATTGAAGGTGGAGATGTTATTGTGTGGAACGATTTTTTGTTCATAGGAACTTGTTATAGTGAAGATTACAGAAGTTTCAAAACAGCAAGAACCAATGAATATGCCATCGAAATTCTGAAAGAATATTTTCCTAAAAAAAGAATTATTGATCTCGATTTAAAGAAAAATGACACAGAGCCTTACAAAGGAATTTTGCATTTAGATTGTACCTTTAATCCTGTAGGAAAAGATAAATGCATCATTTACAAAGGCGGATTTGTTGATGAAAGTGATTATCAACTGATTGTGGATATTTTTGGAGAAGAAAACTGTTTTGAAGTTACCGACGAAGAAATGTTCGCCATGAATCCTAATATTTTCTCCATTTCTCCGGAAATTGTCGTTTCCGACAAAGCTTTTACCAGAATGAATGAACACATGCGAAACGTTTGGGGAATGACGGTCGAAGAAATTCCGTATCGTGAAATTTCTAAAATGGGCGGCTTGCTAAGATGTTCTACCATGCCTTTGGTTAGGGAATAATCACAGATTTTTTTTAATTTTTTTAATTTCATCGTCGTTAGCAAAGATTTCGTAATCGGGAATTGCTGAAGAGTGAAATTGCTTTCCCAAAGTGTAATTTTTCAGCTCGGAAATGTTTCCGGAACGAACACCGCCTCCAATTAAAATGTTAATTTGATCGGAATATTTTTCAATTAAATTTTTCAAATTTTCTTTTCCTTCCATGGCGGAATTTTTACCGCCGGAAGTAAGAACGGTTGTAAACCCTAAATCAATCAAAGTTTTTACAGAATTTTCTAAATCCGGAGTTCTATCAAAAGCGCGGTGAAAAGTGCAAGGAATTTCTCCTGCAAATTCCAGTAAAATTTTATTTTTTTCAATATCAATCGTGTTTCCAGAAGTCAGAATTCCAAAAACAAAACCATCAGCACCGGAATTTTTGAAATCAAGAATATCCCTTTTCATCACTTCAAATTCATAATCAGAATACAAAAAAGAACCACCTTTCGGACGAATCATTACATAAATCGGTTTTCGGTAAACCGATTTTAAATACCGAAATTCTTCAATATTGGGTGTTATACCGCCTAATTGTTGTTCTGCACAAAATTCAATTCGGTCTGCAACAGAGCGCAAAGCAGTTTCTGCAGAAGTAATTTCAAAGCAGGCTATTTCTAACATTTTTTTCTTTTTTATCCTTCTAAAATTAGTTATTTTTGGTGAATTAATAAGTTAAAAATGCAAACGACGAACACCGTTTTGATGATTGAACCCGTAGCTTTTGGTTACAATGCACAAACTGCAGAAAACAATTATTTTCAGGTAAATTCTGAAAATTCTGAAACTCAGGGAAATGCCTTAAAAGAATTTAAAAATTTTGTAGAAAAACTGCGTTCAAAAGGCATTCATGTTATTACCGTAAAAGATACTTTGGAACCGCACACTCCGGATTCCATTTTCCCAAACAATTGGGTGAGTTTTGGAGCGGATGGAAAAGTGATTTTGTATCCCATGTTTGCAAAAAACAGAAGAGACGAAAGAAGAATGCAGGTTTTGGATGAGGTAAAAAATGCAGGTTTCGAAATTTCAGAAATTGAAGATCTTTCCCATTACGAAAACGAAGAAAAATTTTTGGAAGGAACAGGAAGCATTATTTTCGATCACGATTATCAATTGGCTTATGGTTCAGTTTCTTTACGTTTGGATGAAGAAATTTTCAGAAAATTCTGCCATAAAATTGGTTACGAACCTGTCGTTTTTCATAGTTTTCAAAATGCAGGAACAGAAAGACTTCCGATTTACCATACCAACGTTATGATGTGTGTTGCAGACCAATTTGTGGTGATTTGTTTGGAATGTATTGATAACGAAGTGGAGCGCGAAAAAGTTCAGGAAGTCATCAAAGTTTCCGAAAAAGAACTAATCGAAATTTCGGAAGAACAGATGCAGCAATTTGCCGGAAATATGCTTCAGGTAAGAAATGCGGAAGGAAAAACTTTTTTGGTAATGAGCGAAACAGCCTACAAATCTCTAACTGCGGAACAAATCTCAAAAATTGAAAAATTTTCTGAAATTATTTATTCGGATCTTCATACGATTGAAGTAAATGGTGGTGGAAGTGCAAGGTGTATGTTGGCGGAGGTTTTCTTGCCGAAGAAATAAATTTTATTTTATATTTAACAAAAATTCAAATTGAACCCAACTTACAGTAAAGGTTTACACATTCTATTAACGCTTCAGACAGAATCGGAAGAATTGCTTTTGGATGCCGATCAGTTTTTGAATTTTATTGAAAAAATTTTGGTTAAAAACGATACAGAAATTGTTGGAGTTACAAAATTCATTTTCGAAAACGGAAGTTTTACGGCAGCAGTTTGTTTAAAAGAATCTCATCTTTCCATTCATACATGGCCAGAATTTGGGCAATTGCAATTTGATGTTTTTTTGTGTAATTATATCAACGACAACTCCCATAAAGTGGAAGTTATTGCAGCAGAAGTTGTCAATTATTTTAACGCTGAAGTATTGCAGCAAGATAAAATTTACCGATGATTAGTTACCATTGTCCTTCCTGTAATACCGAAAATAAATTGGATCATGCTTTTCATGTTACCAATTATATCTGTAAATCTTGTTCAAAAATTGTAAGAACTGCAACCAACGAAGCTGGAAAAATCATTAACAAACCAACCGAAAATGTGGTTTTGGATGTTGGGATGAAGGGTGTTTTAGATAATACCGAATTTACGGTTGTTGCCATTGTGGTTAAAAAATATGGAAGTTCCACTTATTGGAGGGAATATTATTTAAAAGACAAATTTGGGAAAAATGCTTTTTTAAGTGAAAGCAACGGACATTGGGTTTTGATGTATCCAAAAGATAAACCGCTGGAAGAATTTAAATATTATTGCGAATTTGAAGGAAAAAAATACCGCTGGTACGAAAGTACACCCAATTCCATTCATTCTGCTGCAGGTTTTTTTGAAGATCGATTAGAATTTAAGCTCTACAATTACAAAGAATTTGTTAATGGAACCGAAATGGTTTCCTGGGAAGAAGTGGATGGAAAAAAACAGTTTTTCTGGGGAAAACATATTTCGAAAGGAAAAATAAAAAGAGCTTTCAAGCCGCCATATATGCCCAATTATTATGGAATTGGCATTGTACAGCCTTTTTATTACAACATTAGCAGCATGATTAATATTATCGGAATTACGGCTTTATTAATTTCTTTAATACAACTTTATATCTACATTTCGCGCACCAACAAAACGGTTTTTGAAGAAAGTATCAGTTTTGCTGAAGTAAAAGATAAAGAATTGGTGAGTCAATCTTTTACACTTTCCGGAGGTTCTGCTCCCATGAAATTGGATTTAAGCTCTGAAGTGGATAATTCCTGGGCAAATGCACAAATAAGTTTGGTAAACGAAGAAACCAATGAAATTACTTACACTTCTCAAGATGTGGAATATTATCACGGAACAGATGGTGGGGAAAGTTGGAGTGAAGGAAGCAGAACAAATAATTTTAATTTTTGCGGTGTTGCGCCGGGAAAATATCATTTTTTAATTTCTGCAGAAAAGGAAACAGCATCCATTATTCCAACTTCGGTTTCATATCCCGGAAATCCGGGAACAATGGTTTCTATAAGTCCTAGTGGTTATGTAGAAGTTCGTGATAATAAAACCGGAATTATTACCACGTACGGTGATGTAGCCACTTATAAAAAAGATTCTGCAAAGGCGGCACAAATGATTTTGCTGAAAAAACAAGAAGATTCTGCTTCCGGATTATCAGACGTTCCTTTATCACAATCAGCAACTGTAGAAGTAAATTCTGAAAATCAAAAAATTACACTGAAAGCAACTTGGCTTCCCGTTTCCATGTGGAATTATATCATTATTATGATTTTGCTTTTGATTTTTGTAGTGGGTTCTTATTGGGGAAAACAACTTTTTAACCAATCGAAGTGGAGCAGTTCTTCCAATTCACCTTATCCAAAATATGAAGAATGATGAATAATTTTTTTAATTATATTAAACACAATTGGTTTTTGTTTTCTTTAGCCGCGTTTTTCTTGGGTTGGTTTGTTTATCTTACGTATTCCGGAAATAAATTCTGCGATTGTGCAAAAACAGAAACTTATAAAGACGGAACCACACGTGTTCGTTCTTCAGGAACAACTTATTATCGATATTATCACAAATAATTTAAACTATGGAATTTAATTTTGGACCACTTATCAATTCTGTTGCCTTCTCCTTTTTGGGAATTATTATACTTTTAATTGGCTATTATATTATTGAAAAATTAACACCCGAAAAAACCTGGAAAGAAATTGTTGAAAATAAAAATGTAGCCTTAGCGATCATTTTTGGAGCATTTATTCTGGGTATTTCTTTCATAATAGGAATGGCAATTCATGGCTAAAAAAAGAATTTCCTTCGAACTTCTTTTATTATTTTCGGTATTTGTTATCGCTACTTGCGGACTGGTTTATGAATTGGTTGCAGGTGCTTTAGCAAGTTACCTTTTGGGAGATTCCGTAAAACAGTTTTCGTTCATTATCGGAGTTTATCTCTTTTCGATGGGAGTTGGTTCTTACTTGGCGAAATTCATCAAAGAAAATTTGCTTGATAAATTCATAGAAATCGAAATTTTGGTCGGAATTATCGGCGGACTTTCTTCCGTGATTCTCTTTTTACTTTTCAATACCGTTCAACATTTTGAGTGGGTTTTGTATTTCTTGGTTTTCATTACCGGATGTTTGGTTGGGATTGAAATTCCTTTGTTGATGAATATCTTAAAAGACCGAATTGCTTTCAAAGATTTGGTTTCCAATGTTTTTGCGGTAGATTATATTGGTGCTTTATTGGCTTCCATTTTATTTCCATTGGTTTTAATTCCTCATTTGGGAATTATCAGAACTTCACTTTTTTTTGGATTAATTAATATTTCCATTGCAATTTTTCTCAGTTTTTATTTGAGCTCAGAATTGAAAAATAAAATCAGTTTAAAAGCAAAATCCATTTTTTCATTTCTTATTTTAATAATCCTTTTCATTTTTGCAGATCGTATTTTATCGTATTCCGAAGAACAATTGTACGGTGAAAACGTCATTTATTCGCATTCATCATCTTATCAAAGAATCGTTTTAACGAGAAATAATAAGGAATTCCGATTGTACTTGAACAACAATTTACAATTTTCTTCCACTGATGAATACCGATATCACGAAGCCTTGGTTCATCCTGCTTTTTCCTTTGCCAAAAAAATTGAAAATGTTTTGGTTTTAGGAGGTGGAGATGGTTTTGCGGTCCGCGAAATTTTAAAATATCCGGAAGTTAAAAACGTCACTTTAGTTGATTTGGATGGAGAAATGACCAAATTTTTTCAAGAAAATCATACGATGAAAGAACTCAATCAAAACGCACTTAACAATTCGAAAGTAAAAATTATCAATCAAGACGCTTTTATTTGGGTGAAAAATCAAAACCAAAAATTTGATGTTGTCGTAATCGATTTTCCGGATCCTTCCAATTACAGCTTGGGAAAATTATATTCCAGCCAATTTTATCGGGAGTTGGAAAAAATTACCACTCCTGAAACCAAAATGGTGGTACAAACGACTTCCCCTTATTTCGCACCGAAAGCATTTTGGTGCATTCAAAAAACATTGGAGCAAAGTTTTTCAGAAGTTCAGGCCTATCATACGTATGTTCCCAGTTTTGGAGAATGGGGTTTTTGTATCGCTTCAAAAGACGGTTTAAACAAAAAATTTCGGGAACAAAAAAATTTAAAATTTTACGACGGAAATTTTGCAGCCATGACTTATTTCAACAAAGACATGACGGCAAAAAATGTGGAAGTGAACCGTTTGGATAATCAAATTTTAGTGCGCTATTTCGATGAAGAATGGGGAAAAGTACAGTAGAAAAGATTTTCTAAAAACTATTGTTTTAGCCGGAATTTTTATTCCGTTCATGCAATACTGCGGAAAAAAAGCAAAATCATTTCTAGTAAAAATCACAGGAACCAATCATGTTCTCGGACACCGACTTTGGACGAAAGATTTTCCCAAACCTTCAGAAAAAATTAAAACAAAATTTTTAATTGTTGGCGCCGGAATTTCAGGTTTATCGGCAGCTCGATATTTCAAACAAAACGGAGAAAACGATTTTTTACTTTTAGAAATGGAAAATTCTGTTGGTGGAAACTCTAGAAACGGCGAAAATAAATTTTCAAAATTTCCTTTGGGTGCGCATTATCTTCCGCTTCCCAATAAAGAGGATTTAGAATTGATTGAGTTTCTGAGAGAATGCAAAATGTATCTGGGAGATGATGAAAACGGACAGCCAATTTTAGACGATTATCAACTTACTTTTCCTAAAGCAGAACGTCTTTTTTACCGAAATCAATGGCAAAATGATATTGTCCCGAAAACAGGAATTTCTGAAAAAGTAAAACAGGAATTTGAAAGTTTCTTGGAAGCAATGGAAGTTTTCAAAAAGAAAAGAGACAACGGCGGTAAATTTTGGTTCGATATTCCTATTTCAAAATCCAGCAAAGAAGCAAGTAAATTAGATGTAATCACTTTTTTGGATTGGCTTATTTACAATCATTTTGATTCTGAAGAACTTTTATGGTTATTAGATTATTCTTGTCGGGATGATTTTGGATTGGGAATAAAATACGTTTCGGCTTGGGCAGGAATTCATTATTTTGCCGGAAGAAAAAATAATTGGGCAAACAACAGAGAAGATCAGGTTTTTACTTGGCCGGAAGGAAATGCGCGTTTAACAAAACATTTATCTGAATTTTCGAAAAATAAAACGCTATCAAATCATCTGGTTTTTGATGTAAAATGGAATGATAATGTTGAGGTTTTGGTATTCGATAATCAAACTAAAAAATCTAAAAAAATAATTGCAGAAAAGGTGCTTTTTGCAACGCCGCAGTTTGTGAACCAGTTTATTTTCAAAAAACGGAAACTGAAAAATTTCAATTATGTTCCTTGGCTTTTGACGACGATAACGCTAAAAAACGAATTTGGTGGTGAAGAAGAATTGGCTTGGGATAACGTGATTTACGGTTCTGAAGGTTTAGGGTATATTTACGATCAACATCAGAATTTAAACCAAAATATAGGAGAAAAAGTCATTACCTATTACCGAAGTTTTTCAACAGAAAATTGTAAAAATGCACGGAAAGAATTGCTGAAAATGAATGATGAAGATTTGAAAAAATTAGTTTTAAACGATTTAAAAATTGCCCATCCTTTGATTGAAGATTTTATTTTAGAAATGGAATTTCATAAAATTGGTCACGCCATGATTGCACCAGTTCCTAACCAAATTTTTGGAAAAGAATCTGAAAAAGCGAGAGAAAGTATAGAAGGGAAAATTTTCTTTGCCCATACCGATTTATCAGGAATTTCTATTTTTGAAGAAGCCTTTTATCAAGGACGAAACGCCGCCAAACAAATGCTATGAAACAACCTTGGATAGACAATGCAAAAACAGATTTTTGGGCGATTTTGGCACCTCCTTTTTTGGTGTTGTTCATTGTTTTTGTATTTCAGGAAAAGTTGATGGAAATTCAAGAAGAATATTCGTTTTTCACCTGGCTTTTTTTAATTGTTTTTGTAGATGTGGCTCATGTTTATTCCACACTTTTTAAAACGTATTTTGTAAAAGAAGAATTTAAAAGGAGGAAATTACTGTATTTGGGAATTCCGGCAATAAGTTTGGTTTTGGGGATTTTGCTTTTCCAATTTGGGAGTTTAACATTTTGGTCGGTTTTGGCTTTGGTCGCTGTTTTTCATTTTATTCGTCAACAATATGGTTTTATGCGGATTTATTCCCGATTTGAACCGAAGGGTTTTGGAAAAAAATTGGATGGATTAATAATTTATTCAGCCACCATTTATCCGATGATTTTTTGGTTTTTTACCCCGAGAAAATTTACTTGGTTTGTAGAAAACGAATTTAATTGGATGCAGAATTTACCCAATTTACTTCCAGTTTTTACAGGAATTTATCTTTTGATTATCGCAGTTTATGTTATTAAAACATGCTATGAAATCATCAAATTCAAAACATTTAATATTCCGAAAAATGCGGTGATTATTGGGACATTTTTGTCCTGGTATTTCGGGATTGTGTACTTCAACAGCGATTTAATTTTTACTTTTTTGAATGTTATTTCCCACGGAATTCCATATATCTCACTCATTTACATTCGGGAAATTAAACAGAAAGACCGAAATTATCTCAAAAATTTATCAGTCTACAAATCTAGTTTTGGAATTTTACTTTTTGTGTTAATCCTTTTTTCTATTGCTTTTTTTGAAGAATTTCTTTGGGAAATTTTGGTTTGGAAAGAGAATATTTCGGTTTCCAATATCAGCCTTTCAGAAAATTGGCAAATGCTTTTGGTTCCACTTTTAACAGTTCCGCAACTTACCCATTATTTGTTGGACGGTTTTATTTGGCGTACTCCAAAGAAATAAAAAAACCTCAGCAATTTCTGAGGTTTTTTGTGAAAAATTTATTGTGTTCTGCTTTTGATATCTTTATCGGCACTATCTACATTTCTCGCTTTTTTAATTTTTTGGTTTCCGAAATTGTAAACGATACTCAGTTTAAAAGTTTGTCGATATTGGTTGTTTTGGACATAATTGTAATCTCCGTTTTGGTAGCTTTCAATCTCCACCAAATTGGTTTTTAAAATATCATCTACAGCTACACTAAACGTCCATTCGTTCCAGATTTTTTTGATGTTGAGATCGAGGCTCATCAAATCTTTTAACATTCCCAATTCAATTTGTTGGTTGTCCACAAAGAAATAATTCACGCCCAAAAACCAAGTTTTCTTTTTGTCTAATCGCAATGTATTATTGGTTTGGATCACCAAACTGTTAGAACTGTCGTTATTCGAAAATTTATCAAAAATATCTCCGGAAGTTGGATCGATACTCAAACTTCCGTCGTTTACATTTCGTTGCATTCCGATATTGAAATTCGTAGATAAAGCGCCATCAAAAAGGGATTTCTGCATTCCTAACATCGCGGACATTTCTTCTCGGTCTCCAAAATTGGTTCTTATGTAGCGCAGTTCTTTGTAGGTAGTTCCGTTTTTTGTAATTGTTCTTTGCAACGGAACTTGTGTGATAACATCTTTTCGTAATGAATGATTTAGAATAAGGAAATACGAATTTTTGAACATATACGTTAATTCCTGATTGTAGTTGGAAGATGCTTTTACGAAAGGATTGTTTTGCGTGTAATTATTTTCTGTTAAAATGTTTCTCACCGGATTCAGTTCCCAAAAACTCGGTCTTCTCATTCTGCTGGAAAATGCGTAGGAAATATTGTGGTTTTCGTTGATTGTGTAATTTGCACTTAAATACGGGAGAAAATTGTTGTAGTTTCTCTCAATATTTGCATAAGCCGGGTTTTGCGCATTGTCCGAAGTTCCCAAACTGTTGGTGATTTCATATCTCGCACCAATTTTTCCGGAGAATTTTTCACCGAATTTCTTTTCTAAAGTTCCGTAAAATCCGTAAATGTTTTCATCATAAACGAAATGATTTGGAGCAGGTGTTTCTTTAATATCTATTAATTTACCATCTGTATCATAAATGAAATCTCGTGTTAAGTTTTTGGTATCATTATCCGTTTTGGTTTTGTTGTAATTTCCACCCACTGCAATGGTAAAATCTTTTTCAAATTTTTTGATGTAATCTGCCGTGGTAGAAAAATTATTGATAATTTGTGGGATGTCCTGTAAAATTTCGATTCTGGTTCCTAAAACGCCTTTATTGCTGTTGGAAGCGATGGTTTGGTTGATGGTGTTTTGAGTTCTTTTGTAGTTTAGATAAGAAGCATTCAAATTTAATTTACTTCCCAAATCATCCATTTTCCATTCGTAGTTTAGATTGGCGGAATTGTTTCTGGATTTTGCATTTTCTCTTGCTTTTGTGATTGAATAGGAGGTTAGAAGGTTATTATTACTGTCCAAAGTATTAGAAGTGTTGAACAAATCGATTCTTGAATCATAACTTTTATTATACCAAGAATTTAACGTTAAAGCCAAATTCGATTTTTCGGATAACTGATAATCTGTGTTAATGTAACCTCCCAAATTTTTATTAGGATCATCAATATCACCAACAGAATAGGTGTTTATCACCTCATTACCATTTCTTAAGATGTAAGATTGTGCCTGGATATTTTCACTTCCGTTTAAACTTGCAGAAATTCCCAATTTATCTTTTCTGAAATTAATGGAAACACTTGCAGAACTGCTGTTGTATTTGTTTTGGTTGTTGGCAAAACGTAGATTTCCGTTGGTTCCGTCCGTCATTTTTTTCTTTAATACGATATTGATGATTCCGTCCGAAGATTCTACTTGATATTCGCTTCCTGGAGTGGTAATGACTTCAATTTTTTGAATATTTTCTCCTGGGGTATTTTTTAGAAACTGATCTAAAGATTCTGCATCCATATTGGTTTTTCGTCCATTAATAAAAATTAAAGCATTGTTTTTTCCTGCGATTTTCAAATTTTTATCATCGGTGGTGGAAACTAATGGCGTTTGTTTTAATAAATCAAAAGAAGTGCTTCCTTTTGCAACAGGTGAATTGGCTACATCGTAAACAAAACAGTCTGCTTCTTTTTTGAAGTATTTTTTTGTCATCACCACTTCTTCGATTTTTTGTTCCGAAATGGTGTCTTTTTTTGAATTTTGCTGTGATAAAGCCAAAAAGCTGGATAGTAAAAAGATAGGAAGTAATGTCGTTTTCATAATTTCAGTTATTATAGTAGTATGTTATACAAAGTATGTGGTTAAAAAAAATCGATTTAACGATAGGTTGTTCCATTTTGAAATTTGTTACAATTGTTTTTATTTTTTTTGCAACTTTTTTTAAAAACTGTATCTTTATTGTAGGTACCAAATACAATAGCTATGAAAAATTTTCTTTTACTTTTGCTTGCTTTCTTTTTGACAAGCTGTGTTGAGCCTGTTTATGATTTAGAAGATCAACAACAAACCATTCCTGAATTTCAGTATTCTTACGGAAATGAGGTAAATCGTAATTTTTATGGTCAGGTTTTAGACCGTAGTGGAAATCCGGTTTCGGGAGCTACAGTTTCTACAGGAAGTTCTACCGTACAAACCAATATCAAAGGTTTTTTTATTTTGAAAGATGCACCAGTAAAAGAAAAATTTGCCCATTTAAAAGTTACTAAAGCAGGTTTTGTGGATGCTTCAAGAGTTTTATTTCCAACTAGTGGCGATAATCGTGTAAACATCATGATGATTCCTGCGACAACCACTTCTACCATTTCTACAGGAACCGCCAGTTCAGTTTCGCTTCCTGATGGAACTTTAGTGAAATTTGATGGAAATTTTAAAGATTCAAATGGAAATCCATATTCAGGAAATGTGAATGTTGCGGTTTTCAATTTAAAAACTTCAGATACTTATTTTAACGAAACCATGCCGGGAAGTTTATTGGCAAGCAATTCTGAAGGAGAAGCACAAATGTTGGAATCTTTTGGGATGATGCATGTTCAACTTACAGGAACCGCTGGACAAGATTTACAAATTTCAAATAATGCACAAATTACGTATCCCATTGATCCTTCACAAATTTCAACTGCTCCTGCTACCATTCCTTTGTGGAGTTTTAATGAAGAAATGGGAATTTGGATCGAAGAAGGAAAAGCAAACAAAATTGGAAATAAATATGTAGGAAATGTGTCGCATTTTTCTTGGTGGAATTGCGATGTTCCTAATGATTTTGCACATTTGTCTATAACATTGACCGATTCCAGCAATCAACCTTTAACTGGTTTAAAAGTGGGTTTGAAAACAACTTCAATGACGAATGAATTGTACGCTTTTTCTAATGGAAGTGGTGTTGCTTCAGGAATGGTAATTGCCAATCAAACCTTGGAAGTAAAGGTTTATGACTTATGTGGAAATATAATTTATTCTGGAAATGTTGGACCTTTTAATAATGCTTCTAGTAATAATTTACCAATTACAATTAGTAGTACCACATCACAACATTTTAATGTTACCGGAATTTTACAAAATTGTGCAGGAACTAACATAACCAATGGTTTGGTACATCTTTCTTCACCAACAAATTCCAATTATTTTCAAAATAATATTCAATTGGTAACTAATGGAAGCTTTAGTTTTTCAAGTTATTTTTGTGGAACTTCACCACAATTTACTTTAACGGGATATGATTATGATGCTCTTCAGACTTCTGCGTCAATTAATTTTACCGGAGCTTTTCCAACAACCAATTTAGGAGTTATTACAACTTGTAATACCGCCAATGAATATATTACCTATACTATAAATTCTTCTCAAGTTGTTACTTTAATGGGACCTTTTAATACAAAAACAGCTTCAACTCCTGGAACTCAATCTAACCTTGGAATTGGTAGTGTTGGTTCATTTACAAGTGGTATTCCATATTTTAACTTTTCTGTTTCACCAAACGTAGCAAATCAAATTGTTACAGGAACAACATTTACAGGTAGTTACTTTTGTTACTTTTCTAATAGTACAAACCTGTCAATGCTTCAAGTTTCTCACAATGGACTTTTTGAATTTACAAATGTAGGTCCTATTGGAGGATATATTTATTTCAATTTTACAACAACTTGGGTAGACCCTGCAACAAGTGCAATACATTCCGCTTCCGGAACAGGACACGTCATCAGAGATTTTTAATAATAGAAATTGATTAAATAAAAAAGGAGCAAAAATTTTTGCTCCTTTTTTTATTCTATATCAAATCTCGCCAGTTTTTTGTCCACCCAAATCGTGGCAAAAGGAAAAAATGCAGAAATCAGTGCAAAAACAAAATCTTCATCATCCCATTTGAAAATTTTACGAATAGGAAGGATCAGCAGAAGATAAAGCGTGAAAAACAACCCGTGTAAATTTCCGATAACGATAATGTAAATGGTGGGCAAAAGCTCGTCTTTATCGGTGCGAATCCAAATCATGGCAGAAAAAAGGAACGCCCAAGAAATGGCTTCTAAAACACAAACTTTCCGAAACCAATTGATGATTTTTTCCTCAGGATATTTTGAAAAGAATTTTTCGATGAATTTCATTTAGGTTTTAGGATTTAGTTAATAGGGCTTAGTTTTTTATTTGTGGTCATATCAGTGTTGCGTAAATTAGGTTTCCGGCTAAGTCCTAATTCCTGTACGCTAATCCCTATAAAAAGAACTTCCGTCTAAATATTCAAAAACTTCCGGAGGAAGCATAGGTCTTACATTTTTTCCTTCCTTGATCATGTTACGGATTTCGGTTGCTGAAAGTTCAATTATTGGAGCTTTTATCAAAGAAATATTTTCATGTTGTAAATATTCTGAATCTTTTTTTTCTCCTTCAAAAACTCGTGGATAAACAATAATTTGGTGGTTTTTGATCAAAATTTCAGCATTTTTCCATTTTGCTAAACTTTCCAAATTGTCTTCACCCATAATCAGCGAAAAGGAAATTTCGGGATATTTTTCGTGGAGATAAGTTAAAGTATCAATGGTGTAACTTGGTTTTGGAAGCGAAAACTCAACATTGGATGCCCGCATTTTCGGGTAATTTTTAACCGCTAATTGAACCATATCTAATCGATTGTTATCTTTCAATAAAGATTTTTTGTCTTTAAACGGATTGTGCGGACTTACGACAAACCAAAGTTCATCCATATCTGTATTTTCCAAAATATAGTTAGCCAAGATGATATGTCCAATGTGTATTGGATTAAAACTGCCAAAAAATAGGCTGATTTTTTTATTTCCCACAGATTTCACAGATTTTCAATATTGACTCTTGACTATTGATCCTTGACATTCTCAATGAACCTGACATCCCTTATACTCAAATAATGCGTTACATTTCCTTTCCAGTGGTTTTCTTCCAAGGTGAAAGCGATATCGAATTTCTTATTTCGGAAATCTTCGGCAAATTCCCCTAATTTGAAACCTACGCATTCGATATTTCTTCCGGTAGATTCCTGTTTGATGTAAAATTTAATATGGTTTCCATCTTTTCCCATCGTTTTTACATAGCCTGAAACTTTCTGGTTTTTTAAAACCAAAACCGGTTTCATGTTATGTGGACCAAAAGGAGCCAGTTTTCTGTGGAAATTAATGAAATCACGGTTGATGTCTTCCAAATCGATTTCTGCATCAATCGTTATTGAGGGTTCTTTTTGATGATCTTGGATGTTTTCGGAAACAATTTTTTCAAATTTTTTCTTGAAAGCTTCAAACTTGTCTTTTTCCATGGACAGTCCTGCTGCAGCTTGATGTCCTCCAAATTTTAGAAAATATTCTGAACAGCGATCTAAAGCATCATGAACATCATAATCGGAAACAGAACGTGCAGAAGCTACCATTTCACCATTGTTTCCGTCGGTAAAAACTAGGGTGGGTTTATAATAAGTTTCCGTTAATCTGGAAGCCACAATTCCGATAACACCTTTATTCCAATTGGAATCATAAACAATGGTGGTAAAATTGTTTTCCTGTTTGGTTTCTACAATTTGCGAAAGTGCAGATTGTGTGGAATTCATGTCCAGTTCACGTCTTTCATCGTTGAGGTTCATGATATTGTCCACAATTTGATGGGCGTGTTTCAAATTATCAGAAACCATTAATTCCACCGAGGCTTTTCCGTGCGAAATTCTTCCTGCAGCATTAATTTTTGGAGCAATTTCAAAAACAATATTGGAAATATCGAAATTCGCCAATTTGTCTTCAGGAATTAATAAACGAATGCCTAATTTCCTCGTTTTCCGCAAAGTTTTTAATCCTAATTTCGCCAATTGCCGGTTTTCACCAGTCATGGAAACGATATCAGCTGCAATTGAAATTGCCAATAAATCAGTCAATTCAAAAAGTTCAGATTCAGGAATTTTGTAAATCGTATTCAACCCTTGGCAAAGCTTAAAACCAACTCCACAACCGGAAAGTTCTTTGAAAGGATATCTGCAATCGCTTCTTTTAGGATCTAAAACCGCATAAGCTTTGGGAATTTCTTCTCCTGGTAAATGATGGTCGCAAATAATAAAATCTATTCCTAAAGAATTGGCGTAATCTATTTTATCTAATGCTTTTATTCCACAATCTAAAGCTACAATTAAAGAAAAACCATTTTCTTTGGCAAAATCAATTCCTTCTGTTGAAATTCCATAACCTTCAGAATTACGGTCAGGAATATAAAAATCCAGATATTTTTTTTCTACAATTTTTGAAAGATATAGATACATTAGCGCAACAGCGGTGGTTCCATCAACATCGTAATCTCCGTAAACCAGAATTTTTTCACCATTTTCTATCGCTGTAGCAATCCTTTCAACAGCTTTTTGCATATCAGCCATTAAAAACGGACTGTGGATATCTTCAATTTTTGGTTTGAAAAATTCGCGGGCTTTTTCATAATTATCAATGCCACGAAGAACGAGAAGTTTGGTTTCAAATGTTCCAAAACCCAGCGACATGCTTAATCCGTCCACGGTTTGCTCGTCCGGTTCTGGTTTGTATATCCATTTTAAACTCATAATGTTACAAAAATAGGGAAAATAAAATTGATTTTTTGTTTTGAAAATTGTTTATTTTTGAGCAAAACCGACCTATGAGAAAGTTGATTTTTGTTCTATCTATTTTGTTTATTTTGGGTTCCTGTCAACAAATTGTAGATAATTATTTGGAAAATCAGGAACAGGAAAACTATGTAAATCCTTACACGGGAAAATATGCAGGAACAATTTCTGGAAATTTGAATGGTAGCATCACTTTTGATGTGGCAAAATCGGGAAGTGTTACTATTATTAGAAATATAAATGGTAAAGCGGAATCTGTTAATGCATTTGTAAATAATGACGGTGCTTTCCAAGAAGCAATGGGTACAGCTGAAGATATGAAATTTTTTGGAAATTTGCAAACCAAGAATGGAACTTTGAAACAGGGAACTTTGACAGGTAACTGGAGCGTTTCAAAACAATAAAAAAATGCCGTTCGTGAAGAGCGGCATTTTTCAATATTAAAACTTTGGACTTACTTCTTCCAGCTTTACGAATACATTTGTTGTTGTAATTCTTTAATTTTCTTGTCTTCCAAGTATTCGTCGTAAGTCATTTCACGATCAATAACGCCTTTTGGTGTTAGTTCGATAATTCTGTTACAAACGGTTTGCAGCATTTCGTGGTCATGTGAAGCCAAAAGTAAATTTCCTTTAAAATTAGAAAGAGAGTTGTTCAATGTTGTGATACTTTCCAAATCCAAATGGTTGGTTGGTTCATCCAAAAGTAGAACATTGGCTTTCTGAAGCATCATTCTGGAAAACATACAACGCATTTTTTCTCCTCCTGAAAGTACGGTGCACGATTTTAAAGCTTCATCTCCGGAGAAAAGCATTCTTCCCAGAAAACCACGCATAAATTCTTCATGTCTTTCTTCATCATTTTTGGTGAACTGACGAAGCCAATCTACCAAATTCATGTTTTTTTCTTGGAAGAATTCAGTATTATCCAGAGGCATGTAAGATTGGTTGGTGGTAACTCCCCAATGATATTCCCCTTTATCCGCAGTAGTATTTCCGGAAATAATCTGGAAAAATTCTGAAATGGCTAAAGAGTTTTTAGATAAAATGGCAACTTTATCTCCTTTTTTTAGTTTAAAGTCTATATTTGAAAAAAGAAGTTCTCCATCTTTGGTTTTTTCCAAATCTTTTACTTCCAGAATTTGATCTCCAGCTTCACGCTCCATTTCAAAAATAATAGCAGGATAACGCCTTGAAGAGGGTTTGATATCTTCAATATTCAATTTGTCAATCATCTTCTTTCTTGCTGTAGCCTGTTTTGCTTTCGCAACATTCGAAGAAAATCGCGCAATAAAATCTTGAAGTTCTTTCTTTTTTTCTTCTGCTTTTTTATTAGCCTGCGCTCTTTGTCTTGTTGCTAATTGAGATGCTTGATACCAGAAGGAATAATTTCCGGTGTAAAGATTCAGTTTTGCATAATCTAAATCGCCAATATGGGTACAAACTGCATCTAAAAAGTGACGGTCGTGAGAAACTACAATGACGGTATTTTCATAATCAGCCAAGAAATCTTCCAACCAAGAAATGGTTTCAATATCTAAATCGTTGGTAGGTTCATCTAAAATCAAAACATCCGGATTTCCAAAAAGAGCTTGCGCTAAAAGGACTTTTACTTTGTCTTTATTTTCAAGTTCGCTCATCATTTGGTAATGCAAACTGTCTTTTATTCCCACATTAGAAAGCATGGTCATAGCGTCAGATTCGGAATTCCATCCGCCCATTTCGTCGTAAACAACCCCTAATTCTCCTGCTTTAATACCATCTTCATCAGAAAAATCCGGTTTTGCGTAAAGCGCATCCATTTCTTCTTTTATTTCAAATAGCTTTTTATTTCCACGAAGTACGGTTTCTAAAACGGTAAAATTATCATAAGCAAAGTGATCTTGCTCTAAAACAGACATTCTTTTTCCGGGTTCCAGAGAAACATGTCCTGTGGTCGGTTCCTGTTTTCCGGTCAATATTTTTAGGAAAGTGGATTTTCCGGCGCCATTGGCACCGATAATTCCGTAACAGTTTCCTTTAGTAAACATGATGTTTACTTCGTCGAAAAGTACTCTCTTTCCAAACTGTAAAGATAAATTTGATACTGTTAACATATAGTTTTGTAAATTTGGCGCAAAAATACGAAAAGAAATTGTTTTGCAAATGAGGATAATAAAGCATATCCAATTATGTTCCTTAACAAAAGTTAATAAAATCGTAAAAAATTGTAAAAAGCCAACACAAATTATGTAATGGTTGTTGGTGCGAATTCTTAGATATTTGCATTGTTGTTATGAAAATGAAACTTGAGAAGACGGTCACTATATTAAATAAACGCGCCAGATTTGAATATGAAATTTTGGAAGAGGTTGAAGCGGGAATGGTTTTAAGCGGTACAGAAATAAAATCACTTAGATCTTCAAAAGCTTCAATTACTGAATCATTTTGTCAAGTAATTAATGGGGAGTTATTTGTGATTAATATGATGATTGATGAGTACAAGTTAGGAACATTTTATAATCACAAAACAAAACGTGACCGAAAATTACTGCTTCATAAAAAAGAATTACAAAAGTTTGAAAAAAAACTAAAAGATGTAGGGAATACCATAATACCATTAAAGTTATATATTAATGATAAAGGAAAAGCTAAACTTTTAGTGGCTTTGGCAAGAGGAAAGAAGTTGTATGATAAAAGAGAATCTATCAAAGACAGAGAAAATAAACGATCTTTAGATAGAGTTCTTAAAAACAGTTAAAAAAATCTTAATAAAACTTTGTTTATAAAGAAAAATTATATTTATTTTGCATTATCAATTATTTAATCATTAAATTCTATGAAAAATCTAAAATTAGGAATTTCAGCATTGGCTCTTACAATAGCCTCTACTGTTTTCGCTCAGACAACCAACAATCCGTGGATGATCGGTGTTGGTGCTCATGGTGTTAATCACATGGCTGAAGCAAACGGTGGTATTGGGGAGAAGTTTAATCATTTTGAGAGACTTTTCACGATTGGAAACTACGCAATTACACCACCATTATCTAAATTAACTGTTGCAAGAAACTTAAACAAGTGGTTGGTTCTTGACTGGCAAACTTCTGTAGGAAATGTTGGGAACAAGAGATTCGACATGGGTAAAGAGTTCATGTTGCTAACAGGTCTTGGTTTACAGTTTAAATTCAACGGTCTTTGGAATGAAGAGTCTTGGTTCGATCCGTATCTAAGAGCAGGAGCAAGTTACTTGAGACATGATTACTCAAGCCTTACTTTCCCAAGATATGACAATGCTAATGACGAAGTTATTGCTTATGATAAAGACAACACTTCACCTGGGAAAGCTAATCATTTTGCAGTTCCAGTTGGTATTGGTTCTAATTTTTGGATTACTAAAAACTTCGGTTTAGGTCTTCAAGGAGATTATGTTTCTACTCCATTCAATGGAGGAGGAAATGTTCCTAACTTCTGGCAAGCATCTGCTTCTTTATTGTTCAGATTTGGACAGAGAGACAGAGATAAAGATGGTATCTTAGATAAAGATGATCTTTGTCCAGATACTCCAGGTTTAGCAGAATTCCAAGGTTGTCCTGATACAGATGGAGATGGTATTCCAGATAAAGACGATCAATGTCCAGAAGTTGCAGGTCCAGTTGAAAACAACGGATGTCCTTGGCCAGATACAGATGGTGATGGAATAGTTGATAAAGATGATGCTTGTCCTTCAGTTCCTGGTCCAGCAGAAAACAACGGATGTCCTTGGCCAGATACAGATGGAGATGGAATCCTTGATAAAGATGATGCTTGTCCTACAGTTCCAGGTCTTGCACAATACAATGGATGTCCTAAGCCAGCTGAAGAATGGGCTATAGATGCTACTAAAGCTCTTGAAAATATCCTTTTCAACTTTAATAAAGCTACATTGAGACCAGAATCTACTCCTAAGTTGGATGCTGCTGCTGAAATCATTAAGGAGTCTAACGGAAGATTTATGATTATCGGACATACAGATAAGAAAGGTTCAGAAGCTTATAACTTGAAATTATCTAGAGAAAGAGCAGCTTCTGTTGTAAAAGCTTTAGAATCTAGAGGTGTTGCTGATTCTGCACTTAAATCAATGGGTGTTGGAGAACAAGATGCTACTGTTCCAGAATCTGCTTCTGATGCGGAAAGAATCATCGACAGAAAAGTAGTTGTAAAACCAGCAGATGCTGCAACTTGGGATGCAATGAAAAAATCTGACGTAGAAGTTCAGTTGACTCCAAAACAACCAGTAAAGAAAACAACTAAAAAGAGAAAATAATCTCAGTTGTTTCTGAATAAAAAGACACCCTCTGTATTTGAGGGTGTTTTTTGTTTTTGTATTTTTGCTGATGTAAATTTTGAAATTATGGGACGCGCATTCGAATATAGAAAAGCATCAAAAATGGCTCGTTGGGATAAAATGGCCAAAACTTTTTCGAAAATTGGTAAAGACATTGCACTTGCAGTAAAAGCGGGTGGAGCTGATCCAGAAGCTAATCCGGCATTAAGAAGATGCATTCTGAATGCAAAAGGAGCTAATATGCCTAAGGATAATGTAGAAAGAGCGATTAAAAAAGCAAGCGGTGCTGATGCAGAAAATTATGAAGAAGTAAATTACGAAGGATATGGACAAGGTGGCGTCGCTTTTTTTGTAGAATGTACCACAAATAATACAACCAGAACTGTAGCCAATGTTCGTGCGGTTTTTAATAAATTTGATGGAAACTTAGGCAAAAATGGTGAACTTGCATTTATCTTCGACAGAAAAGGAATTTTTACCATCGATAAAGCACAAATAAAATTGGGTTGGGACGATTTTGAAATGGAAATGATTGATGGTGGAGCTGAAGATATTGATGGAGATGATGAAGAAGTAATGATCACTACTGCTTTTGAAGATTTCGGATCATTATCTCACAAATTGGATGAATTGGGTATTGAAGCTAAAAGTGCAGAATTACATAGAATTCCAAATGTAACAAAAGAAGTTACTGAAGAACAGTTTAGAGCTAATATGAAAATGCTGGAGCGTTTTGAGGAAGATGATGACGTACAAAATGTATATCACAATATGGAAATTACAGATGATCATTTAGAAAGTCTATAAAAATTAAAAGCTCCGAAATTTTCGGAGCTTTTTTTATCGGTGTAATAATATATCTTGTGCATCATCCATCCTCATCATTACAGATCTGGCGTAAGAACAGTGAGGATATACTTTCCAATTATTTTCTCTGGAAAAACGAATCGCTTCTTCTACCAAAAACTTCCCCATTCCACGCCCTTCAAATTTAGAATGAATCAACACGAAAGAAATAATAAGTTTGTTTTCTTCAGGGAAAATAGTATAAGTTAATCTCCCAACTTCTTCAGTGTCTTTATTTAGGGTTATGATACCTCCGTTTCCTGATTTTTTATTTTCAAAAATCATATTTATAATTTTTATAAAGTTAGAAAATAGACTTCAAAAATGTTTACAAAATTTTGATGCTTATGATATAGATTTTAAACATTTTCACCTGTATAAAAATTATAATCTTTAATTACTTTATCAATAAACTGTTTATCGGTTATTTCCTTGGGATCAATTTCAAGTTTTAAAGTTTCCTTTATCTTTTTTGAAAGTTTAGCCATAATTTCCCAATCGTTTGTTTTCAATGCTTTTTGAAAATTTTCTTTAATAATCCTTAAATCATTATCGGTTAAAACAACAACTTGTGGAAATCGTGGAACGTAATCCGAATTTAGATTTTCCAAAATGGTATGACTGATATTCACCTTGTTTTTCAGAGAAATTACGGCAGTTCCGGTAGCAATTCCGCCCAACCTTTGATTATTTTTCGATACAACCATACTGAATAAACCGACAATTCCGAAAGTAGAAAAAATATCCACCAGCCGAAAAACCCAGCGCATCAGATAATCCCCAAAATTGGCCTGATATCCGTCTATTTTCACCACCCTTATTTTCATCAGTTTTTTCCCGAAAGTTTGTCCTTCCATTAAACTTTCCAAAACTAAAGTATGGATATAAACCGGAAACATCAAAATAATGCTAATGGCTCTTTCAGACCAAGGATCTAATTCGCCAAGATAAATTTGAAGATTCAAAATTCTAAAAAAAACAAAATAAATAATTAAGATAAAAGCAAGGTTAATCAACATGTCGATTAAAAAAGCCGAAATCCTTTCTCCAATACTGGCTACAGAAAAATCTATTTTTACATTTTGAGAAGTGTTAATCGCAATTAAAGACATATTTTTATTACTTTAGCAAGACGTATGAGAGAAGTCGCTTTTATAAAGCAAAATAAAGAAAAATGGTTGGAAATTGAACAGGTAATCAACGGAAAAATTAAAAAAAATCCGGATGATTTGTCGTCGCTTTACATCAATTTAATCAACGATCTTTCTTTCTCGCAAACCTATTATCCGAAGAGTAAAACAACCGTTTTCTTAAATCATCTTTCAACAAGAATTTTCCAGAAAATTTATAAAACCAGAAGAATTGAAGACAACCGTTTTTTGTATTTTTTTAAAACGGAAGTTCCTTTATTGATGCATTTTTACAGAAGGTATTTATGGTATGCGTTTCTGTTTTTTGTAGTTTTCACTTTAGTTGGAATTGTTTCTGCCGCTTATAATCCGGATTTTTCCAAGCAAATTATGGGTGAAGATTACGTTAACCAAACCATTGAAAATATTAAAAAAGGAAATCCTGTAGCCATTTATAAAAGTGGATCCAATTGGGGAAGTACTATTGGGATCACTTTTAATAATCTTATGGTAGGTGCAAAACTCTATATTTTGGGAATTTTTGGAGGTGTCGGAACATTTTACGCACTAATGCAAAACAGCATTATGTTGGGTTCTTTTCAATATTTTTTTTACGATTTTGGAAAACTGAAAGAAAGCATGAGAGGAATTTGGCTCCACGGAACTTTTGAAATTTTTAGCATGATAATCGAATCAATGGCAGGACTAATTTTGGGAGCATCAATTTTATTTCCAAAAACTTTTTCCAGAGTTGAATCCCTAAAAAGAGGTTTTCGGGACAGTTTTAAAATTTTCCTCAGTACCGTTCCTTTCACCATTATTGCAGGAATTATCGAAGGTTATGTTACGCGTTACGCTTTGGAAATGCCTCTAATTCTTAATTTGATTATTATTTTTGGATGCCTTTCTATCATTGGCTTTTACTACATTTTTTATCCTAAAATAGTCGCAACAAAAGAAATGAATTTAGATTTTAATACCAATAAATTATAAAAAACTCAAAAAAAATAATGATGCAATTTTATCAAAAAAGAGATTTCGGAACGCTCATCAGCGATACTTTTACTTTCTTTAAACTTTACGGAAAAAATTATTTCAAAAATTTTCTGGTCATTAATGGACTTCTCATTATCCTCATGTTAATAATGGTGGTCGTTTTCTACGGAAGATTTTTTGCGCAGGCTTTCAGCGGGAACATCGAAGGTCAAAATTATTATTTTGAACAATATATGGAGCAAAATCCCTTATTATTTATTGCTTCCATCATCGGTTTTATAATTCTAATGACAGGAATTGGTTTGGTGATGTATTCCTTTCCGGTTTTATACCTGAAAAGGCTTTCGGAAAATGGAGATCCTAATATTACTCCCGATCAAATAATGGGCGATTTAAAAAGGGTAATTCCCAAATTTTTAATCTTTCTTTTAGGGATGATTTTTATTATTTTACCTCTTGTTTTTGTGATTTTTGGACTAACGTTTTTAATGATGGTCATTTTAATAGGAATTTTACTTTTACCACTTATTTTTCCGGTTTTAATTAATGTGATCAATTTTACATTGTACGACCATTATCACAGAAATCGTGGTTTTTTCAGCGCTTTAAGCTATGGTTTACGAGCGCAGTTTTCTTATCCAAACGGAAATCAAAGTTCTCCTTTTTGGAAATATTGGGGTTCAACCCTAATTCTTTTTGTGATGTATTATGTCGTTTCTCTGTTTTTCTCAATGATTCCAATCTTGCTAACCACAGGAACTGCCAGCTTTGTCCCAAGTGAAGAAATGACCAGTAAAATGGCTTCATCAGATTATTTTACCACAGGAATGGGAATTGTTTTCTTGATTTTACAGTTTGTTTCGATGATCGTTTCCATGGTTTTAATGAGTATTTTATATGTTAATGCAGGATTAATGTATTACGATAGCAGAACCGATCTTCACCGTTTAGAAAATTTTAATGAAATAGAAACCATAGGAATTGGTGAAGTTTAAGGTTTTCTTTTTTCTTTTTTTATTTTTTTCTGCCGGATTTTTTGCTCAGCAGCAGTTTCAGCCTGTGGAAATTGATACCCTTGTTTCCGGGATTGATGAAAAATGGGTAAAAACAGATTCCGTTCTAACAAAAAATTACATCACTGAAAATGTTGTTTATCCTAAAAATTTACGCCCGGATTTAAGGAACAAATACAAAGGAGACGAATACAATTACACCATCGTTAAACCGAAAGAATCGCTATGGAGCAAAATAAGAAAAAGAATCGCAAAAATTTTGCAGTCTATTTTCGGTGAGGTTGATGTACAGAAAACAAGCGATGTTACGCTTTTGTTGATTCGTCTTTTTGCCATTGGTTTAATTGGATTTTTGCTTTACGTCCTCATCAAATATATCATTTCAAAAGAAGGGGGTTTATTTTTCAGTAAAAAGAACAGAAAAGTGGATATTCATGAAGAAAATCTGGCGGAAAATATCCACGAAATCAATTTTTCTGAAGAAATTTTGAAATTTGAAAATAGTAAAAATTTCCGTTTTGCGGTTAGATATCGATTTCTTCAAATTTTGAAAAAGCTTTCCGATCAAAAACGCATTCATTGGTTGCCGGAAAAAACAAATCGAGATTATATTTCTGAATTAAAAAATGAAACTCAAAAATCAGAATTTCAGGAACTGGTGCGTATTTTCGATTATGTTTGGTATGGGGAATTTGAGATTAATGCAACCAATTATCAGCATTTCAAGAAGGTATTTAATAGTTTTAAAATTTAAAAAATGTTGAAGTCCAATTCAGGAAAATGAACAAAACCTTAAAAATATACGGATCCATTTTTTTTGTTGTGGTGATTTTGTTGGTGCTCTTGGAACTTTCGAAAAATGAAGTTACCAATTGGATTAAAAATTTCGATATTCAGGAGAAAACGCCTTTTGGATTGTTTATTTTTAACCAAGAAGCCAATGATGTTTTTGATGAAAACCTGAGCAGAACAGTGATGTCGCCTTATGCATTTTACGAGGAAAATCAGAAAATGGCTTCGCACAATATTCTTGTAGTAGAAAAAAATATTGATCAGGAATCTTGGAAAAAAATTTTTGAGCAAGTTTCTGCAGGAAGCGATGCAATGATTGTTTCTTCACGAATTTTAGGTTTACCGGCAGATACTTTGGGTTTTTTGCAAACGAATACCACTTTTGATGACACTCATCTTTTAAAATTTACCGATCAAAAAATGGTAAACGACAAGTTGTTTTTGGATAAATTTCCCGGAGGAAAAGGCTTTTCATTCATCAGTAAAAACGCTGAAATTTTGGGATATTCTTCCGGTGAAGAGCAAAATAATAGTGCCAATTTTATTAGGGTAAAATTTGGAAAAGGAAACTTTTATTTACATTCAGAACCACTTTTTCTTAGCAATTATTACTTGCTTTATGGCAAAAATTCAAAAAAATATTTTGAAAACGTTTTCTCTTATCTTCCCAAAAGAAACACGGTTTGGTTTGTAGAAACTACAGGTTCTGGAGCAGCAAAAACGCCACTTAGTTTCGTCCTTTCAAAACCGGCTTTGCGTTATGCTTGGTGGTGTCTTTTGGGAGGTTTGCTGTTGTTTATTTTTTTCAATGCGAAACGAAAACAACGCATTGTTCCGGTAATAGAACCTTTAAAAAATAAATCTGCAGAATTTGTAAAAAGTGTCGGAAATCTTTATTTGCAGGAAGGCGATTTTCATGATATGATGGCAAAAAAAGCGCAGTATTTTCTTAATAAAATTCGATTGGATTTCATGATTGATACCACCAATTTGGATGAAAGTTTTGCAAAAAAACTGCAACTAAAAACAGGAACAACAATTGAAAAAATTAACGAAGCCATCAACTTAATTAAAAAAGCACAGGATCCTTATGCTGCCGTAATGAAGGAAGATTTGATGAGGATGAACCAACTTTTAGATGAAATAGTAAAAAACTAAAAATAACAATGAACTTCAATACCTAATTTTTGTAAGTTCATTCGTAAATTTGAAAATATGGAAAATTTTGAAAACCCAAATCAAGAAAACCAACGTCCGGAATTTCATTCCAGAATTGAAATGACCGAACTTCGGGACAACTTAGATAAAATAAAAAACGAAATCGGAAAAGTAATTGTTGGTCAGGAATCGATGATCGAACATCTTTTGGCTGCTTTGCTTTGCAATGGTCATGTTTTGATTGAAGGAGTTCCAGGTGTTGCGAAAACCATTACAGCGAAACTTTTGGCAAAAACCATTGATGTGGGTTTCAGCAGAATTCAGTTTACGCCAGATTTAATGCCTTCCGATATTTTGGGAACTTCTATTTTTAATATGAAAATTTCAGAATTTGAATTTAAAAAAGGTCCTATTTTTTCAAATTTTATCTTGATTGATGAAATTAACCGTTCTCCGGCGAAAACGCAAGCTGCACTTTTCGAAGTAATGGAGGAAAGACAAATCACCATGGATGGAAATCGTTACATTATGGAAGAACCTTTCTTAGTTGTAGCAACTCAAAATCCTATTGAACACGAAGGAACGTATCGTCTTCCGGAAGCACAATTGGATCGTTTTCTTTTCAAAATAAATGTAGGTTACCCAAATTTAGAACAGGAAATTGAAATTATAAAAAACCAACACGAAAGCAAGCTGGAAAATAAGATTGATGCAGTGAAATCGGTAGTTTCTGGACAACAGCTGAAGTCTTATCAACAGATCGTAAAAAACATTATTGTTGAACCTAATTTGCTGGAATATATTGCAAAAATTATCATCAACACACGAGAAAATCATTTTTTGTATTTAGGAGCATCTCCAAGAGCAAGTTTGGCGCTTCTTACGGCTTCAAAATCTTTTGCAGCAATTCGGGGTCGTGATTTTGTAACTCCCGAAGATATTAAAGAAGCTAGCTTTGCGGTTTTAAGACATCGGGTTATTGTTTCTCCGGAAAGAGAAATGGAAGGCTTATCTGCTGATGAAATTATCCGTCAAATTTTAGAAACAATTGAAATACCTAGATAGTTTGCTAGGTTTTAGTTAAAAAATCATCACAAATTTATTGAGCTTTTAGTTTTGCAAAAATCAATTTCCTAAAATAACTAAACCCTAAATTCTAATCCCTACAACCAAAAAATGAAACACCTGTACCTCAATAATCGATTTTTTTACACGCTTTTTTTGTTGGGGTTTTGTTATGTTCTTTCTTTTTTCTTTCCCAAAATTCTTTGGTTTGCTCATTTGCTTGTTTTCGTGATTTTTGTAATTTTAATTTTAGATTTTTTGTTACTTTTTATCAATAAGAACGGAGTTCAAGCCCAAAGAATTTTGCCCGAAAAAATGTCTAATGGCGACGAAAATCCAGTAAAAATTGACGTAAAGAATAATTACTTTTTTAAAATTTACACGAAAATTATTGATGAAATTCCTTTTCAGTTTCAGAAGAGAGATTTCTTGATTCAGAAAACAATAGATGCCGGCAAAAATGTATTTTTTCAGTACATTCTGGAGCCTAAGGAAAGAGGAGAGTTTAGTTTTGGAAATCTGAATGTTTTTGCAAGTTCCATCATAGGTTTTGTAGCCAAAAAATATACTTTTCAGAAAGATGTTGTTTTACCGAGTTATCCATCGTTTATTCATTTAAGAAAATATGAATTGATGGCGCTTCAGAACGAATTTTTATTGGGCGGAATAAAGAAAATTCGGAAATTGGGACACACCATGGAATTTGAGCAAATTAAAGAATATGTTCAAGGAGATGATGTAAGAACCATCAATTGGAAAGCTACTTCCAAACAAAATAAACTGATGGTAAACCAGTTTCAGGACGAAAAATCGCAAAGGATTTTTATGCTCATTGATAAAGGAAGAACCATGCAAATGCCTTTTAATGGACTGAGTTTGTTGGATTATTCTATTAACGCAACCATGGCTTTGTCGCACATTATTCTTAAAAAAGGAGATCGTGCCGGAATGATGACTTTTGCCAAAAAAACGGAAAATAAAATTCCTGCAGATCATAAATCAGGACAGTTAAAGAAAATTTCTGAAGCTCTTTATAATTTGCAAACCAATTTTTTTGAAAGCGATTTTGGAAGGTTGTATCAGGATGTAAAATACAGTATCGGACAAAGAAGTTTAGTGCTGCTTTTTACTAATTTTGAAACCCTGGATGCAGTAAACCGACAAATGAAATATCTTCGCGGAATTGCAAAAAATCATCTTTTGGTTGTGGTATTTTTTAAAAATTCAGAATTACTGAAAATCATCCAGTCCAATCCGGAAAGTATGCAGGAAATTTATGATGAAATTATTGCCGAAAAATTTGAATTCGAGAAAAAACTGATTATCCAGGAATTAAGAAAACACGGAATTTATACCGTTTACACACTTCCAGAAAACCTTAATGTGGAAGTAATTAATAAATATTTGGAAATAAAAGCAAGAGGAATTTTATGAAAATTAAAGGATTTTTATACACACTGTTAATATCATTTTTCTTCATTCAATGCAACAAAACAAAGAAAATTGAAAGAGAAGGAGAACCTGATGTTCACCAAACCGACAATTTCGATAAGGAAATGAATGATGCAATGAAGAAGGCTCAAAAAACATTACCAGATTTTGAAAAAGCATTGCAAAGTTACAATCCCAAATTTTCAAATTTTACTATTAAAAAAGAGTATCAAACCAAAGAAGGAACAGAACATATTTGGATTTCTGAAATTGTAAAACAAGGTGATAAATTCTATGGCTATGCCGAAAATGTTCCCGTTTCAATAAAAGAAGTTAAGCTGGGAGATATTGTAGAAATTCCCAAAAATAAAGTTAGTGACTGGATGTATTTTGATGACGGAAAAGCTAGAGGAGGTTATACCATTCGTGTTTTCAGAAGCAGAATGTCGCAAGATGAGCAGCAGCAATTCGACGAAAATTTTGGAGTAGAATTTGACTAAAAATTTAAAAAATGAAAATTGAATTAAAAAGAATTAACGACGATTATTTATTTGAATGCACCAACAGCGCAGGAAATAAAATTCTTTTAGATAACACCTCCAATCCGGATGCAAAAGGAGTTTCACCGATGGAAACAGTTTTGATGGCTGTGGCAGGTTGCAGTGGAATAGATATCATTTCCATATTGAAAAAACAGCGACAGGAAATTTCAAAATTTTCTGCAGAAGTGGAAGGAGAAAGAATTCCGGTTGATGATGCAAAACCTTTCAAAAAAATTAAAGTGAAATTTATTTTGGAAGGCAAAATAGATCCAAAAAAAGCACAGAAATCTGCCCAACTTTCCTTTGAAAAATATTGTTCCGTTTCAAAAACTTTGGAACCCAATGTTGAAATAAAATACGAAGTATTTGTCAACGGATTATTATGTCAATAATAAAAAAATGGTTATTATCGAAAAATAATAACCATTTTTTTTACTGAATTCGTGGCTGTATTAGCTTTGCCACAGTTGCGGTCCATCCACATTGATGGGAAGCACCTACACCACGACCATTATCGCCATCGAAATATTCGTAAAACATGATGTAATTTTTAAAATTTTCATCTTTATCAAACATTTCGTTTCCACCGTTAAAAGCTCTTTTACCATTTTCGTTCTTCAGAAAAATATTTTGCAGTCTTTTGCTTAAATCATTGGCAACAAAATCAAGATTTCGCATTTCGCCGCTTCCTACAGGAAACTCTACTTGTAAGCTTTCATCGTAATAATAATGGAACCTCTGCAAACTTTCTACAATCAGAAAATTGATCGGAAACCAAATCGGACCTCGCCAATTGGAATTTCCTCCAAACATTCTACTGTCGCTTTCTGCGGGTAAATATTTTACAGAATAATGGTTTCCATCAACATTAAAATTGAAAGGTTCTTCTTCATAAATTTTCGACATCGAACGGATCCCAAAATCAGAGAGAAATTCTTTTTCATCCAACATTCGGTTCAGGATTTTCGTAATTCTTGTTTTTCGAAGGATGCTCATCAAGTGTTTTCTTCCTTTTCCCTCTACTTCCCAATGAGAAACTAAATTGGCTAATTCTGGTTTATTTTTCAGAATCCATTCCATTCTGGTTCTGAAACCGGGTAATTTTTCTAAAATTTCGTGTTCTACAACTTCCACCGCAAACATGGGAATTAAACCTACGACACTTCGTAATTTTAGCGGTAAAGCTTCGCCTTCTTTGGTTTGTAAAACATCGTAGAAAAAACCGTCTTCTTCATCCCAAAGTCCCACTTTGTTTTCTCCAATATTTTCCATTGCATTGGCAATGTAGAGATAATGTTCAAAAAATTTGATCGCCATATCTTCATAAACTGGATTATAAAGTGATAATTCCATCGAAATCCGCATCATATTTAAAGCAAACATCGCCATCCAACTTGTTCCATCTGCTTGTTCCAGATGTTGTCCGTTTTTAAACTCCATATTTCGGTCGAAAGCTCCAATATTATCAAGACCCAGAAATCCGCCTCCAAAAACATTTTTTCCGGTTTTATCTTTCCGGTTTACCCACCAGGTAAAATTTAATAATAATTTTTGAAAAACACTTTCCAGAAAAGGGATATCGGGTTTTCCGTTCTTTTTTTCATCAATTTTAAAAACACGGAAAGTGGCCCAAGCATGAACGGGCGGATTTACATCTGAAAAATCCCATTCGTAGGCAGGAAGTTGTCCATTAGGATGGATGTACCATTCTTTGGTAAGAAGTTTTAACTGGTGTTTTGCAAAATCTGAATCTACAAGTGCAAAAGGAACACAATGAAAGGCCAAATCCCAAGTTGCAAACCAAGGATATTCCCATTTATCGGGCATCGAAATGATATCCTTGTTCTGCATGTGTGCCCAATCTTTATTTCGGACATAATGGTCTAAATTTCTTGGTGCATCTAATTTTGGATCACCTTGTAACCATTTTGAAACATTGTAATGATAAAATTGCTTGTTCCACATCAACCCAGCAAAAGCTTGTCTTTGAACATTTTTTTCATCTTCATCCGTTATGTCAGATTGTATTTCCTGATAAAATTCGTCCGCTTCCTGTTTTCTAATTTTAATAATTTCATCAAAATCAAAAAAGGCATTTTCCATAAGGTGTGGACTAAGCCTGAAATCAAATGTTTTGGTTTCACCGGCTTCCAATTCGGTATCAATAAGAAATGCGGCTTTTGTTCCTTTTTTATCTGGATGTATGGTGTTTAATCCTTTAACTAGATAATCATTGATGCCATCTTTAAAAAATTTGTTTTCAGAAATTATTCCGAAAACTTTTTGGGTGTTGGTTTCGTTATCACAGAATAAAGATTCTACATCCTTGTTCCGGCTATAAAGATGATGAAGATCTATGGCTTCATGATCTATATCAATTTTTCCATTTTCCGAGGATTTTAGTTGAGGTTGATAGGTTCCATAACCCCAACTCCAATTGTTACGGTACCAAAGTGTTGGTAAAATTACCAAAGGAGCTTTTTTATTGCTTCTGTTGGTTACCGTAACTCGGATACAAAAATCATCGTGATTTATTTTGGCATATTCTATGAAAATGTCAAAATATTCATTGTTTTCAAAAATTCCGGTATCAACAATTTCGTATTCTTTATCATCTTTTGTTCTTCTGCCATTTTCTGAAATAATATCCTCGTATGGAAAAGCATTGATGGGATATTTGTACAGCATTTTCATGTAAGAATGGGTGGGTGTACTATCCAAATAATAAAAAATCTCCTTAATATCTTCTCCGTGATTTCCCTGATAATTACTTAAACCGAAAAATCGCTCTTTAATAAATTGGTCTTTTTTGTTCCAAAAAGAAAAAGCAAAACAAAGCCTTTGTTTAGGATCGCAAATTCCGGCAATTCCATCTTCACTCCAGCGAAAAGCCTTACTTAAAGCTTGTTCATAGCTTGTAAATCCCCAAGCATTTCCGTCGTGGCTATAATCTTCACGCACGGTTCCCCAAGCTCTGTTGCTAATATAGGGTCCCCAATTTTTCCAATCAGGGTTTAATAATCTTTCCTTTTCTGCATTCATAAAATCTTCATTTGAAGTGCGAAATTAGAAATTATTTTGAAAACAGTATTTTCTGCAAAAATTTGGAGAATTATAAATTATTCTATTTCTTTGCAATCAGATTTGTTCATTTACATATTGAAAATGTTATCCAGAAAGGTGGAGGGAATAGACCCTACGAAACCTTGGCAACCCTTGCAATACGGCAAGAAGGTGCTAAATTCTACTCAAATTTTGTGAGAAAGATAACGAAAAACTTCAGTACTCCTTTTTAGGTAGCATTTTCAATTTTTATAAATAAAGAAAATTGAAAAATCCGCTACAATATATCATTTTAGAAAATTTTACAACCCACTCAGGAAAAGTTTACGATATTCCTTTGTGTTATCAAGTCTTTGGGAAAAATCTTGGAGACGCTCCAATTGTTTTGGTCAAACATGCTTTAACAGGGAATTCCGATGTAGCGGGAGAAAACGGATGGTGGAAAACACTGATTGGAGAAGAAAAAATTATTGACACGAATCAATTTTCAGTGTTGTGTTTCAATATTCCTGGAAATGGGTTTGATGGTTTTTTTATTGAAGATTTTCAAAACTTCAAAACAGTTGATATTGCAAGAATTTTTCTTGACGGATTAAATCAACTTCAAATTTCAAAACTTTTTGCCATTATTGGAGGCTCTGTTGGGGGAGCAATAGGTTGGGAAATGCTTTGTTTGAAACCCGATTTAGCAGAAAAATTTATTCCGATTGCTTCCGATTTTAAAACGACAGATTGGCTTCATTCTCAATGTTTAGTGCAAGATTTTTTATTGAATCATCAAGAAAAACCGTTACAAAAAACCAGGATTCATGCGATGTTATGTTACCGAACTCCAGAATCTTTAAACGAGCGCTTTCAAAGAAATTTTGATGAAGAAAAGGATATTTTGCAATCACATGATTGGCTTAATTTCCACGGAAAAAAATTAGATGAAAGATTTAGTTTGAAAGCCTACAATTTAATGAATCAATTGCTAAAAACCATTGACGCAAAAGAATCTGAATTAAATAAAATTCAATCTGAAATTCATTTGGTTGCAGTAGACTCCGACTTGTTTTTCCCCGCTTTTGAAATCAAAAAATGTTATCAAAATCTGAAAACAGAAAAACAAGATGTTTTTTATCATGAAATCAAATCCATTCACGGACATGATGCTTTTTTGATGGAATATGAACAATTAATTCAAATTTTAAAACCAATATTTTATGAGCAGGAAAAATGAAGTCAAATTATTAAAAAAACGATCGATTGTCCGTTTCGAGGGTGTAAATTTTTTAGGACAAGTTGGAATTGATGGCAGAATTTTTAAAGCTTTAACCTATGCAAGAATCAGTGTTGGTATTATTTCACAACAAGCTGTAGAAAATGGAATTTCCATTCTGGTTAATGAAAAAGATGCCGAAAAGGCCGTCAATTGCTTGATTGATGAGTTTGAACCTGAAAGACAATCCGGAAAAGTAAAAATGATTTATTCTATCAACAATGTTTCGGTTTTGGGGTTTGAAACGGAAGATTATGGAAAGATTTCTCAAGAATTGGCACGCAATAATATTTTTCCGTTGATTCTTAATCAAATTGCGTCCGAAAAAAGAGTAAATCTTGTGGTAACTTCTTCACAAGACGAAAAAGCAAAAAACATTATCGAAGCCGAAATTTTTGGAAAACCAAAAACGGTTCATCTTGCAATTATTGGTCACGGAAATGTTGGAAAAACCCTGATAGAGCAAGTTTTGAATAGTTCAGAGGAAATCAAAAGACGTAAAAAATTGGATTTGAAAATCATCGGAATTGCCAATTCTAAGAAAATTGTTTTAGAAAAAAACGGACTCAAAGAAAATTGGAAAAACGATTTGGAGAACACGGCTTTTACCAATGTTCATGAATTAATTGACTTCTCGAAAACCAATCAATTGCAAAACTTAATTGTGGTGGATAATACGGCAAGTCGTGATTTTGTGGCGAATTATCCCATTCTTGCGGAAAATGGCTTCGACATTGTTTCGTCCAACAAAATTTTCAATACGTTGCCGATTTCTCAGTATCGTGATTTCAGAAATATTTTAACAAAAAACAATAAAAAATATTTATATGAAACCAATGTTGGTGCAGGTTTGCCTTTGATTGATACAATTAAGCTTTTGCACCTTTCAGGAGAAAATATCACTCGAATTAAAGGCGTTTTTTCGGGTTCGTTGAGTTACATTTTTAATAATTTTTCAATTCGTGACGAGAAATTTTCAACGATTGTTAAAGAAGCCATGGAAAAAGGTTATACAGAACCTGATCCGCGAGAAGATTTAGGCGGAAACGACGTTGCTAGAAAACTCTTGATTTTAGCGAGAGAATTGGATTTATTTAATGAATTTGATGATATCAAAATCCAAAATTTAATTCCTAAAAATTTGCAAAAATTGGAAAAATCTGTTTTTATAAATCAGTTAGAACTGTTGGATGACGAATTTCAGAAATTAAAGGATACTCAAGAACCGAATCACGTTTTGCGCTATATTGGCGATTTGCACGGCGATTTGCAACAAGATAAAGGTGAACTGGATGTGAAATTAATTTCCGTTCCGCAAAGTTCTGCACTTGGTCAATTGAAAGGTTCTGATTCCATTTTTGAAATTTATACCGAAAGTTATGGTGAGAATCCAATCGTCATTATGGGAGCTGGAGCCGGAGCAAAAATGACAGCGCGGGGTGTTTTCGGAGATATTTTAAGATTAAGTGAAACAAAATAAAATTAAAAATGAGTCATTTTGAAACGGATGCGATAAGAATCCAATCGGAAAGAACCCAATTCGGGGAACATTCAACGCCGTTGTATTTAACTTCTAGTTTTGTTTTTGATGATGCTGAAGATATGCGCGCAAGTTTTGCTGAAGAAAAAGAGAAAAACTTATACAGCCGTTACAGCAATCCAAACACAAATGAATTTATAGACAAAATTGTCAAAATGGAAGGTGCAGAAACGGGATACGCATTTGCTACAGGAATGGCGGCAGTTTATTCCACATTTGCAGCTTTATTGAATTCTGGCGATCATATTCTTAGCTGTCAATCGGTATTTGGAGCAACACATGCCCTTTTTACCAAATATTTCCCGAAATGGAATATTGAAACTACCTATTTCAAAGCAGAAAATGCCGACAAAATTGAAAGTTTAATTCAGCCCAATACCAAAATTCTTTATCTGGAAACTCCAACAAATCCAGCAATTGAGGTTTTAGATTTAGAATTTTATGGAAAAATTGCAAAAAAACATAACCTAATTTTCATTGTTGACAATTGTTTTGCGACTCCTTACCTACAACAGCCCATTCAATATGGTGCCGATTTGGTTGTTCATTCAGCGACCAAGCTTATTGATGGACAAGGCCGAGTTTTGGGTGGTGTTACAGTGGGAAGAAAAGATTTAATTCAAGAAATTTATGCGTTTTCTAGATTAACAGGGCCTTCTTTATCGCCTTTTAATGCTTGGGTATTGAGCAAAAGTTTAGAAACTTTAGCTCTACGTGTTGATAAACATTGCGAAAATACATTGAAGGTAGCAGAGTTTTTAGAAAATCACCCAAAAGTAGAATTTGTAAGATATCCATTTCTTAAATCTCATCCGAATTATGAAATCGCTAAAAAACAAATGAAATTGGGAGGAAGCATTGTTGCATTTGAAATAAAGGGAGGTATTGAAAGTGGAAGAAAATTTTTAGATAATATAAAAATGTGTTCGCTTTCTGCGAATTTGGGAGATACCAGAACAATTGTTACGCATCCTGCTTCAACAACGCATTCAAAACTTTCTGACGCTGAAAGAAATGAAGTGGGAATTACCGCTGGTTTGGTTCGTTGTTCGGTTGGTTTGGAAAATGTGTACGATATTATTGCTGATTTAAAACAGGCATTGGACAATTAATAATTTGAAGGTAGAATTTAATACTATTCAAAAAGAGAAATGAAAAATTCAGAACAATTATATAAAGCCTTAAACGAACGGATTCTCGTTTTAGATGGCGCAATGGGAACGATGCTTCAACGCTACAAATTCGAGGAAGAAGATTTCCGTGGCGAAAGATTCAAGGATTGGAAATCGCCGTTGAAAGGAAACAACGATTTGCTTTCTTTAACGCAACCAAAAGCGATAGAAGAAGTACATCAAAAATATTTAGAAGCAGGAGCCGATATCATCGAAACCAACACTTTTTCCGGAACCACGATTGCAATGGCGGATTATCACATGGAAGATTTGGTCTACGAACTGAATTTCGAAAGTGCCAAAATTGCCCGAAAAGTTTGTGATGAATTCAGCGAAAAAAAAGCTGAAAAACCAAGATTTGTCGCCGGTTCCATTGGTCCGACTAACAAAACTGCAAGTCTAAGTCCGGATGTGAACGATCCCGGATTTCGTGCAATTACTTTTGATGAATTGCGGATTGCGTACAAACAACAATCAGAAGCATTGTTAGACGGAGGTTCCGACATTCTTTTGGTGGAAACCATTTTCGACACCTTGAATGCAAAAGCCGCACTTTTTGCGATTGACGAGATTGCAGAAGAACGAAATATAAAAATTCCGATTATGGTTTCGGGAACGATAACTGATGCTTCCGGAAGAACACTTTCCGGACAAACTGCGGAAGCGTTTTTGATTTCGGTTTCTCATCTCAATTTGTTGAGTGTCGGTTTCAACTGCGCTTTAGGAGCTAAACAATTAACGCCATATTTGGAAACCATTGCTCACAATTCCGATTTTTATATTTCTGCCTATCCAAATGCAGGTTTACCCAATGCTTTCGGACAATACGATGAAACGCCACAACAAATGGCAGAACAAATCAAAGAATATTTAGAAAAAAGTTTAATCAATATTATCGGTGGTTGTTGCGGAACAACGCCGGAACACATCAAAGCAATTGCAGAATTAGTAAAAAATTACGAGCCCAGAAAGCTAAAAGTTTCAGTAGAATAGATTTCTGATTGGCTAATTTTTAAATTTAAATATGAAATATTTAAGATTATCAGGTTTAGAACCATTAATAGTAACTCCGGAATCCAACTTCATCAATGTTGGTGAACGTACCAATGTTGCAGGTTCCAAGAAATTTTTGCGTTTGGTGAAAGAAGCAAATTTCGCCGAAGCTTTGGATATTGCCCGTCATCAAGTTGATGGAGGTGCGCAAATTTTGGACGTTAATTTCGACGATGGATTGCTCGACGGAAAATATTGCATGGTAAAATTTCTAAATCTCATCGCTTCCGAACCCGATATTGCGAGAATTCCGATCATGATTGATAGTTCAAAATGGGAAATTTTGGAAGCCGGATTGCAAGTGGCACAAGGAAAATGTGTGGTGAATTCCATTAGTTTGAAAGAAGGAGAGGAGGAATTTATCAATCACGCCAAAACAATCAAAAGATATGGAGCTGCGGTAATCGTGATGGCTTTTGATGAAGTTGGACAAGCCGATAATTTGGAACGTAGAATTGAAATTGCAAAGCGTTCTTACGATATTTTAGTGAATAAAGTCGGATTTCCTGCGGAAGATATTATTTTCGATCTCAACATTTTTCCAGTTGCAACCGGAATGGAAGAACATCGAAGAAACGCTCTCGATTTTATTGAAGCCACAAAATGGGTTCGGGAAAATTTGCCTCACGTTTCGGTTTCCGGTGGCGTTTCTAACGTGTCGTTTTCGTTTCGTGGGAATGATACGGTGAGAGAAGCGATGCATTCGGTTTTCTTGTATCACGCCATAAAAAACGGGATGAATATGGGAATTGTAAATCCTACCATGCTCGAAGTTTATGACGAAATTCCGAAAGATTTATTGGAATTGGTGGAAGATGTAATACTCGATAGAAGAGACGATGCAACAGAACGATTGCTCGATTATTCCGAAAAACACAAATCCGTAAAAAAAGAAATTGTCGAAAATTTGGAATGGCGAAATGATCCATTGCAAAACCGAATTACCCATGCTTTGGTGAAGGGAATTGACAAATTTATTGAAGAAGATGTAGAAGAAGCAAGAAAAATTTCTACCCGACCTTTAGATGTAATCGAAATAAATCTAATGGAAGGAATGGGCGTTGTTGGCGATTTGTTCGGGAGCGGAAAAATGTTTCTTCCCCAAGTAGTAAAATCGGCTCGTGTAATGAAAAAAGCAGTTGCTTATCTTCAACCTTTTATCGAAGCAGAAAAAGATGTAACCCAAAAATCGAACGGAAAAATCCTCATGGCAACCGTAAAAGGCGATGTTCACGATATAGGGAAAAATATTGTGAGCGTGGTTCTCGGTTGCAACAACTACGAAATTGTGGATCTGGGAGTGATGGTTCCTGCCGAAAAAATTATACAAACTGCGATTGAAGAGAAAGTGGATGTGATTGGTCTTAGTGGATTGATTACCCCGAGTTTGGACGAAATGGTTCATATTGCAGACGAATTGCAAAGACAAAATCTCGATTTCCCTTTGTTAATCGGCGGTGCAACAACTTCCAAAGCGCATACTGCAGTAAAAATCGATCCGAAATATAAGAATACGGTTGTTCACGTAAATGATGCTTCCAGAGCAGTTGGCGTGGTTAGTTCCCTCATCAATAAAGAAAAATCGACGGGTTATTCTTTGGAATTGAAGAAGGAATATGAAGAATTCCGGGAAAAATTTTTGAACCGACAAATTGAAAAGGAATATATTCCGCTGGAAGAAGCCCGAAAAAATAAATTCAAAATTGATTGGGAAAACGAAGAAATTTTCACACCGAAAAATTTAGGCGTTCAAATTATTGAAAACCAAAACTTGGAAGAATTATTGCCGTTTATCGATTGGTCGCCGTTTTTCCGAAGTTGGGATTTGCATGGGAAATATCCCAATATTTTAGATGATAAAGTTGTTGGCGTTCAAGCGACGGAATTATTTGCAGATGCCCAAAAAATGTTGAAGAAAATTTTGGATGAAAAATTATTGACGGCTAAAGCCGTTTTCGGAATTTTCCCTGCTAATTCCAATGAATTCGATGATATTGAACTGAAAAACGGTTCAGAAGAATTTACGTTTAGAACACTTCGCCAACAACTGAAAAAATCCGATGGGAAGGAATATTTGGCGCTTTCCGATTTCATCGCTCCAAAAAATTTAGATAAAGAAGATTACATCGGTGCTTTTTGTGTAACCGCCGGTTTTGGAACAGATGAACTCGCCAAAAAATATGAAAATGAGCATGACGATTATAATGCAATTATGGTAAAAGCTTTGGCAGACCGTTTTGCAGAAGCGTTTGCCGAGTTTTTGCATAAAAAAGTAAGAACCGAAATTTGGGGTTATGCTTCTGATGAAGATTTGGGAAATGAAGAGCTGATTTCCGAAAAATACAAAGGAATTCGTCCAGCTCCGGGTTATCCTGCGTGTCCAGACCATTTGGAAAAGCAAACCATTTGGGAATTAATGAAAGTGAAAGAAAATATCGGGGTAGAACTCACCGAAAGTTTGGCGATGTTTCCGACAGCTTCAGTTTCCGGCTATTATTTTGGAAATCCGAAAGCCAAATATTTTGGTCTCGGAAAAATTAACGAAGACCAACTGAAAGATTATGCCCACCGAAAAAACATCGATTTAGAACTCGCCAGAAAATGGCTGAACCCGAATTTGGTGGAATAATAAAAGCGTTGTTAGAGCTTTATGCTCTAAAAACGCACTACAATACAAATAATTTATATCTAATGAAAGTAACCGAACATATAAAAAAAGCCAACGGAAAAACCCTTTTTTCCTTCGAAATTTTACCGCCTTTGAAAGGGCAAAACATCCAATCTATTTTTGATGCGATTGATCCTTTAATGGAATTTAATCCTGCATTCATCGATGTTACGTATCATCGGGAAGAATATGAATTTATCGAGCGTGAAGACGGTTTGTTGGAAAAACGAGTCGTAAGAAAACGCCCGGGAACGGTTGGGATTTGTGCCGCCATTCAAAACAAATACGAAGTGGATGCAGTTCCGCATATTTTGTGCGGCGGATTTACGAAAGAAGACACCGAAAATTTTTTGATAGATATTGATTTCCTGGGTATTCATAATGTAGTGGCACTTCGTGGTGATGCGGTGAAATCGGAAATTTATTTCAAACCGGAAAAAGGCGGAAACAAATTCGCCAAAGATTTAGTAAAACAAATTGTACAAATGAACAATGGTTTGTATTTGGATGAAAATTTACAAAATTCTTCCCCAACCAATTTTGACATTGGCGTTGCAGGTTATCCAGAAAAACACATGGAAGCAGCGAGTTTTGAACAGGATATTCATCATTTGAAAAAGAAAATTGAAGCAGGAGCAGATTATATCATCACACAAATGTTTTTCGACAACAGAAAATATTTTGAATTTGTAGAAAAATGCCGTGAAACAGGAATCATAGTTCCGATAATTCCCGGAATTAAACCTATTACGACAAAATCACAATTAAGCCTGATTCCACATCGTTTTAAAGTGGATTTACCCAACGATTTGGTGATTGCTATTGCGAAAAGCAAGGACAATAAGGAAGTAAAAGAAATCGGAATAGAATGGTGTATTGAGCAAAGTAAAGAACTCTTAAAAAATCAGGTTCCGGCGCTTCATTATTATTCCATGGGAAAAAGCGATCTGATCCGAAAAATTGGAGAAAAAGTTTTCTAAAAAAATCCTTTCATGAATTTTCATGAAAGGATTTAACAAAATTAAAAAAAATCTAAACTATGAAAAGTGAAGCAATTGCAGTGGCATCTGTACCACTTAAAATCTCATCATAAGCTGCAGATCCTGCCTCAGGACCAAATAAACTTGCTGTATTAAAACCAGCTTGATTGGTATTTTCTTCTCCGGCATACACTGGATTTGTTGCAGCAGGCATATTGCCTCCATTATTCAGTTCAATCCAGCCTTTGTTAGAACGCATCCTACGTACTTGTGACGCATGTCTTGCTTCTACGGAATGTATTTGTAAAGCGGCTTGCAAAATGGTTGGGTTAGACATTACATTTCCTGCTTGTCCTTTGTAAGCTCTTACACCAGTATCTTCGAAAGCTTGTGCAAGGGTTAAAAACTGATTGTAATCTGTAAATGGAGAAAAATTTCCATTTGCTGTAAAATCAAAAGTGGGTTTAGTAGCAGGTGTTACTCCTAAAGAGGTTAATGCTGTTTTTAAGAAATTGACATGTGCTGCTTCATGTTTTGAAATTTGCTGAAATACAACCAAATCACTAGATGCAATTAATCCGGCTGTATTTAATCCTATTCTGTAATACTCGTCTTCCAAATATTCTAAAGTTAAGGCTAATTGTAAAGCATCTGTTAAAGCACTTTTAAAAACACTTCCTGATTCAACGGTAGCTGTTGTATTGGCTTTTGCTGAGGTTGACATTAATCCGGCTCCAACAGGAATTGCGACCATTGCAGCTTTTGTTCCGGTTTTTGCCAGGGTTTTCATTGCTTCTCCTCTTGAGAATTCGGTTGTGAAAAATTTATCGTCCGAAAGTTTATCTAATATTCTAAGTATGTTCATAATAATAATTTTTTAATGTTTAACCAATTCCCTGTTCTTTCCAAGTGAAAGGAGTTTTTATAAAACCTGCAGCTACAGGAACAATTTCACTAGGCTCTTTTGCTACATCCAATCCATTGGCATCAATAATATCATCTCCTGAAAAAGCAGCTGAACCTGGATTTATTAAATCTCTAATAGCTGAAGCATGTCTGGCTTCAACAGAAACAATTTTACCAGCAATTACTAAATAATCAGGAGTTTTAATATATTTTCCTGCACCATTGTAAGCAGCAACTCCCGTATCTTCTAAGGCTTTTGCTGTTGCTAATACCGAATTTCTGTTGTTCCAATCCACATTAGGATATTGAAATTCTAATTTTGGTAAAACATGTGTTGTTGCACCACTAATAGCAGCTTTAAAGAAATCTCGATGTACTACCTCATGATGATACAAATCGGTAAGAACCTGTTTTTCAACGGTAGAAATTCCTGAGTAGAAATTATTCACCACTTTAGTATAAAAGTCGGCTTCTAATTGTTCCAAAGCATAGGCATAATTTAATATACCAACATCACCTTGTCCCAAATCAAAAATTCCTGAATCAACTACTACACCTTCTTCACAACCTACAAAAGTAAGCCCTGCTAAAGCAAGACCAATTCCGCTAAGCTTCAGAAAATTTCTTCTGCTTGTGTCCAAGGTGGCTCCTTGGTTTGAAATGCTAATTGTTTTTTTCATAATAATTATTTTAAGTGATTTTTTTAATTTTAAAAGGAGAATAATAATTTGATATTGAAAAACTAGAAAACTATGGGTAAAATTCTCCTTTACTGCTATGTACGAGGAAAAAGTTTTTTTGGTTTTCATGTTTTTAATAAATGTTCACTATTATTCACTTTTTTACAAATAATTATAAAAAAAAATGAAATTATGTAGAGTGGAGTAGAATAAATTACATAAATTTGATTCGTTAAAATTAAAACCACATCGAAACAAAATATACAGAAGAACAACTTGTCAACTTATTAAAAGTTGAAAAAGAAAAAGGTTTTCAATATCTGTATGACAACTATTCTGCTGCTTTATTCGGTGTGGTTTATCGCATTTTACAATCTAAAGAATATTCTGAAGAAGTTATCCAAGATGTTTTTGTAAAAATTTGGAACTCCATTCATCTGTACAATCCGGAAAAAGGAAGATTGTACACTTGGATGATTAATATTGCCAGAAATACTTCTCTTGATTTTCTAAAATCAAAATCCCATCAAAACCAACTTAAAAACCAACCCTTTACAGATTTCGTAAATAATGATGAGAAGTTTTCAGTTTCCAATAGAAATTCTGAATTTATAGGATTTAATAAATTGTTGGAAAAATTGGATGATGATCAGCAGAAGATCATAAATTTGTCGTATTATCAGGGGTTTACCCAACAAGAAATTTCAGAAAATTTAGGAATGCCTTTGGGAACAGTGAAAACCAAGCTGCGAAATGCATTAATTAATTTAAAAAATTGGCTAAAAGATTTTCAATAAATTGAATACGGAAGACTACATATCATCAGGAATTATAGAATCTTACCTTCTTGGCAACGCTTCAGCAGATGAAGCGGCGATTTTTGAGTGTGTAATGAAAAACAATGAAGAAGTACGTTTGGCTTTTGAGGATACCCAAAAAACTTTGGAAGATTTTGCAATGGCTCAATCCATTGAACCTCCGAAAGAGTTGAAGCAAAAAATTTGGGATAAAATTCAGGAACAAAACAGGGAAGAAATTCCGAAGAACACTCCTGAAATTTCTACCTTCGAAATTCAAAAAGAATATCAACAAGAAGTTAAACTGTCTAAAAATGCAAACTGGAAATATTATGCTTTTGCAGCTTCACTATTGCTTTTAGCGAGTTTGTTGGGCAATTTATTTTGGTTCAATAATCAGAAAAATGATCAGGAAAAAATTTCTAAACTGCAATCAGAAAAGCAAATTCAAACCCAAAAAATCAACGATTTAAATCAAAGATGGGACATCATTTCCAATCCAAATATTTCTATCGTTAATTTAAAAGGTGTTGAGAAACATAAAGATTCCAAAGCAACGGTTTTTTGGAACCAATCTACAAAAGAAGTTTTTTTAAATGCTGAAAATTTACCAGAAACTCCGGAAGGAATGCAATATCAATTGTGGGCCATTGCAGACGGAAAACCGGTAAATGCAGGAATGTATTCTGATGAGAAAGATTCAAAAATCAGCTTGTCAAATATTGAAAATGCTCAAGCTTTTGCTATAACGCTCGAAAAAGAAGGAGGAAGCGCAACTCCAACAATGGAGAATATGTTTGTGATGGGAGAAATATAATTTTTATAAAATTTTATGTCTTTCAAAAGGTTTGTTTTGATCAAACAAATAACGATAAGTCACTAATTTTCTGGAAACTGAAGTATCCAAATTTTTTGCAATCTTAATCATTTTTGGATTAAAATCGCCAATCCACTGAAGTTCTGTTTCCTTAAATTTGGTAAATTTTCGAAGATGATGGGTTCCTTCACAAATCATAAATCCATCAATCCCTTTTCTTTGCCATTCAGGAACGACGCCAAAAATAATACCGATCATTTTTGGATTTTTTTTGAATTTCTTCAGCCATAAAAATTTCAATTTTTCGAGAATTCCGAACTTCCCATTTAGAAATTTAAACCATTGATTTAAATCAGGAATATTAAGCCACATCGCAATCGGTTTTTCCTGATGATAAACAAACCAACAAATATGTTCGTTGAGAATAGGCTTCATGTTTTTAAAAATTCGCATCGCTTTTTTTTGATCCATTTCTTTTCCTTCACCATGTTTATACCAAGCTTTATTATAAATTTCCGTAAAATCTTTTGCAAATTTTTCTAATTGGTTTTTCTTAAGAGAAATGGCTGTGATGTCCTTGTTTTTAGAGTGTTTTTCGTGCATTTCAATAAAACTGTCAGAAACCGGTTGATGAATTGAGCGACTGAAACAAAGTTGTTCATAGTAAACTTGAAAACCGTAATTTTCAAACAAATCTTTGTAATAAGGAAAATTGTAGTTCATGCCAAATAACGGCTCATGAAAACCTTCGGTTAAAAGTCCCCAAAAACGATCTCTTTCTCCAAAATTAATAGGCCCGTCCATAGCTTCAATTCCTCGTTCCTGTAACCATTTTTTACAAAAATCAAAAACGAAATTGGCGGTTTTTTGGTCATTAATACAGTCGAAAAATCCAATTCCGCCTGTAGGTTGCTCCATTTTGTATTTTTTATTGATGAAAACCGCTACTTTGGCTACGGTTTCATTTTTTTCATTTTTAAAAAGAAATCTTTCGCATTCTCCGTTTTTAAAATTTTTATTTTTTTGAGGATCAAAAATTTCTTCAATGTCTTTATCTAATGGACGGATGTAATTTTTATCATTTTTATATAATACAGCAGGAAATTTTAAAAATTCCCTTTTGGTTTGCGAAGAATTAACTGAAATTATTTTCAAAATTTTAAATTACAATTAAAAAAATATAGGCTACAAAATGTAGCCTAATAATTAATTTTTATTTATGAAATTTGCTAACTTTTTTAAATCTAAATCATTTTCCATTTGGATTTTGTTGTTTTTAATAAAACTATCAATTTCATTTTTTTGATTAAGAAAGAACGAACTAATTTTTTTAATATTATTAGGGATTTGTTTTAATTTATTTTCCTGCATTATATAATAAGTGGTTTTTGGTTTTAAGAAAGATGCAGGCTTATCTTGTTTATAGGGACTGTTAGATTTTTGAGGTAGTTGCAATTCAACAGTTGTTCTTTTGTAAATATTAATTACATCACCTGTTGCAATTTCAAAAAAATAATTTTCAGTTAAATTATCAGGATTTGTCAGAAGTTTTAATTTTTTATTGGTTCCTTTAAAATAGATTTCAGAAAATTGATTTTCTTTAGGTAACACATAAACTTTGTTGTCTCTTTCAAATTCAACTTCATCTTTGTAATTATTATATCTTGCGTTTATTGGATTGTAAGTTGCTGAAATATCTGTCATTTCAAAAATTGGAGATACGTACGGAGTACCTTGAATGTCTTTTATTTCTAATTCGCCAAAATCTTGTATCCAAATTTTTTCTAAATAGTTTTGGTGAGATTGAGTAAAAGATTGTCTATTTCCATATTGTGCTGAACAAAATGTTCCAATAAAAAATAATAGTGCAGTGATTTTTTTCATATGATTTCTATTATTGATTTAAAACAGAGCTGAAAGTTAAAAAAAAATATGAATTGAGGACATCTAATTCATTATATAATATCTTATTTTTGTGAAAATTTATGTTTGATGCAAGATTTTCTCGACAACGACGACGATATTTTTACGGGCAAAGATCATACGCCGATTCGCAAGGATGCTTTCGATTTAAAACCGGATGAAAAAATTCAAAAAATTGAAAAGCTTTTTGGTGAAATTATGCATACTTTAGGAATGGATATGACCGATGATTCTTTAAAAGATTCACCAAGAAGAGTAGCAAAAATGTATGTTAATGAAATTTTTGGTGGACTTCTTCCTGAAAACAAACCCGGAATTTCCACATTTTCGAATAAATATAAATACCGACAGATGTTGGTAGAAAAAGACATTACGGTTTATTCTTTTTGTGAACATCATTTTTTACCAATTATCGGAAAAGCTCATGTTGCTTACATTTCTAATGGTGAAGTAATCGGTTTGTCGAAAATTAACAGAATTGTAGATTATTACGCAAAACGACCACAAGTTCAGGAAAGATTAACCATGCAAATTGTTGATGCACTAAAAGAAGCTTTAGGAACAAAAGATGTTGCCTGTATTATTGACGCAAAACATCTTTGCGTAAATTGTCGCGGAATTAAAGATACAGCAAGTTCCACCATTACCGCAGAACTTAGCGGAATTTTCAGAACCAATCCTATCACAAGGCAAGAGTTTTTACATTATGTGGGAAGTCACGCTAAATTGGATTAAATCTTCAACATTAACTTTAAATTTTAAATTTTGAATCTAAGAATATACAACTCACTTTCCGGAGAAAAGGAAATTTTTAAACCTATCGTTGAAAAAAATGTAGGAATGTATGTTTGTGGACCCACCGTTTACAGCAACGTTCATCTGGGAAATGTGCGGACTTTTATGTCATTTGATTTTATCTACAGAACTTTAACATTTTTAGGTTTTAAAGTAAGATATGTTAGAAATATTACTGATGCCGGACATTTAACCGATGATGGAAATATTGATAACGACCGTTTTGTAAAACAATCCCGTTTAGAAAAGCTGGAACCCATGGAAATTGTACAAAAATATACCGTAGATTTTCATCAGGTTTTGGAAATGTTCAATTTGCTTCCACCTACGATTGAACCTACTGCAACAGGACATATTTTAGAACAAATTGAACTTACGGAAAAATTGGTAAACTCCGGTTTTGCTTATGAAAGCAATGGTTCTGTTTATTTTGATGTTTTAGAATATAACAAAAGAGGCTTAAATTACGGCGAACTTTCCAGAAGAAATATTGAAGAACTTTTTGCCAACACCAGAGATTTGGATGGACAAAATGAAAAGAAAAATCCACAGGATTTTGCACTTTGGAAAGCGGCTTCTCCAGCTCATATTATGCGTTGGAATTCACCTTGGGGAGCTGGTTTTCCTGGTTGGCATTTGGAATGTACTGCTATGTCAACGAAATATTTAGGCGAAAATTTTGATATTCATGGAGGTGGAATGGATCTGAAATTTCCGCATCATGAATGTGAAGTTGCCCAAGGAAAAGCTTGTAACGGTATTTCTCCGGTAAATTACTGGATGCATGCTAATATGTTAACGATGAATGGACAAAGAATGTCAAAATCTACAGGAAATTACATTCTCCCCATGCAGTTGGTGTCCGGAGAAAACGAATTTTTTGAAAAACCTTTTCACCCAGCGGTAGTAAGATTTTGTTTTATGCAAGCGCATTATCGTAGTGTTTTGGATATTTCCAATGATGCCATGATGGCTGCTGAAAAAGGATTTCAAAGATTGATGGAAGCGATGAAAATTCTTTCTTCTATGACTTCAAATTCCGGAAATTCAACTCATTTTAATTTGAATGAATGGAAAGAGAAATGCTACGATGCATTAACTGATGATTTTAATTCACCCATATTAATTGCGCACCTTTTTGAAGCAGTGAAATTTATTTTTGCATTAAAAGATGGCAAGGAAAATATTTCAGAAAACGAATTAGAAATTTTCAGAAAATTGATGAATGATTTTGTTTTTGAGGTTTTGGGATTGCAGAATGTTGAAGAAAACAACAACGAAAAATTGGATCAAACACTTCAAGTTTTAATCGACCTTCGAAACCAAGCCCGAAAATCTAAAAATTTTGAACTTTCCGATCAAATTAGAGATAAGTTGTTAGAACAAGGAATTGAATTGAAAGACGGTAGAGAAGGAACAACTTATGTACTAAATTAATATTAAACCCTTGATTTTTCAAGGGTTATTTTTTTGCAATTTTTCTAAAAATTTCAAATTAGAGCCTTTCACTTTTTGGATAAACAAGGAAAGAAAACGAACATTTTGATCGAACGGATTTTTTTCGTTTGGATCACCTTTAAATTCTTTGGGAAATTCTTCATATAGGATTTCATTGGCTCTTTCCCAATCAATATCATTATAAAAAAGAGACCGCCATTTTTCAGTACTTCGGTTGATCACTTGGTATCCGTTTGAAGCAATAACAACAGGTGCATTTACATCATTTAAAACAAAAGGAAGCTTTTCTTCATCGGCAATTTTAAATTTTTCTCTTTCGTAGTGTAAATAATCTAAAACCCGTTTTCTTAGCTCTTCGTCAGTTTGTGATTTTGCAGGTTTTTTTCGCCAAACATTTTTTTCTTCGAGATAAATATCATCTATTTTTTCAGAATTTCTTTGCTTTTTTAATAAGTAATTTTCATCCTGAAAATCCATTATTGAAATTGCCGTTAGTTGTTTTTTTGGAACGCTGTTTTCTTTCCCAAAAATTTTAAAATGCACAAAATTCTCATCAATTTGGTAGTTTCCAAAAGCAATGCTGTCGTAGTTAACAACCGTCATTTTTTTATTATCGAAAAAATAAACAGTATACACTTGAAATTCGTCCTCCCATTTTCCCGGAAGTTTTTTTTCTGCAGGTTGTAAGGCACTGAAAATAGAAGAAAAAATATTGAAAATAAAGAAATAAGCAATCAATAACATTCCAGGAAAAACGGTTAAAGTAGGAAGTTTGTAGCGAAATGGAATCTTTGTTTGTTGGTAATAATTTAAAATTTTAGGAGGAAGATTTAGGTTGTTTTCATCCACCGTAGAAACTCTTCCGCAATTTTTGCATTTTAAGGAACCTTCTTTATTCCATGCCCACCATTTTAAAGGATAAAAAACTCCAAAAACAAACGCATCACAATAAATTTGTAGAAAATGTTCTGTGTTTTCATGACAACCGTTACATTTTATATCTCTGATGTAGGTGGTCAAAAGTTCGGTTTTTCTTGTACCTGCGTAAAACATTTTTAAAATTTCTCAAATATAGTTTTTATAAGATTTCGAGAAAAGTAAAATTTATTTTCAATTTTATTTTTTTTATTCTGATATGGTTTATTTCACTGATTTTTAATTAATTTAGTACATCTAAACATTAAAATATTTTATTATGAAAAAACTTATACTCTCTTTAGCTTTGCTGGGATCAGCAGTTTCTCTTAACGCACAGCAGGATTTATATGCACTAACAGGAAAATCAGGACCTAATATTATTTTTAACGATTTCCGATCTTTAGATGTTAAAAACGGAATTTCAGGAGATGTTTTTCTTAACGACACCTCAAGTCCGAAAGTATTTTCTCAAGTTCAAAATTCCAGAATTTCGGATGTTAAGAATCTTACGCATGGTGCTACAGCAACTTCAATGGCTACATTAGCCTACGATGGTGAAAATTTAATTTATATGCCACTCTTTTCAAGCAATATTTATGTTTTGAATTCAAAATCCAAGAAAGTTACTTTGCTGGAAACTCCCGGAATTAAAACCACGGCCTGTAATTTAGGTTCTCAGTTTACCAGAATGACGACAGGTTTTGATGGAAGTATTTATGCATTAACCAACTCGGGTTCACAATTTTTGAAAATTACCAATAAAAACGGAAAATATGAAGTAAAAGATTTAGGAACTGTGCAAGATGTTTCTGGATCTTCAGAGGTTTCTCTAACCCAAATGAATACCGGATTTGGTGGCGATATGGTAGCTGATTCCGACAATAATTTTTATGTTTTTGCAGCTTCAGGAAATATTTTCAAGATTAATTCTGAAAGTTTAAGTGCCGTATTTGTAGGTAAAATTAAAGGGCTTCCGGAGAATTTTTCTTTGAATGGAGCCGCAGTAAATGCTAATGGAAAAATTACGGTTGCCAGCGCAAAAGCACAAGGTTTTTTTGAGGTAAATTTAGAAAACTTAGAAGCCAAACCTTTAAATAATAATTTGAATTTCCCGGTTTACGATTTAGCAAGCAGATATTTTGTGAATGACAATAGAGCTGCAAATACTGCAGCAGTTTCGGATCTTTCAATTTTCCCGACCAAAGTTGATCAAAAATTTGTAAATATTAGCATTCCTTCAAAAATGGAGAAATCGAAACTAACGGTTAGTTTCTTTGATGCATCTGGAGCTTTGGTCTCAAAAAAACAACTTTCACAGGAATATGGGGTACAACGTATAGATTTACAAGGATTTAACCAAGGAGTTTATATCGTTAATGTTGAAGACCATAATGGAAAAGTACTTTCCACCTCAAAAATATTGGTAACGAACTAAGCTCTAATGCTGAAATTGGTTTTTACAAGCCTTCTCAATCAAAAGAGAAGGTTTTTTTGTGGAATTTTTTTAAGTTTAGTATTGGTGTTTGTAAATTATTGAAAATGAAATAGAAAGCTATGAATTTTATTTTAAAATTTATTCGTTATTTTTTTGAAATATCCCTAAATTGTAACCGAAAAAATAAACATTAATGAGACTAATTTTTAACTTGAATTTCAGAACCAAAATGGGCGAAAAAATGCAAATTGTGGTTTCTGAAGAAGGTCATGAAAACCAAATACATCCAATGCAGTACACCGATAATGGAAACTGGACTGCAGATATCGATTTTTACTCGAAATCAATTACTTATAAATATCAATTAGTTGATGACTTTGGAAACATTTTAGATGAAGAACTTGCACAGCATCAACTCAATTTTCCGCATAACATCAAAGAATTTAAAATTTTTGATGTCTGGAATTCTAAAAATTTTCCTGAAAATTATTTGAACAACAAAGTTTTTAAAAATAAAATCAGCAATTTTAAAGCAGATAAACTTACCGTCCTGAAAAGGCATACTCATCTTTTCCGAATTGAAGCACCTTTGTATCATCCGGATTGGAAAATGGTTTTGCTTGGAAATACAGAATCGCTTGGAAATTGGGAATATCTGAAAACCGTTCCGATGTCTCAAACTTCACAAGGAATTTGGGAAACCGCTGTAGAAATTTCTGAAAACTATCATATTCAGTACAAATACGGAATTATGGATACAGTTTCCGGAAATGTTTTCGATGTGGAACATGGTGAAAACAGATGGGCGCTTCCAAATAATGACAGCGAAATTCTTCAAATAAAAGCAGATCATTTTTTTAGATACAAATCTTTTGAATTGTATCATGCAGCTGGAGTTGCGGTTCCTGTTTTTGCTTTAAGAACAGGAAATGGATTTGGTGTCGGTGAATTTTCAGATTTGAAAATGCTTGCAGATTGGGCAAAAAAAACCAATCTGGGAATGTTGCAGATTTTACCCATAAACGATACCACAGCAAATTACACTTGGACCGATTCTTATCCTTATGCTGCGATTTCAGTTTACGCCCTGCATCCGCAATATCTTTCCATCGAAAATTTGGAATTCAAACTTTCCAAAGATTTACTGAAAGAATACAAAATTAAAAAGGAAAAACTTAATACATTAGAGCTGATTGATTATGAACAAATGATTGCCGGAAAATGGAAATTTGTTCGTGCCGTATTTGAGGAAAATCAGGAGAAAATTCTAAAGGATAAAAATTTCAAAAAATTTATCAAAGACAATGACAGCTGGCTTTTACCTTATGCTGCTTTTTGTGTTCTAAGAGATAAATACAAAACCCCGAATTTCAACAACTGGAAAACGCACAAAAAATATATTGCAGGAAAAGTAGCATCAATGTTTACAGCAAAAAGTAAAGATTATGCTGAAATTATGCTGCATTCTTGGCTTCAGTATCAGCTTCATTTGCAGTTAATGGATGCTGTGGATTACACCCACACTTTAGGGATTTCTATAAAAGGAGATTTACCTATTGGAATTTACAGATTTTCGGTGGAAGCATGGACAGAACCTGAACTTTTCGGTATGGATTTTCAGGCTGGAGCACCACCAGATCAATTTACAGATTTAGGTCAAAACTGGGAATTTCCGACCTATAATTGGGAGGCAATGAAAGCTGATGGTTACCAATGGTGGAAAAACCGTTTCAAAGCTTTGGAGCAGTATTTTGATGCGATGAGAATTGACCATATTTTAGGATTTTTCAGAATTTGGAGAATGCCAATTTCGGCAACACAAGGAATTTTAGGTTATTTCTATCCTGCAGTTCCTGTAAAAAATGAAGAATTTAAGGCAAGAAATATTCCTTTCGACTTTGACCGTTATTGCAAACCTTATATTAATGATCAAATCCTTTGGGATTATTTTGGTGATGCTAAAGAAATGATTCAGAATCAGTTTATGGATAACCATTTTAATGGAAATTATTCATTCAAAGAAGAATTCGATACGCAAAGAAAATTGAAAGATTTTTTTACAGAAAATCCTCATGATTGGGCTGAAGAAAAACTAATTTCCCTTTGTGCAAATGTTCTTTTTCTTGTGGAAGAAACAAAAGAGGGAAATGTTTATCATCCAAGATTCAACATCCATAAAACTGATTCTTACAAATATCTTCAAGATTGGGAGAAAAAAGCAGTTTACGAACTTTACTTAGATTATTTTTTCAAACGACAAGATGGTTTGTGGTATCAAAGTGCGATGGAAAAACTTCCTGTAATTTTGAATTCTACAGATATGTTAATTTGTGGTGAAGATTTGGGATTGGTTCCGGATTGTGTTCCTGAAGTAATGGACAAATTAGCGATTACGGCATTGAAAGTTCAAAGAATGCCTTCAGAAAATATCGCTTTTTACAATCCTAAAAATGCTTCTTATCTGAATGTTGTTACGGCTTCTTCTCACGACAGTTCAACACTTCGACAATGGTGGCAAGAAGACCGCAATATGACGGTGAAATATTTCCGCGAACAATTACATCAATTTGGAACAGCTCCAGGAGAATTGGTTCCAGAAATAGCAGAAATGATTATGAAACAACATTTGTATAATGATGCGATGTTGGCGATTTTCCCAATTCAGGAATTTTTGGCTACGGATCATAGCTTGAGAAACGGAAATATGGATAACGAAAGAATCAATGTTCCAGCTATTTTCCCGCATTATTGGAGATACAGAATGCATGTTAATCTAGAAGAATTAAATGAATCTGAAGATTTCAACAGCAAAATTGCGTATTGGGTGGAAGATTCTTCCAGAAAATAATAATTTGATTATCAAATAAATAATAAAATTTTAAAAGAAGTTAAGTTTTCGGATTTAACTTCTTTTTTTTATTGCTATCCAATGATTGAGTTTCGTTGAAATGAAACTTTTTTGAATAAATAATTAAAACAAATCTTTAATGAAAATGAAAAAAATATTTTTTGGGCTAACATTATTTTTTGCAACGATGTTTTCCGCTCAGTATTATCCAAATAATGGATGGGGAAATGACGGATACAGTAATAATGGAAATTACGGCAATGAAGATGATGAGTATTATTTCCCAGATGATTATTATTACGAATATCCAAACGATTATTACGGAGACGATTATTATCAAAGCTATTACAATGATTATCGCAGAAGTATCAGCATGATCAATTGGCAAAGGTTTTTTATGCAATACCGATTAACCAATTGGCAAGTAAATATGATTATGGATTTGAATCGCCAGTTTGATTCCTACAATGTATGGAGTTCTTATTACCGAATGAATCCTAATCGTTGGTATTATGACCGTTTTTACGCTTTGGAAAGAATTTTAGGACCTCGAGTTTTTATTGTTTTTCAAAATAATTATTATGATGGTTATAGTCCGGTTGTTTATTATACTAACAGATGTAACAACTTTTATCGTCCAAGATACCATATTGCACCTCGTTATGCTTCGGTAAACATTAACATCTTTAAAATGAACCGTTATGATTATCACAAAAATGTAGGAAAGAATTATGGTTGGAATCAGCCAAGAAATTCCCACAATCCCGGAGGTTTTAAAAATGATAACGGTAGAATCAGCAGTAGTTCAAGAGCAACAACAGCTCGTACTCAAAACCAAACAAATAGTGTAAGAACACAAAGTAATAACGGTGGTTTTAGAAGTGGAAATTCAACAGTAAGAACTACAGATTCTCAAAATACGAGAAATAGCAACAGTGGTTTTAGAACAGGAACTTCTACAGGAACCAGATCAGTTCAAAGTCAAAACCAAGCGCCAAGAGATAATAGCGGTTTTAGATCAGGATCAACTACGAGAAGTAATTCTGAAAGTGTTAGAACCGGTAGAACGAACAATTCTACGGAGAGAATAAGTAATAATTCTTCAAGAAATTCTTCAGAAAGATCTTCTGGCTCTAGATCAGGTTCTACAAATTCTAGAAGTAAATAAAACTTTTTAATAATGAGATAAAGTGCAGTAAAAACTGTGCTTTTTTTTGTTAATATTTTCATAAATTATTCATTTTGAAAATATTATGGCATTAAAATGGAAAGTTTAGAGTTAATATTAAAAATTAAAAAAATGAAAAAGATAATTTTTACAGTATTACTTTTAAGTGCATTTACATTTGGATATTCTCAAAGTGATTATTATAACGATTATAGAAATAGCATTACAAGCTTGGATTGGCAATCAGTAGCGGCAAATCTATTGTTGAACTCATCACAGAAACAACAATTGTTCGCTTTGAATAATCAATACTCTGATTATGATTCTTGGAATAGAGTATATGGCAACAATCCGGAAAGATGGAGAACAGACAGATATTCATCACTGCAAAGAATTTTTGGTTCGGAAAAATATACTAAATTCAAAAATAAATATTATAAAGGTCAAAATCCTGTAGCTGTTTATAATAGAAACAAGAATAATGATATGAGGTATAAACATCTCAGCAAAAAATCTAAAGTTTATAAAGCCAACAAATCTTCCAAAGCCTATAAAAAAGGAAATAGTGGAAAAAGTAAGCATAAAATAATTAAATCAATCATTAAAAAAAGAAGCAAAATTTTGCTTCTTTTTTATTTTAAATAATTGTTAAATCAACGAAAATTAGATTACGATCTTAAAATCAAAAATTAATTTTGAAAAATGAAGATTTTATATGCCATTCAAGGAACCGGAAATGGACATGTTAGCAGAGCCAGAGAAATTATTCCATATCTTAAAAAACATGGAGAACTAGATTTATTGATTAGTGGAACACAAGCAGAAATAGGTTTGGATGAAGAAGTGAAATTCCGCTTTAATGGATTGGGGTTTGTTTTTGGAAAAAATGGAAGTGTAGATTTCAAAGAAACCTGGCGAAGATTTCATTCTTTGGAATTTCTTTCGGATATTAAAAATCTTCCGGTTCACGATTACGATTTGGTGATTAATGATTTCGAACCTGTTACAGCTTGGGCTTGCAAATTGAAAAGAAAAAAATCGGTAGCGTTAAGTCATCAATCTGCTTATTTGTCGCCCAAAACACCGCAACTGAAAGGTTTTCATTGGGGAAAAGTAATTATGAATCATTATGCACCTGCAACAAAACATATCGCTTTTCATTTCGAAAAATATGATGATTTTATTTATACTCCAGTCATCAGAAGTGAAATTAGAAATTTAAAACCCGAAAATCTTGGTCATTTTACCGTTTATCTTCCGGCTTACAGCGACGAGTTCATCATTAATCAAGTAAAAAAAATTAAAAATTCCACTTGGCAGATTTTTTCAAAACATTCAAAAAAAAATTATGTGAAAGAAAACGTTGAGGTTTTTCCGGTGGACAATCAACTTTTCCAAAATTCTGTAAAAAATTGTGCCGGACTTTTAACCGGTGGTGGTTTTGAAGGTCCCGCTGAAGCTTTATTTTTAGGAAAAAAAGTTTTAAGTGTTCCCATGCATCATCAATACGAACAACAGTGCAATGCTTTGGCTTTGGAAAAAATGGGAATTCCCGTAGTTTGGAATCAAAATGAATTTTCACAAAAACTTCAAAAATGGGTGGAAGATGATCGTATTGATGCCGTCAATTTTCCCGATGAAACAGAGCAAATCATTCAGCATATTTTTGAAAATTACAAAAATTTGTAAACTCAGAAACTTTAGTTTCCATCATGGTTTTAGCGTTTTTTTTATGAATTTTAACAAAATTTATAATACCTTCTATTTAACTAAAATCAAATTTAAATATCAAAAAAATAGAAAACAAAAATTACAATATTTATATTATGAAAAAGTTGGTATTAGGAATTGCACTTTTAGGTTTAGGAACCTTTGCAATGGCACAAAAAACACAACCTACAGAACAGCAAAAAGCAGAATGGCAAGCTAAAAAAGCTGAAATGAAAAAAATGCAGGAGCAGAAAAGAATGCAGAATTTATCCGAAATGGAAAAAGATTTAAACCTGAATAAAAGTCAGGTAGCACAAATTAAAGCGATGCAAGACAGAAATATCGCTGAAAGACAAGCTGAAAACCAAAAAAACAAAGAACTGAAAAAGCAGAAAATGCAGATGATGAAGCAGAAAAGAGAAGCGATGAACAACCAAATGAAGCAAATTCTTTCTGCAGAACAATATGCAAAATGGGAAGCCAACAAAAAAGCTAAAATGCAGGATAGAAAGGAAAATTTCAAAAATCGAAAAGGTAATTTCGATGGAATGAAAAAACAGAAAATGCATAAAAAAATAGACGGCCTACAAGCTAGTTAATAGTTCATAATTTTGATTTTTTAATGTGAAGAGGAGCGGATTTTTCCGCTCTTCTTTTTTTTGTAAAGTCCTGAAATTACTTTTAAATTCTAAAAATTAGCCCTAAATTTGAACTCAAATGAATCATCATGGTAAGTAAAAAAATTGCAAAGCTCATCAACGAGCAAATTACACACGAACAATACGCTGCACAATATTATCTCTCGATGTCGGCTTGGTTTTCCGCTAAGGATTTGGATGGGATTGCCAATTATTTCCGTGTTCAGAGCAAAGAAGAATTAATGCATGCCGATAAAATGTTCGATTTTTTGAACGATGTTGGCGAAGAAATTATCATCGGAGAAATTGCAAAACCACCTCATCAATTTGGTTCTGCAACCGAAATTTTCGAAAAAGCTTTGGAACACGAAAAAGTAGTAACCAAAAGCATTTTCAATATTGTGAAAAATGCTAATGAAGAAGGCGATTTTGCTACTGTTTCTTTTCTGCAATGGTTTATTAACGAACAGGTGGAAGAAGAAGCCAGTGCTTCACAACTGGTAACGAAAATAAAAATGGTTTGCGAAAACCCATCTGCATTGTATCTTTTTGATCAGGAATTGGCACAAAGGGTTTTTAATCCTGCAGCAGAAGCTTAAAATAAAAATCCGGAGTTTTCTCCGGATTTTTTTTATAAATAAATCAACTTCGTTTCGCTTACTTTTTTTCCTAATTTTTCCAAAACATTTTGGTAAGTTTCCAGCTGTTTTAGATGTTTTTCGTTTTCTTCACCCGTTTTGAAATCGATGATGATATAAGTGTCATTTTTCTTAATAATTCGGTCTGGACGATATAATTGTGAAATGCCATTTTCGGAAATCATAATATCTTTTTCGTTGATGATTTCTAAATTTTCATCGAAAAAATCGGCATTTTCAGAAATGATTTTTTGGATAATTTTTACAATTTCTTTTTTCTCATCAGCCGTAATGTTTCCACTCATTAAGTAATTTTCCAAAACTTTTTCAACCTCTTTTTCAGAATTTATTTTGGACAGGATTTCGTGCACAAAAATTCCGGTTCGTACTTTTTCGTTTCGGTTTTGATAACTCTTAGAAGGCGTAGCAATTTTTATTGAACTCGCTTTTTCGTGAATATTACTAAAGCTTTTAATACTTTTTGTGATGGGTTTTTCCGAAATTTGATGTTTTTGTTTTTTTAAATTTTCAGGATTCTGAATTTTAAAAAACTCAAATTCCTCTTTATTTTCAGGATTTTTTTGTTGTACAAAATCGTAAATTTCAATTTTGCTTGGCTTTTCAGTTCCTGTTTTGCCCTCTATTGATGGTTTTTCGAGATAAAGGAAAAGCTGTTCCACAGGTCTTGTTGTGGCAACATACTGCACACAAATTCGGTCGATAAAATTTTGATATGCATTTTCTACATTAAAATTTTGAATTTCTTCATCATAAATTTCCAAAAGTTTATCGAATTGGGAAATATTTACCGATTTTAAAATTTCATTTTCACTGTTTTGAAACCAGTCTTTGAACTCTGCATCTTTATTTTCATTCATCATCGGATAAAAAACCACAGGAAATTCCAAACCTTTGGCTTTATGGATGGTCATCATTTTGATGGCATCGATATTTTCTGAAGCTTGAATGCTTTTTTTGGAAGCTTCTTCCTCCCAAAATTTGATAAAATCTTTTATAGTGGCGCCACTGTTTTGGGTAAATCCGTAAAGTATTTCCATGAAATTCAGAAGAAAATCGGTTTCTTTCTCCGGAACGGAAAATTCATTGATGTAAAATTCTACAAAATTGTAAAGATTCAGTTTTGGGAAATTCTTTTGGCGGAGTTTTACACCATACTTTTCAGCGATAAAATTTTCTATTTTTTGTGCGGATTTCAGTTCAATCAGTTCCAACATTTCTTGTGTAAAATCATTTATTTTTATTCTTCCTGAAGTATTCAGAAAATACATCATTAAGGTTAAATATTGCAGATTTTTGGGATTGTTTTCCCAGTTCAGAAACATCATTACCGCATTTAATGTTTTGGAAAGATTCAAAGTTAATCCACTTTCAGAAATCGTTTTTATAGAAGTTTGTACATTATTGTACTCAACTTTTAGGTTTCCTAATTTCTGGGAATAATGATAAATTTCATTTTTTCCTCTGCACAAAATGGTGATATCAGAAAATCGAAAACCGTTATCAAGACATTCTTGGATGTTTTCCTGCATTTTTTCTGCAGAATTTTGAAAAAAATCTTCTTTCACCGAATTTTCCAGAAGAATTATTTTTACACGACCTTCAAAAGAAGATTCCGCAATTTGCTGCGCCGATTTACCGAAAATTTCCTGATGTTCTGGTTTTAATTTCTCTGAAATAAAAGCATAAAGTTCATTATTAAAATGAACGATATTTTTTGAGCTTCTCCAGTTTTTATCCAAAACAATCAGTTCGGCTTTCTTTTGTGTTTCTTCAGTTTTATTGATGATATTTAACATCAATTGGGAATCTCCGCCACGAAATCGGTAAATACTTTGTTTGGGATCTCCAACAACAGTAAAAGAAGTGTTGTCCATAGAAACACTGTGATCTCGAAGCGGAACAAAATTTTTCCACTGCAGTTGTGAAGTGTCCTGAAATTCATCAAAAAAATAATGCTGAAACTGTGAACCTACTTTTTCATAAATAAATGCTGAAGGTTCATGAGCCAAATTTTCGTTGATGAGAATGTTGAATTTGGAGAGCAAAACCAAATCATTTTCTTCTTCAATTTTCAGTAATTCGTCCTGGATGTCTTTATTTACTTTTAAAGGTAAAAGCTCGGCGAGAATTCTTTTCTTTTTACTGATCCGTACATAATTTTGGATAATTTCCAAGCGGTTTTTCAAAAGAAAATCTAAAATTTCTAAAATTTCCGTCTGTTTATTTTCACCACTTTTGGAAGATCCTTTTCGGTAATGTAAAATTTTCTTTTCTTCTTCCGCTTCAGAAGGGTATAATTTGGGTTTTCCATTTTCAAGGAAACTTTCGAAAAAATATTGGATACTTTGTTTTCCGCCACCTGCAAAATCGCTGTTTTCCAGATTTTTTTCTCGGATAAGCGCTAAAACGTTTTTGGCTTTTTCCTCGGAATCTTTTTGTAAAATTTTTATTTCCTGCCGAAGTTCATTTCTTAAAACTTCATATTGATTCCAATCAAACTCCGAATTTTCTTTCAGATAATCATAATGAATATCTTTCACAAATTCTTTGGCTGAATTGTAAAGGGTTTTATTGATATTTACCCGGGAATTATTGTCCAAACTGTACGTTACAAAATCCATAAAAGCATCAGAAATGGCGTCGTTTTCACCAATTTTATCCAACATTTTATCCACTGCTTCAATTAGAAAAGGTTCTGCTTCAATTTCCAGATTGAAATTTTTCGCCAAACCTAATTCATAAGAAAAACTGCGAACCAAACGAGAATTAAACTTATCAATTGTTCCAATATTTAATTTTGAATAATGGTGAAGAATATAATCCAACAATTTTTGGGAACGTTCGTGTAAATCCTGCAAAGAGAGGTTTGCTCCTTCTTTTTTCAGCGCTTCCTGAATGTTTTTCAGATTTTGATTTTTCTCAAAATTTTGGTCTGTAAAATCTTTCAACCAAGAAAGGATACGTTCTTTCATTTCATTAGCGGCTTTATTGGTGAAAGTAAGTGCTAAAATATTCTGAATAACTTTCTGCTGTCCAGGATTTTTAAGACAGATCATTAATAATCGCTGAACTAAATTATAAGTTTTCCCTGAACCCGCAGAAGCGTTAATTACCGTGTAAGAATTGGACATTTTTACAAATTTGAATGGGCAATTTACAGATTTTATAAGAATTTTTTTAACGGTTTTGGATTCATTTTAACAGTTTCTTTGATCATTTTTTCTCCAAAATTCACAAAATTGGTTAAGGGTGGTTAAACTTTTACAGACAAAAGATTTTAGAAATATTTTTGATAGAAATTAAACTGCATGAAAACACGATTATCTTTTCTATTTCTTCTCATTTTTTTTTCGCTTGAAGCCCAAAATTATGTATTCGGAAAAATTGTTTCTGAAGACGGGATTGAATTAGCCGGTGTTTTGATTATGAATATGAATACGGAAGAAGAATCATTTTCCGACAAAGACGGTATTTTTATGATAAAAGCAGTGGCAAAAGAAGAAATTCGTTTTGTAAAACCCAACTATGAACGTTTTTCAAAAATGATTTCTTCGGAAAATTATAATTCTTCCATGAGGATTGTTTTAAAACATACGCCACAATTGATTGAAGAAGTAGAAATTGCTTTTAAACCTACAGGAAATTTGAAAAAAGATATCGCAAGATTAGAACCTTCCGAAAAAGTAAAAAGACTTAATGCCAATATGTCGTCCTACATGAAAACCAAGCCTACGGAAGTTTATCCCACATTAAAAATACCTTCCACTTTACAAAACGGTCCCAATTATTCTGTTGGACAAGGAAATGTTTTGGGATTATTAGGATTTTTGGTGAAAAAAGTGCAGAAACAACCTACCACACCAAATTATGTGGAGCAACAGGAATTTTACAGAAAAATTCTGGAAACTGTCGATAAAAGTTATTTTACAAAATATGGTTTGGATGATTTTCAGTTTGAACAGCTGGTGATTTATGCAGACCGAAAATATGAATTGTGTAAGAATCACCGGAATAATTTTAATAAACTTACGATTGAAAGCTATTTAAAAAGTGCTTTAAAAGATTTTCTCGATACCAAAATTAAGGTTCAGAAACAAGACTCTTTAAAAAGTTAAAAATTTATTAAAAAAAAGTTAAAAATTTCTTAAAATTTGGAACATATTTTGATTTATTTTTTTTACTTAAAAATTGTACTTAACTTAAAATCAATTTAAAATACTTCTTTATTATGAGTAAAAACATTATAGCTATTGCTATTGCTTCACTTGGTTTTGTGATCGGTTTAGCCTTTCTTGGTCATGCCATCAAAAACAGAAACCAATCCGAAAACACGATTTCTGTAACGGGTTTAGGAACCAAAAAGTTCACTTCAGATTTGATTGCCTGGAGCGGAAATTTTTCAAGAAACAGCTTCGAATTGAAATCTGCTTACGACGAATTAGCAAACGATAAAAAAATTATTGAAAATTATTTGATTTCCAAAGGAATACAAAAAAATCAAATTGTATTTTCAGCGGTAGATATTCAGAAACAATATCGCTACGGAACCGATTCCAATGGAGGAAGTACACAAACTTTTTCGGGATATCAACTTTCACAAACAGTTTCCATTGATAGCAAAGAAGTGGGAAAAATTGAAAATTTATCCCGAAATATTACCGAAATTATCAATCTGGGAATCGAATTTACATCTTCACCGCCCAATTATTTTTACACCAAATTGGCGGATGTAAAACAGCAAATGATTGCAGATGCTACTAAAGATGCCAAACAAAGAGCCGAAAAAATCGCGGAAAATGCAGGATCAAATTTAGGAAATTTGAAAAAAGCAACGATGGGAATTATCCAAATTACAGCACCCAATTCCAATGAAGATTTTTCGTACGGTGGAACTTTCAACACGTCTTCCAAAGAAAAAGAAGCCAGCATCACCATAAAATTGGAGTATGAAGTAAACTAATTTTAAAGTTTACAAACAGTACACAATATCGTAAATTTCTTCTTGAATCCTGTCCAGATTTTCCGGCTGAAAATTTCCCAAAAGCCAAAGTTGGACAGGATTTTTTCCGTTTTCATAGGCAGGTTGAAGATAATTTTCTTTTAAAATGGAAAATCCGTTTTTTTGGTAAAACTGAATTCGGCGTTTTGCGTTTTCTTCCCAATGTTTAGGTTCGCTTTCCAAAATTATTTTTGAATATTTTCGGTACAAATCTCTCAAAATTTCACTGCCATAATTTTTACCCCGAAATTCCTGAAAAATCTCAAAATGTTCAATAAAAATAAAATGACTCAGTTGCCAACCTATTAAATAACCAATATTATCAATCCCGTTTACCAAAGAGAAAATCAATGTTTTTTTGTTGGAAAATAATTGTTGGAACTGATTTTCATTTCGTCTTTCGTCAACTGGAAAAGTGCTGAAATAAGCCTCGTGAATTTTAAGGGCTCTAAAATCTTCGGCTGAACTGATCTGATGAAATTCCATGCAAAAAAATTGAATTAGTAATACCCGAAAATAAAGCCTTTCTATCTTCTTGAATTACATTTTTTGAGGATTATTTTTTCAGAATTTTAAGTTACAAATCGAAAACACTGGGTCTTCTGGTGATAAAAATATCTTTTACCCAAAGCGAAAAAGCCATCACCAAATAAAATAAAAAGAAAAAACCAACGGTTGCAAAAGTAGAGTAGATGAAAAAAACCCGCAATTTAGAAACAGGAATTCCCAATTTGGCGCCAAATCTTGTAAGCGTTCCAAACCATTCTCTTTCTACTTTGTGGCGAATGTTGGTAATAAATTTTGGTTCCTGCATTTTTTTAAATTATTGCAACAGTTTCAAACCGATGCTGCAATTTAAGCATTTTTTGTTCGTGCAAAAATTTTTGAAATGATAAATATAGGCTTGACTTTCCAAAGAACTTTTAATAGGCACTTTCAAAGATTTCCAATTTTCGGTGATGACGTTTTTTTCTGCAGAAATTTTCAGGTAAAATTCTAAAATTTCCTCTGCAATTTCTTCTCTGTTGTTTTTATGATAGGTGTATTTTATAGGAAGAATGGCATTCAGTAAAAGAAGATCGATAAAATCTTTCGTTAATTTTTTTTCATTTTCCACTGTTGAAATTTTTCCAAAATTGAAATGATGGTTCCAATAATCACTGGCTTTTACGTTTCCGAAAATTTTATAAACTTCTATAATCGACTTTGCTTTAATAATTCTTGAAAACAAATTTGTGTGAAAATGATACAAATTTGCAAGTTGTGAAAGTCTTATGGTTGGGAAGTTTTGAGGTCTTAATCTTAAAAATTTGGGATTAAAGGTAATATCCGAAAGCTGAAATTTTAATTTTAGAAAATCATATTCCTTTTTCCAGTTTTTTGTTGTTTCATCCTGCGGATTTTCGAGCCAATTGGCTTTTCCAAAAAATAAAGATTCCAACTGAATTTGGTTTTGTGAAACCTTCTGAATAATCCTAAAATTGATGCTTTCTGCCATTTGTTTGAAAATTTGTGCATTTACTTTTAAACCAAAAGCGTAGGCTAAATAATGAAACAAAACCGCTTCGTAATTGTTTTTGAATTTTTGTAAACTTTGTTCTATTTCTTGTGATTTTTCATTCAGTTTTTGGAGTAAATTTTCTTCAGCAAAAGCAAACGGAATTTTTTCTGCATCAAAAATTTTTTCACATGGAATAAACTGATTTTCACTTAACAAATTTTCGTGCTTTGCTAGAATTTTCGAATCGATGAAATTCTTGAGTTCGAGTGTTGGAATGTTTTTTTGTGAAAGTTCATCAATTTCAGAATCATGCTGAAAAACGACATGCAAAATAATATTTTCAAAATCCGGATTTCCGGAATGTTGATGAAAAATCCAATCTGAAGAACGCAGATGAAGCTCGATATTTCCTGCAAAAATGAGGTTTCCGATTTTTATTTTTGCATTCAGGTAATCTGGTCCTGCGTTTTGGTTCAAGGTTCCAAAATCTAGAATTTCGATGGAATTTCCTTGCATATCTTTAAAATCAAAACTTTTAAAAATTTTGTAGTTCCAAAGATATTGCAGGAGTTTTTCGTTCACATTTTTGAAAAATTATTTTCTAAAATTGGCAATAGTTTCTTCATACATTTTCTCGTAGATTGGAAGAATGTTTTTTAAATCAAATCTTATGGCTTGTTCTTTGGCATTTTTCTTCATTTCGGACAGCAATTTTTCGTCGCTCAAAAGTTTAATGGTGTAATTTGCCATAGCTTCCACATTTCCGATTTCTGCTAAATAACCCGTTTCTCCCTGAATATTTACTTCCGGAATTCCGCCAGCATTAGAACTAATAACGGGAGTTTCTGCTGCCATCGCTTCCAAAGCCGCCAAACCAAAACTTTCCTGTTCCGAAGGTAAAAGGAAAACATCAGAAAGTTGCAAAATTCTGTAAAGATCATTTACTTTTCCGAGTAAACGTATTTTATCAATAAGTTCCGGATTTTCTTCTAAAAAAGTATTGATTTTTTCCATATCCGGACCTTCCCCAATAATAATTAATCGGGATTTCAGATGGCTGTACACCGATTTGAAAATCTGTAAAACTTCATCCACTCTTTTTACGGGACGCAAATTGGAAACGTGAATGAGAATTTTTTCATCCGGATTGGCAAAATGACTTCTTTGACAATAATTCATTTCATCAAATTCAGAATTATCAATAAAATTCGTAATTACCTGAATGGGTTTTTTGATGGTGAAAAATTTCAAAGTATCGTTTTTCAAACTTTCTGAAACGGAAGTTATTGCATCAGATTGATTAATGGAAAATTCTACCGCGTGTTTATAAGTTGGATGTTGACCAACCAAAGTAATATCGGTGCCGTGAAGTGTTGTAACCAATGGAATATCTTTACCTTCTTCTTTCAACATTTGTTTGGCTGTAAAAGCTGCATAAGCATAAGGAATTGCATAATGCGCATGAAGCAAATCCAACTTATAAAGATTTACAACACGGTAAATCATGGAAGATAAAGCAATATCATAAGGTTGATACTGAAAAAGAGGATACGTTTGAACGTTTACTTTATGAAAAAAAATATTAGGATTGGTAATATCTAACCTTGCAGGAAGATTATTGGAAATAAAATGGACTTCATATCCTTTTTTGGCAAGGCTCATCCCAAGTTCTGTAGCTACAATTCCGCTTCCACCGTAGGTTGGATAACAGAGAATTCCGATTTTCATGATTTTTTATAGAATTATTATTCAATAACAGTTTTTGATTTTTTGCTTTCTTTATTTGGATTTGCTGTTTTTTCCAAATTGATTCCCATTCCGTATTTCAGGTTTTCGTTTACTAAAACCGGTAATCTTCCTGAAACTTTCGTTTGTCCGGTTAAACCTTTTGCAGTAGCTATCATAGAATCAATATTATTTTCATAAGAAACTAAAACGGTAGAAATTTTTGAAATATCTATATCTTTCAATGCGTAAGGACTTCCGAAAACATTTAAAATAATTTGTTGATTTTTCGATAGATCCGCCAAAACTTTTTTGCTGGAATCTGAAATTTTGTAGGGTTTATATGCCGTTGAATTGTCTTTATGAAACCCAACAATAACTTTTGAATTTGCAGGAATAGAAGAAATTTCAGAGGCTTTTTTTATAATTACTGTTGTTTGTAAATTCAAATGTTCTGCAAAGGTTTGAAAAGGGGCTTCTTCTAAAGGAACATAATAATAGGTTTCTTTACAGTTCAATGGAAGTAATTTTTGTTCGTCTTTCAAAAGTGTTAATGCATTTTCATACATTTTCTGAACTATCTTAACATGTTTCTCGTTGTTGAGGTCGCTATTGATATTTACAGGATTTTTCGGAGTATATTTCGTTAAACCTAAAAAATATTTGGTTAGCAAAATTTTTTTAACACTTTCTTCAACACGATTTTGCGAAATTTCTTTGTTATCAATGGCTAACTGAATTAATCTTTTTCCTTCTTTTACGCCTTCTGAAAACAACATAATGTCATTTCCTGCTTTAAAAGCAAGTGCATCTAATTCTCCGGGTTTAAATCTTTTTGCAACAGCACCCATGTTTAAAGCATCCGTGATTATTAAACCTTTATATCCGAATTTTTCCTTTAAAATTCCGGTAACAATACTTTTAGAAACTGAGGCGGGAATTCCACTTTGTTTTTCTAAAGCAGGAACATATAAATGTGCTACCATAACACCACCAATTCCTTTATCCATCAATGCTTTGAAAGTTGCCAATTCAGTAGAATTTAATCTTTCTAAATTATGAGAAATCATGGGAAGATCCAAATGAGAATCGGTATCTGTATCTCCATGACCAGGAAAATGCTTAATAGCAGCCAAAACATTGTTATCTTGAAGTCCATTTGAATAAGCTAAGGCAGAATTAATCACATTTTGAACATCCGAACCAAAACTTCTATTTCCGATAATGGGATTATTAGGATTGGTATTAACATCAACAACTGGTGCGAAATCCCAGTTTACGCCCATCCTTTTAGCATCTTCCGCAATTTGAGCCGACATTTCTGAAATTAATTTTTTATCCTGAATAGCACCTAAAGTTATTGCCCAGGGAAATTTATGTGCGGTGGCAATTCTTTGAAAAAGTCCCCATTCTGCATCCATTCCGATAAGCATTGGAACTTTGGATTTGCTTTGAAATTCGTTCACCAAATTGATTTCTCTTTCTGCATCATCCTGCATTAGGATTAATCCGCCCAATTTTTCATTAATGACCAAGTTTCTAACATTGCTGATATAATCTTCCCCTTTGTTCGTGTATAAAGCGACAATAAAAAGCTGGCCTAATTTTTCATCTTGATTTAATGAATTGTAGGTGGAATTTACCCAATCATGAGCTTTTTTTAAATCTTCTTTTGAAATATTTTTAGGCTGATATTGGCCGAAAATTAAAATGTTTAAAAGAAGGAAAAAAAAGATTGAAATTTTATTTTTTAAGACGTTCATTAATAAAATGTATATCAACAAAAATACAATTTTATCAACAAATACTGTAGAATTTTGTTTTATGGTATATGTTTTGAATATTTGCTTTTAACTTTGTACGGCAAGAAATATCAAACCATAAATAAATTTTAATATTATGAAAAAATACTTTTCTTTTTTGCTTTTGGCTATTTTCGGTTTTGTGGCATTAAGTTGTAATGATGACAGAGATGTTGATAACGATACTTATTCCGTTGTTTATGATGTTTCCGAAAACTTTACAATGGCTAATAATTATGAAGTTTTGAAAACTTTTAATAATCCTTTATATAACGAAGATGTAATTTTGGTTTATAGAAGAGACAATAGCGGTGGAACAGCAGTTTGGCAGCAAATCCCAAGAACTTTGTTTTTAACAGAAGGTGAGCTTGATTATGATTTTGATTTCACTGCAAATGATGTTTTATTAAAAGCTGGGGGTACCATCAATTTTGCGAATCAACCGCAAGCTTTTCATTCAACCTATCTTTTAAATCAGGTTTTTAGAATTGTGATTGTTCCGGCAAGCGCTGGTAAAGTTCCTGTAGATTACAGTAATTATAATGAAGTAATTAAATTCTTCAATATCGATGATACCAAAGTTAGAAAACTTTAAGCCTCATTCAAAACCCTATATATCAAAGTAAATTTCCGTTGCTTTTTTTTGAGCAGCGGATTTTTTTATTTTTCAGTTTTAAATGATTTATATTTGTTTAAAGAAAAAATATAAATATGAGTGTACATATTAATGCGCAAAAAGGAGAAATTGCTAAAGTAGTTCTACAACCCGGAGATCCTTTAAGAGCACAATATATTGCCGACAATTTTCTGGAAAATGTAAAATTAGTAAGCAAAACAAGAAATATTTTTTATTTCACAGGAACTTATAAAGGGGTAGAAGTAACTGTTGGAGCCAGTGGAATGGGCTGTCCAAGCATCGGTATTTATTCTTTTGAATTATATACGCAATATGATGTGGATACTATTATCAGAATTGGAACTTGTGGAGCCTATAACACCGATTTAAAAGTTTATGATTTAATTAATGTAAAAGCGGCAGCAAGTGAATCAACTTACGCAAAATTTGCTTGGGAAATTGATGAAGAGTGTATTGAAAATCAAGGGAAAACTTTTGATCTTATTAATGAAACTGCTGAAAAACTTTCTTTGAAAACCATTTCAGCGAATATCCACAGCAGTGATATTTTTTACAGAAAAAAAACGGGAACTCCGGAAATTGCAGAAAAATATAATTGTCCAGCTGTAGAAATGGAAGCTTTTGCACTTTTTGCCAACGCAAAACATCTGGGAAAAAATGCAGCAACCCTACTTACAGTTTCTGATGTTATACCTACAGGTGAACAAATGTCTGCAGATGAGCGGGAAAAAGCGTTAAGACAAATGATGGAACTTGCCTTGGAAGTCGCCATAAAAATTTAGATTTCCGAAGATTCTTTGTCATCTTCTAAAAGGTGACCAAAATAATCTTTTTTTACTTTTAGATAAGATTTACTGGATTCCGTTGCTTTTATTTGCAGCGGAATTCTTTTGTTAAGGTGAATTTTACTGCTTTGCACATATTTTAATTTTTCGGGATTGTTGGTCAGTAAATTAATTTCTTTTACCCCAAGTTGATCCAATATTTCAATGGCTACATCAAAATCCCGATCATCAGCGGGAAGTCCTAAATGAAGATTGGCTTCAACAGTATCCAGACCTTTTTCCTGAAGTGCATAAGCTTTTAATTTATTGATGATTCCGATGTTTCTGCCTTCCTGTCGAAGATAAATGATGATGCCTCCATTTCCATGGATAAACTGCATTGCCGCATCCAATTGTTGTCCACATTCACATTTTTTAGAATGAAAAACTTCTCCGGTAATGCATTCGGAATGGAAGCGCACATTTATGGGTTTAGAAAAATCAGTATTTTCAGCAATTATTGCCATATGTGGCATCCAATCTTCCGAACTTTCAGAAAATGCAATCATTCGAAAAAGTCCATATTCTGTTGGAACATTGGATTCAGCCTGAATTTTAATCATGGTTCTAATGAAAAGGCAAATTTAAGGAATTATTTTGCAGTAACCTGTGAACTTTCTAAAATGGAAATATTCGTTTTAATGCGTACCAAATATCTGTTGAGTACATTATCCTCATCAGAATTTAAGTATTGGCGAAGTTTTTGAATTTTTTTATAGGAATTTTCAAACTCTTTAAAAGCCCTGTTTTTACCTTCTATATTAAAAGCTTCGTAAGCGTAAAGATAATTCTGCAAATACACTTTTAGGTTTTGAATTTCTTTGTTTACTGCTTCATTTCTGAAAGTAGGAAAACTGGAAATTAAATTGGTGATTTCAGAAGCGTTAAGATTATCTTTCATCGAATTTCCATACAATTCCTGAAATGATTTGGATTTAGCGTCATTTTCACCATTCATAGAAGTAGTAACTGGCGAAGAACTGTATTTTTCAGAAGCACAGGATATTAAAAAGAAAATAGAAAATAAAAAGTAAAAAAATATTTTTTTCATCATTTTGCCTTTTGATAAAGGATTGGGTTAAGCGATTCATCATTGTACATTTTCATTTGTTTGTACACTTTCATCTTAACATTCCCGTTCTCAATATCGGCAAGCAGTTGATCTATAGATTTAGTAAGATCTTGATGTTGTTCCTGCAAAATATCCAATTTTTGTTGACATTTCATGCGATGGTCTTCTGTTGCAGTTTCACGATTGGCTTCCAAAGCCATGTGATAAATTTTTAGTGCTAAAATGGATAATCTGTCAACAGCCCAAGCTGGCGTTTCCGTATTTATTTTAGCGTCTGAATTTGGTGAAATATTTTCATATTTTTTCAGAAACCAACTGTCAATATATTCTACAAGATCAGTTCTTTGCTGGTTTGAAGCGTCAATTCTTCTTTTTAATATCAACGCATCTGCAGGTTCAATATTTTCATCACGAATAATATCTTCCAAATGCCACTGAACGGTGTCAATCCAGTTTTTAGCATACAAAAGATGTTCCAAACTTCCATTAGGAAACTCGTTTTTTGAAGTTGAATTTACATCATCAGAAATATGATAATCTGAAATTGAGAGATTGAAAATTTCCCAAGCTTTTTCTGTAAAAGACATATCTGTTTCTTAGTTGGCAGGATTTGAAGGATTCTGATCTTGTGAAGGTTTTTTATCTTCTTCCTTCACCGCATCTTTGAATTCCTTAATTCCAGATCCCATTCCTCTCATCAATTCCGGAATTTTTTTACCTCCAAAAAGTAGAAGAAGAATAAGAGCAACGATTAAGATATGTTGCCAAGATATGGCTAGTATTGTTAAAGTTATCATTTTAAATATTTTTACAAATGTATAAATAAAATTAATTAATCCATCCTAAAGGATCTACAGGTGTACTTCCATTCCAAATTTGGAAATCTAAGGTATAACTGCCATCAAAATCTTGCCCAACAATTCCTACCGATGTCCCGGCGGAAACTTGCTGATTTGTAGTAACAGAAGTACTGGAAAGATTGGAATAAATCGTGAAATAATCTCCATGTTTTACCAATACGGTTTTGGTACCATCTCCCGTTGCAATCACTTTTGAAACAGTTCCGGGGAATACACATTTTGCAGCAGTGCCTTTAGAAACAGCAATTTTTATTCCGTTATTTTCTTCCACAATATTTGGGAAAACCGGATGAGGTTGTCTTCCAAAACGGTGGGTAATATTTCCATAAGCCGGCATATTCATTTTTCCTCTATTGGAAGCAAAGCTTGTTCCTGATACAGTAGTTACACCGAAGTTGGTCATTGCTTTGGTTTCAGCAATTTTTTTATCATTTTCCTTCTTCCTTTCTAGTTCAGCTTCTGCGGCTTTTGCAGCCGCTAATTTGTTGGCAGCTTCTTTGGCTTTTGCAGCAGCATCCGCAGCTTCTTTTGCGGCGGCAATTCTTCTGGCTTCGTCTTTAGCTCCCGCTTCTGCTTTTGCTGCTTCATCTGCACGTTTTTTCTCGTCTGCTGCTTTTTTAGCGGCTAATTCCGCCGTTTTTTTAGCTTCAGCTTCAGCAATTTTTCTTTCTCTTTCTAATGCATCAGCTTTGGCTTTATTTTCCGCATCAATTCTTGCTTTCTCTTTTGCAGCAGCTTCTTTTGCGAGTCTTATTTTTTCTGCTTCAGCCTTTTTTCGGGCATCTTCGTTGGCTTTTGCTAATCGTATTTCTTCATTGATGATAGCTCGAATTTGCCCTTCTAAACTTCTTTGTTGGATTTGCTTTTGCTTAAGCTCAGCTGTAAGATTGGCTTCATTTTTTCTGAATTCCTGCAGTAATTTTTCTTTCTGTAGTTTTTCTGCACTAATGGTGGAAAGTTCCGTTTGCTGGTTAACCAATAGTATTTCTTTTTGTTTTACCGATTTTTGCTTTTCTTCAATAGATTTTTTCAGAAGTGTTGCAGCCTGACCAATTTCTTGGGCTTTACGGTCTTGATAATCTGAATATTGCTTTAAATATTGAACTCTACGTATGGCTTCTCCCAAACTTTTTGAGGATAGAATAAAGGTAACCTTGTTTTGCACGCCTTTGTTTTTATAAGCATTGACCAAAACTTGCGCATAATTTTTTCTTAAAATAGCCAGTTCTCTATTTTGACGGTTGATTTCCAACTGACGGAGGTAAATATCATCTTCAATAAATCGTTTTTCTTTTTGAGTGTTGCTATATACTTTTTCGCGAAGCTGAATTTTTTTATTTACCCCTTCCAGATAAGATAAAGAAAGCTTGGATTCATTTCTTGATTTTGCTAAATTGGCATTGATGGCTGCAATTTGTTTTTTAAGTTCAGCGTTCTGTTTTTGAAGCTGTTCTTTTTGTTGCGAAAAAGATAAGGTGAATAATAATATGGCGGTTAAAAAACTTAATTTTTTAATCATCTGATTTCAATTTTCTTAAACGAAGCAGGAACGTTATAAGGTGTCTGCATTTTGGAACTTTCAAATTTCGTATTTTCCATTAAAATTTCGCTGTTTTTAGAACCTTTTATAATTATTTTAACATTCTTTGGAAGCCTTAAATCTTCAAAATTTTCCCAATTGGCATAACTAATTTCCAAGACATCTGAAGTTTCGGTATCTCTTACGATAATATTTTCCAAATCGTAGATTTCATTAAAATTAAGTTCCATTTTATAGGATCGAACATTTCCTTCAAAGGAAGATTCTTGGTTTACTCTTGAAATAAGTTTGTATCCATTGCTGTTTTTTGTTAAAAGAAACTGGGATTCGCGGATAGATACAAAAGTACGTCCCATGAGGATTTTTTGTAAAGAATTGTAGTTGATGAAATTGACATTCAGAAGATTATTCAAATAAACAAAATCGGAATCAATATAGGTTTTATCGGTTCTGTTATAACCTTTTACACCTTCCGGAGTTGCTATTCCACGAGCCATATTAAATAAGAAAGCAGAAATATTCATCCAGATTTTCTGATCTTTTTCGATATAGGTGGTTACATCAAGGGTAGGTATAAAAGTTCCGGTTTCAATATTTAATTTACTTGAAATTTTTATTTGGTCAAATTGTGGAGGAACAATAGTGTTTTGGTAAAACTTCACTTTTTCAGCCATTGGTAAATCCAAATTAGCATCTTTCGGTGCGTTGTTTTCCGTTGTATCAATTTCTTTTTCAGAAACGACATTTTTGGTTTTACAACTTAGGATCAAACCCCAACACAAAATCAGACAAAATAATTTTTTCATTAATATTTTTAGAAAGAAACTTTACAATATTAAAGCCAAACCACACAAATCTTTTTTGTGTGGTTGGTTTTGATTTTTTGGATAAGGGTTAAGATTTTGAGAAAAAATCCAAAACAGAATAATCTCCAAGAGAAATTTCTCTCGATACGCCAAAATATTGGGCATGGCTGCCAATCATGGAATTGCTTAAATTGCCGTGATTAATAATTGTTTTTTCCTGTATTAGCGAATTGTCAATATTGGAATTTAACACTTCTGTTCCATTACCTAAAGAAACATTAGGTCCAATTTTGGAGTTGATGATTTTCACATTTTCGCCAATAAAACAAGGCTGTATAATTAAGGAGTTTTCAATTACAGCACTGGAAGAATAATTTTTAAATTCTTCTTGTTCATAATTCAAAATTTTAGAATTGGTTTCTACAGTAGCATTTTTATTTCCACAATCCATCCAATCATCTACTTTTCCTAATGAAAATTTGGCTCCTTTTGAACGTAAATTTTCTAAAGCTGTAGTTAATTGATATTCACTGCCTTCTCTTATATTATTGGCCATAATGTAATTAATTTCATCCATTAGTTTTTCTGCTGATTTGAAATAATAAATTCCGATGATGGCCAAATCGGAAACAAATTCTTGAGGTTTTTCAACAAAATCGGTAATAAATCCATATCCGTCCAACTTTACAACTCCAAAAGCAGAAGGATCTTCAACTTTTTTTACCCAAATAACACCGTCCGAATTTTTATCCAAATTAAAATCTGCCCGGAAAAGCGTATCCGCAAAAGCTACTACCACATCTCCCTGCATTGAATTTTCAGCACATTTTATAGCATGTGCAGTACCTAAGGGTTCATCTTGGGTGTAGATGCTTCCTTTTGCCCCTAATTTTTCAGCAATTTGAATTAAAGATTCTTCAACTTCAGAACCGAAATCTCCAATAATAAAAGCTATTTCATCAATTTGTTCACCGGCAACTTTTGCAATGTCTTCTACCAAGCGCTGAACAATCGGTTTTCCGGCAATTGGAATTAAAGGTTTTGGAACTGTAAGTGTATGAGGTCTTAATCTTGAGCCTCTTCCTGCCATTGGAACGATGATCTTCATAAATTTTTTAATTTGTGCCGAAATTCAATTCGGTAATGATTATGTTTTTGATGCGTAAATGTATTAAAATTTAACGATGAAATAAAAGATAGGTTGTATTTAGCTCAACGTTTTAAAATTTTTTGCAAAATTGTTTTTTCTTGAAACAGGACAAATCCTAAAAATAGGACTAAAAAGAGATTCCCTATGATGAAGTTTGTTCTGAAATAATGGAAAGAAATTAATCCCAAAGTAGTCGCTAAACCCAAATAAATTAAAATTTTCCCAACATTATAAGGAATAGGATAATTTTTTTGTCCCCAGAAATATGAAATCATCATCATACTCATAAATGTGATTAAAGCGGCCCATGCACTTGCCCAATAACCATATTCAGGAACAAAAAAATAGTTGATGGCTATGGTTATTGCAGCACCAATTAAAGAAATGTAAAGTCCAATTATCGTTTGATCGGAAAGTTTGTACCAAATGGAAAGATTAAGATAAATTCCTAAAAATACTGCCCCTAACATAAGATTCGGTATTAAAGGAATCCCTTCATAGTTCTGAGGATTTCGCAGATAGAGCTCAGAAATCCACTGAAGATTTACCATCACGCCAAGAAATATTATACAGCTAAGAATCACAAAAATATCCATTAAAACAGTATACGTTTTATGCGAACCTTCTTTCTTGAAACTCGAAAAAAAGTAGGGTTCAATGCCTAATTGATAAGCTTGTCGAAAAACAGTAATAAATGTTGCTACTTTATAAACCCCGCCATAAACCGCAATTTGATGATTGGCTTCGTTTTTATCTGGGATTAAAACTTTCAGAAATTGCCTGTCTAAAGTTTGATTAACAATTCCTGCAAGTCCAGCTACCATTACTGGCCAAGAATAATTCATAATTCTTTTCCATAACCCAAAATCGAATTTGCGGATACTGAAATTCACAAATTCTTTTCCTACAATGGTTAAAGTAACGATACTTTGGATAAGATTTGCCACAAAAACATACCCCACACCAAATTGTCTGCTGTATTGTAATCCAAGAAAACCATTTTCCTGTTTTGGAAGCCAAACAATAAAGAAAACCACGAAAAAATAATTCACCAAAGCGCCGGCAACTTTGGAAATAGTGTATAGTTTCGCATTTCCTTCTAGTCTTAAAATTGCAGATGGAATCGTAGAAAAAGCATCGATAGAAAGTATAAAAAGAAAAATCACCAGATAATTTACTTGATCCGGAGTTTGAAACCAATTTGCCAAATCCTGCCGAAAAACATAGCCTAAAATGAGATAAAGTAACCCAATCGTAATAATGCTTAGCGAACAAGTAGAAACCAATGTTTTTTTATCAATTTTTTCCTGTGCAAAACGGAAAAACGAAGTTTCCATACCATGAGTTAATAGAACCGAGATAATTCCGGCAACGGAATAAAAATCTACAAAAGGAGCTTGTTCTATGGTGGTGAAATTGTGCGTGATAATAGGTGCAATTAAAAACGGAAAAACACGAATTAAAACCGTGCTCAATCCATAAACTGCAGTCTGTCCCAAAAGTTTTTTATACAATTCTCGAAAATTTTGGACAAAGTTAACCAAAGAAGTTAGATGTTAGAAGATTGAAATTAGAATTTTCTAATACACTTTTTAAACCTTAAATTTGTGAAAACCAAAAAGTCTCGAATCTTAGATCTCACATCTCCTAATCTAAAACTAATGAAAACCCTCATTAAAAACGCCAAAGTCGTCAACGAAAATCAAATTTTTGAAAGCGATTTACTGATCGAAAATGAAATAATTTCAAAAATTGAAAAAAATATTTCAGAAATTGGAATTGACAATATTATTGATGCTTCAGGAAAAATATTAATTCCGGGTGTTATTGATGATCAAGTTCATTTTCGCGAGCCTGGTTTAACACATAAAGGCGATATTGAGAGCGAATCTAGAGCTGCAATTGCCGGTGGAATTACCAGTTTTATCGAACAACCAAACACGGTTCCGAATGCTGTTACTCAAGAATTATTGGAAGAAAAATATACAATTGCTGCCGAAAAGTCCTATGCCAATTATTCTTTCTCTATGGGTGGAACCAATGATAATTTGGAAGAAATTTTGAAAACAAATCCAAAAAATGTCGCTGCTATAAAATTATTTTTAGGTTCTTCCACCGGAAATATGTTGGTGGATAATCCTGAAATTTTGGAAGAAATTTTTTCCAAAGTAAAAATGCCGATTTGCGTGCATTGCGAAGATGAAATGATAATTCGAGAAAATACCGAAAAATATAAAAAAGAGTTTGGAGACGATATTCCGGTGAAATTTCATCATTTAATAAGAAGTGAAGAAGCCTGTTTTAAATCGTCTTCCAAAGCTATTGAATTAGCCAAAAAAACTGGGGCAAGATTGCATATTTATCATCTTTCAACAGCAAAAGAAATGGATCTTTTCCGAAATGACATTCCATTAAAAGATAAAAAAATTACAGCTGAAGTTTGTGTTCATCATTTACATTTTACAAATGAAGATTACGAAACCAAAGGTTCATTAATAAAGTGGAATCCTGCGGTGAAAACCCAAAAAGACAAAGACAAACTTTGGGAAGCTTTGTTGGATGATCGAATTGATGTTATTGCAACAGATCATGCGCCACATACTTTGGAAGAAAAGGACAATGTTTACACCAAATGTCCTTCTGGAGCTCCATTGGTGCAACATTCTTTACATGTAATGCTGGAATATTTCAAAAAAGGAAAAATTTCTTTGGAAAAAATCGTGGAAAAAATGGCTCATAATCCTGCCATTTTATTTGAAATTGAAAAACGCGGTTTTATTCGGGAAGGGTATAAAGCGGATTTGGTTTTAGTGGATTTAGAGGTAAATTGGACGGTTTCCAAAGAAAATATTTTGTACAAATGTGGTTGGAGTCCACTGGAAGGTGAAAATTTTCATTCCAAAGTTACCCATACTTTCGTCAATGGATTTTTAGCTTATGAAATCGGCAAAATTTCTGAAAATAAAAATGGACAAAGATTACTTTTCAACCGATGAAAATGAGTGGAAAGTTTTTTAAAATTCTATTATTAATCTTTTTTTTAGCAGATTTATTTTTTGTTTGGAATCTTCAAAATGAAGCAAGATTTTTTACCAAAACACTTTTAATTCCGTTGGTGATTTTAATCTATCTTTTTAAAACTAGGAAATTTAATAACTCGTCAACTTTATCGGTAAATAAAACTTTTTTATTAGGTTTGATTTTCAGTTTTTTTGGAGATGTTTTTTTGCTTTTTGAGTGGGGATTTTTGCCGGGTTTGGGAAGTTTTTTGCTGGCGCATATCTTTTACATTATTTGTTTTTCAAAAATTTCGGTAAAAAAACACCTGTCTTTATTAGCTTTTTCACTTTTAGTTTATGTGGTTAGTTTACTTTATTTTTTGTTTCCCTACTTAAATGAAATGAAAATTCCTGTGATTTTTTACGCTATCGTAATTTCTGCAATGCTTTATTTTGCCGTCAAAACACAGCGTAAATTTCTAATTTTAGGTGCTTTATTGTTTGAGGTTTCAGATAGTTTATTGGCTTTTAATCTGTTTTTAAAGGAAACTAAAATTTTGAGTTTATTAGTGATGATAACTTATGTTTTTGCACAATATTTATTGGTGTGCGGAATAATTCAAAAAAAGGTGATATTTAATGAAACAAATTAGTATTTTTTCCGTCTAATAATTATAAAATCAAATTTTTAAAAATATGTTGAGAAAAAAGTTCTTAATCCTTTCTGCAGCGGCATTTATGTTTCTTGGCCATGCACAAGATTTCCAATGGAAGGAAGCTAAAAGTGGAGGTTACACGTACAAATATGTAACCAACGATCCTACACAAGCCCGTTTTTATACGTTGAAAAACGGTTTAACCGTAATTTTGAGTCCAACCAAAAAAGATCCAAGAATTCAGGCTTATGTTGCTACAAAAGCAGGAAGTAAAACCGATCCGAAAACCAACACCGGTTTAGCGCATTATTTGGAGCACATGCTTTTCAAAGGTACCGATAAATACGGATCTTTAGATTGGTCTAAAGAAAAAGTGGAATTGGATAAAATTGATGCCTTGTATGAACAATACAACAAAACCAAGGACGAAAACCAAAGAAAATCCATTTATAAAAAAATTGACAGTGTTTCTGGTGTAGCTTCAAAATTTGCTATTGCTAATGAATACGATAAAATGATGTCTGCAATGGGCGCACAAGGAACCAATGCTTGGACCAATTTTGAAGAAACCGTTTATACCGATGATGTTCCTTCCAGTTCTTTGGATAAATATCTGGCAGTTCAGGCGGAAAGATTTAGAAATCCTGTTTTAAGGATTTTCCATACTGAATTAGAAGCGGTTTATGAAGAAAAAAATAGAACTTTAGATAATGATGGTCGTCAAGTTTTTGAAACCTTATTTTCGAATTTATTCAAAAAACACAACTACGGACAACAAACAACTATTGGAACGATTGATCATTTGAAAAATCCTTCATTGTTAGAAATTCGTAAATATTTCCAAACGTATTATGTTCCTAATAACATGGGCGTTATTATGTCTGGAGATTTTAATCCGGATGTTGCTATTGCAAAAATCGATAAGGCATTTTCTTACATGCAAAGTAAACCAGTTCCAAAATATACTTTCCAAAAAGAAGATCCAATACAAGCCCCAATTATTAAAGAAATCGTGGGTCCTGACGCAGAAAATATTGCCATTGCATACAGACTTCCGGGAAATAAAGATAAAGATGTTCTTTTAGCGGATTTAGTAGGTTCTATTTTAACCAACGGAAAAGCTGGACTTTTAGATTTGAATTTGATTAAAAAACAAAAATTATTAAGAGCTAGTGCATTTACTTACACGCTTCAAGATTATGGTGTTTTGTGGTTAAATGCCGCTCCAACTAACGGACAGACTTTAGAAGAAGTTCAATCTTTAGTACTTAATGAAATCGAAAATCTGAAAAAAGGAAATTTTGATAACGATTTGCTTGCTTCTATTGTGAACAATATCAAAAAGCAAAAAATTCAGGAAAGCGAAAAGTATTATGACAGAGCTTCTATGCTTCAAAGTGCTTTTAATGCGGAGTTGGATTGGAAAGATCAGGTGGCTTATGTTAACGATCTTTCAAAAATTAAAAAAGAAGATGTGGTTGCTTTTGCCAATAAATATTTTGGGAACAATTACGTTGCGGTTTTAAAAAGAAAAGGTGAAAAAACCGATAAAACAAAAATTGAAAAACCAACCATTACACCGGTAGAAACCAATCCGGACAAGCAATCTGCATTTGTAAAAATGGTGGATCAAATTCCGGCAACAGCATCACAACCGGTATTTTTGAATTTTGATAAGGATATCCAAAAATCAAAAATCGGTAAAGCTGAAGTTTTATACGTTCCAAACAAAGAAAACCAATTGTACAGATTGCGATACCGTTACAAAATTGGTACAGGAAACGATTTGAAACAGTCTTTAGCTTCTTCTTACCTTCAGTTTTTAGGAACCGATAAGAAATCTTCTGAGCAAATTTCTAAAGAATTTTACAAAATTGCTTCCAGTTTTAATGTTTCTTCTGGAGAAGAATATACAACAGTAACTATTGAAGGACTTCAAGAAAATTTCGACCAAGCCGTAAAATTATACGAAGATTTAATTCTGAATGTAAAACCTGACAACGAAGCTTTAACCGCTTTGAAAGCCAGAATTTCAAAATCCAGAAAAGATGCAAAAGCTAATAAAGGTGCTATTTTGCAAGGATTAACAAGTTACGCAATGTATGGTCCTAAAAATAAATTCAACAATACTTTATCTGATGCAGAATTGAATTCCGTTACTTCTCAGGAATTGGTTGATCGTTTAAAAAATCTTAATAATTACGAGCAAACCATCATTTATTACGGACCAGAAAAATTGAGCAATCTTACTTCTATATTAGGAAGTGTTCATAAAGTGCCCGCAAACTTTTCTACACCAGCTCCTTTGAAAAATTTTGCTCAAATTCCACAAACTAAAACTCAGGTTTTATTTACGGATTACGATATGGTTCAAGCGGAAACTCGTTGGATCAGAAATACAGAAAAATATGACCCTTCAAAGACCACGATGGTAAATGTTTTCAATAATTATTTTGGGGGAGGAATGGGTTCTATCGTTTTCCAAACCATTCGTGAAAGTAAAGCTTTGGCGTACAGTACTTATGGATATTACGTGCAGCCTTCCAAGAAAAGCGATGAGTATTATATGATGAGTTATGTAGGTTCACAAGCGGATAAATTCAACGATGCTGTAGGTGCAATGAATGAACTTTTAACAAAAATGCCGGAACTTCCTGCCAATCTTGATTTAGCAAAAAGTCAGGTGAAAAAAGATATTCAAACCGAAAGAATTGAGCAGGATGATATTATTTACAGATATCTTGCAGCAAAGGAATTAGGATTAAAAGATGATATCAGAAAAACTATTTACACTTCAGTAGATAATATTTCGATGAATGATGTTAAAAATTTCCATGCTACCCATTTTTCAGGAAAACCTTTTACTTATGCATTGGTAGCATCAGAGAAAAATGTAAAAATGGCTGATTTGCAAAAAATCGGAGAAGTGAAGAAAATTACTTTAGAAGAACTTTTCGGATACTAAATCTTAGTGAATTGTGAATAAGTGAATAGTCAATTTCTAAATTCACCATTCATAATCAACTTATTACTACAAAAGGCTGTCTGTTTTCAGGCAGCTTTTTTTTGGCACGTTTTTCGGCGGCGGCGAAGCCGCCGCCGAAAAACCGGGCTTTCCGTTGCAATCTTTTTGCGGGCGTTGAAGCCCGCAAAAAGGATTTCCACTACAATCCCTCGTGCGAAATTGTGCATAAAACCCTATTTACTGAATAACAGAAATTTCTGCAATTTTTTGTAAAATAGTTAACTTTAAGACTTCAACTAAAAAAATTAAAAATATGTTATATACAGAAGGAATGCTTCGCGAAGACGCTTTAAAAGATAAAGTTGCTATCGTAACTGGAGGTGGAAGCGGACTCGGAAAAGCCATGACCAAATATTTCTTGGAGCTCGGAGCAAAAGTGGTGATTACTTCCAGAAATTTAGAAAAATTACAAGGAACTGCAAAAGAATTGGAAGAACAAACAGGTGGAAAAGTTCTTTGTGTTTCCTGCGATGTAAGAAATTGGGATGAGGTGGAAGCCATGAAAGAAGCTACTTTAAAAGAATTTGGAAAAATTGATATTTTATTGAATAACGCTGCAGGAAATTTCATTTCACCAACCGAAAGATTAACACATTCTGCTTTCGATTCTATTCTCGATATTGTCTTAAAAGGAACCAAAAACTGTACACTTTCCATCGGAAAACATTGGATAGATTCTAAAAATCCCGGAACCGTTCTCAATATTGTCACCACGTATTCTTGGACAGGTTCTGCATACGTCGTTCCTTCCGCTTGTGCAAAAGCCGGGGTTTTAGCAATGACCAGAAGTTTAGCGGTAGAATGGGCAAAATATGGAATCCGTTTCAACGCAATTGCGCCTGGTCCATTTCCAACCAAAGGAGCTTGGGAAAGATTGTTGCCAGGAGATTTAGCAGAAAAATTCGATATGCGGAAAAAAGTTCCTTTAAGAAGAGTTGGGGAACATCAGGAATTGGCAAATTTGGCGGCCTATTTGGTTTCAGATTATTCTGCTTATATGAATGGTGAAGTGGTAACAATTGATGGTGGAGAATGGTTGCAAGGAGCCGGAGAATTCAATATGTTGGAAGAAATTCCTCAAGAAATGTGGGACATGTTTGAAGCGATGATCAAAGCAAAAAAATCAAATTAAATTTTTTTAAATTCTGTAATTTACAACGACACTATATTTTATAATGAAACTTGATTATTTGAAAAATCTGTGTAATCAGTGGGCGAAAAACTCTGAAAATTTCCTTAATTTGCAATGCTTTAAATAATATCAAAAATGATTATCCAACCAAGAACAAGAGGTTTTATCTGTCTTACCGCACATCCCGATGGTGCTTTGAAAACAGTTCAAAACCAAATAGAATACGTAAAATCCAAAGGTGAAATAAAAAACGGACCGAAAAAAGTTTTAGTAATAGGTGCTTCCACAGGATTTGGAATTGCTTCCAGAATTTCTGCAGCTTTCGGTTCTGGTGCTGCTACAATTGGGGTTTTCTTTGAAAAACCAGCTTCTGAAGGGAAAATGGGAACTGCAGGTTGGTATAATTCTGCAGCTTTTGAAAAAGAAGCAGAAAAAGCAGGATTGTATGCAAAAAGTATAAATGGCGATGCTTTTTCTGATGAGGTAAAACAACAAACCATTGATTTAATTAAAAAAGATTTAGGAAAAGTTGATTTAGTAATTTATAGTTTGGCTTCCCCAAGAAGAACGCATCCCAAAAACGGAATTGCTTATTCATCTGTTTTGAAACCAATAGGAAAACCTTTTACCAATAAAACCGTAGATTTTCATACCGGTGCTGTTACCGATATTTCAATTGATCCCGTTGATAAAGACGAAGATATTACCAATACAGTTGCTGTAATGGGCGGTGAAGACTGGAAATTCTGGATCGAAGATTTAAAAAATGCCGGTGTTTTAGCAGAAAATGTAAAAACAGTTGCTTATTCTTATATCGGTCCTGAATTGACATTTCCAATTTACCGAAACGGAACTATTGGACAAGCCAAAAATGATTTGGAAGCAACAGTTCCGGTATTGAATGAAATGTTGAAAGATCTTAATGGAAAATCTTATGTTTCTGTAAATAAAGCTTTGGTAACACAATCCAGTTCTGCAATACCTGTGGTTCCTTTGTATATTTCTCTTCTGTTTAAAGTGATGAAAGAAAAAGGAACGCATGAAGGAACAATTGAACAAATGCAAAGACTTTTCGCTGAACGATTATATACTGAAAACGGCGAAGTTCCTTTAGATGAAGCTGGAAGAATTAGAATTGACGATTGGGAAATGGCGGAAGATGTACAAGCTGAAGTAGCTAAATATTGGGATAAAGTAACCACAGAAAATCTTTCTGAAATTTCCGATATTGAAGGTTACAGAAGAGATTTTTTTAACCTTTTCGGATTTGAAATTGATGGAATTGATTACGAAAAAGACACCAACGAAAATGTAAGTGTTCCGAGTATCGAAGCTTAAATTTTCTAAAATATACTTAAAAACTTCCTTGATAAAGGGAAGTTTTTTAATTTTAAAAGAAAAAATGAAAACCAAACTTTTCTTATTTTTTATTTTCCTCAGCTTTTACGCTATTTCCCAGGATTTGAAAGTAATGACTTTTAATATCAGACTTTCACTGGAATCTGATAAAGAAAATTCTTGGACCCACCGGAAAACAGAAGCTATCGATTTGTTAAACTATTATCATCCCGATTTTTTTGGGGTTCAGGAAGCAGTTCCGCAACAAATGGTGGATATAAAATCGGGAATGAAAAATTATAATTTTGTTGGTGTGGGAAGAGATGACGGAAAAAATACGGGAGAATATTCTGCCATTTTTTATAATGAAACGAAGTTAAAAGTTTTGGAATCCGGAACTTTCTGGTTGTCTGAAACGCCGGAAAAACCTTCTAAAGGTTGGGATGCAGCATATAACAGAATTTGTACCTATGCCCTTTTCAAAACAAAAAAAGGGAAAAAGTTTTGGGCTTTCAATGTTCATTTTGATCATGTTGGAAATGTGGCAAGAGAAAATTCTGTCAAATTAATTTTAGAGAAAATTCAAAAAATGAATTCCCAAGAATTTCCCGTGGTTTTAACCGGAGATTTTAATTTAACCGAAAATTCGAAGCCGATAAAAATGCTCTCGAAATCGATGTGGGATTCCTATTATCATTCAGCAACAAAACCTTATGGTCCTAAAGGAACTTTTACGGCCTTTGATGTTGAAAAAATTCCTGAAGATAGAATAGATTATATTTTTACCCAAAAATTTGAAATTCAAAATTACAGAACAATTAATGACAGAAGAGCAAACTTATTGTATCCATCCGATCATTTTCCAATATTTTGTAAGATAATCTTTAAATAAACTTAGGCTTGAAAAAATCCTCAAGCCTAAGTAAAAAACACAATTGATGAAAAAAAATTATCACTTCTAAAACGAAATTTTTTCTTTATTTATTTTGTTAACAAAGGTTAAACTTTACTAAAAAGGACATAAAAAAAAGAGGTTTCAAAACCTCTATACTTTTTTTTAAAATTTTAAATTTAGTTGTTGGTAACTGGAACACTGGAAAAGTTGAGAGAAACCCTCATATTGGTATCCATAGAAACTTGGTTTTTTAAAACATAAACGGTACGAACTTTCAAATCCGAACTTTTAACAATTTCATCCAAATAACTGCTGTCCGCAAGATCCAAAGTGGCGCTGTTTGCATTGGTTGAAATATCATTTCTTGAAGCTACCAATTTTTCACCAGCTCCAGAAGAAGAAATGTAAATTTTTACAGATTTTATAGCACTTAAATCGCTTCCGCTAATGGAAGAAATTTTAGCATCCGAAATTCTGATATTTTTAATTTGTGCATTGGTATTTCCGCCAACCCAACTTTGTACATTGCTTGCAATAGCTGATGAAGAAACCTCCTGATTTGCAGGAACTCCCGTAGAAATTAAAACATTTGTGGTGTAAGGAAAGGTGTTTTGTACAATACTTTGTACCGTGCCACAACTTGCTAAAGCGATACTAACGATTCCTGCAGTAAAAAATAATTTTTTCATAGTTTAGATATTTTAATGTTTTTTTTAACATAAATCATACCAATTTATTGTACAGAAACGGTAAAATTTCCCTTCATTTCGCCGGAAGCCATGTTGCTTTTTCCAATAATCAGCCAAATTTCCCCTTTTTGTGAAATTTCATAATTTTTAATTTCCCGGGAAAATGGTCCGTCAAAATCTCCGTTAGGAAGTTTTATTTGATTGATTCTAATATTTTGTGTTTCATTCTGCGGTTTCACGGTTACTGAAATCTGTTCTTTTTCAAAATTTTGAATTTTCAAAATAAACTGTTGTCCATCTTGGGTAAATTCTTCACCAATGCTGAAAGGCAATTGTTCCGCATCTGCAATTCGGAAGATTTTGTTGCCCTCAATTTCGCGCATTACGCCACGTCTTAAAATTTCTTTGGTTTTTGGTGCATTGTTGATTACGGAATCTTTTTCGGATTTCGTTAAACTCTTTGGTTTAGGGATAATCTGTTCCGTTATTACAGAATCTTCTTGAATTTCCAGGTTTGAAACACTAGTTTCCTTTTTGCACGAAATGAGAGCTAAGGGAATGATAAATAGGAGTTTTTTCATTTTTTTAAATTTTCGTAATACAGAATTCTGGACAGAAAAGTAGTTTCTTCATAAGGTTCATTATAATATTGAAGTTGTTTTTTTGTTTTTAATTTTTCTTTTAAAATTTGGTCATTATAATTTAAGGAATGCAAAAATTCCACATTTCCTTTTCCGTTTTTGATGTTGTAAAGCGTAGCAATTGCGCCCCAATTGATGAAACTGGTAGCTAAAATTGTTCCGTAAACAAACCAAATGAAATGGTTGAACAAAAAAGCATTGGTTTTTTGTCTTTGAATTTTGATGAAGGTATAAGTTAATCCAATCAAAGATAAAATGAGGAAAGCAAAAACGCCAAATCGCTTATAAGTAGCGCCATAATTGATGAAATATTCCGCATTTTTTGTAATCGCCGAAAACACCAAAACCGCGTTCAGAATAATCCAAATTTTAGTGAGAATTTTCAAAGAATTGGCTTTTTCATCGAAATTGAAGTGGCCTTTAAAATAAAAAAGAATTACAATAATGGCCATAACAATAGAGATAATTACCGCTTTTACTCTTTCATGCGTTTCAAGAGAAAGTTGTATCGGTGATTTTACGTTTTCATAAAACTGTTCGTAATTGAAAGTGATGATAAAGAAAATTAAAAGAACATTTAAAAGTGAAATCGAAACGATACCGCTCATTCTTTCCGAATCGATATCCATAAAGGAATAGGTTGGTTTTGCGATTTTATCTTCCTGCACAAATTCGTTTTTCAGATGATGATTTTGTTTGTAAATAAAATCGGGAATCCAAACATTAAAAAAGCTGAAAGCAAAGAAAAATCCTAAACAAGCCATTACAAAAAGCAACCACAAATCGATATTCCAGCTGAGGTTCAAAAATTTTGCAAAATGATCACTTCCCAAAGAATAAATGGCGAAAAAAGCACCCAATAAAATGACTGGAATAATAAAAACGGAAAGAACTTTTTGTTTTGCACCAATAGTATTGGATTTGGGAATCCAATGGTCTAAAAGAAAAATTCTGTAAAGAAAGCTGAAAAATGTTAAAGCAAAAGCTGGAATCGCAAAAATGGGTTTCAGTTCTTTCGATTTGGATTTAAAAGTGAGCAGAGCCACAGAAATAAAAACAGCAGCAAAAGAAACAAAATCTCCATACCAAGCAAAAGCAAAACTTGAGAGAATGCTTAGCGAAAATAAGATGTAAAAAGATGTTGTTTTCAAAATTTTAGGTGTTGAAACCAATAAAATAATGGAATAGGAGATTCCTAAAATTCCAAAATTGAGTCCAATATTTTCGTCGTAAAACAGGACAATAAACAGCATTGTAGCTAAAAGGATTTTGTGAAAAGTTTTCATTGTTTTAAAATTTTATGTTATTGATTTTTGAATTTAGTTTCCTGCAAATGGACTCCCGAAAATTCCAACAGCCAATTCTGCCCAAACCAAAAGAAGAACAATTAAGATGATGGAGATGTAAATAAATCTTTTGGAATCGAGCTTTACGTTGTTCAAAATCGTATTAACTCCAAATGCGGTGATGAAGAGTAAAACGCTCGCAATTAGAAAATCGAAAATTGACCAATTAATTTCATTGGTAAATTGCATGGCAATAAAAGGAACTGCCAACATACTTGCTGCAATGGTATAAATTGCTAAACTTCTTTGTTGTGTTGTCATCATTTTTATTTTTAGTTATTGTAAAGAACTTTGAAATTCAAAGTAAAATTCTAAAAAAATATAGTTTATTTTTTAATCAGTTTTTCAAGAGCAGATAAATGTTCTTCAAATGCTTTTCTTCCGCTATTGGTTACCCTGTAAGATGTTTTGGGTTTTTTGCCGACAAATTCTTTTTTAATTTCTATAAATTCTGCTTTTTCTAAAGCTGAACTATGACTTGCTAAATTTCCGTCCGTAACTTCCAAAAGGTTTTTCATTTCGTTAAAATCCACCCAATCATTCACCATAAGAACGGACATAATGCCCAATCTAACACGGCTTTCGAAATCTTTATTGAGTTGTGAAATCATGAAATTTTACTGAAAATTTTTAAATTTTATTGATACTTTTTGTGCATTACCAAACCATAAACAATATGCAAAACCCCAAATCCAATAATCCAGAACAAAAATCCCCATCCTAAAAAAAACAGTGAAATTAGTCCAAGTCCAATTTCCATATAACCTAAATACTGAACATCGGTTAAGGTGTATTTTGAAGCGTTTACTAAAGCCAATCCATAAAAAATAAGGGTAGTAGGAAGGATGAAAATAAATAATCCGTGATAAAGTAACGCCAAACAAAACAATGTTCCGGCAAATAACGGAATTGCAAAATTTACTAAAAGTCTTTTGGTGGTTTTATCCCAGATTTTTAATCCGGCTTTTTTACTTTTTTTTGCGGTGAAAAAATAACCACAAAAAATGGCAACTATTAAAACGATAATTCCTGTAAAAAACACCTGTTGAATAAGTTCTTTCGTGAAAACGATTTCTTTGCCATCAAAATAATTGATTCTATTTTTTTTGAAGAGCCAAAAAACGTAAGCTGCACCAACCAAAGCTGTTAAACCCGCAAAAACGCCTGAAAGTCCGCTCAAAGAAATAAATCGTGAACTTTTCTCCATCATAGAACGTATATGCGAAAGATCTTCGTGATAATTTTTATTTTCCATAAAAAGAACTTTGAGATACAAAGTTAAAAATTATTTCTATTTTCCAAAATTTTATTTCGTTTTTTTTTTAACGGACTTGTAAAATCCTTACTCCACGAATATTATATTTGTTTTCAACAAAGTTTTGAAGTTTCTGCTGCTGCGTTTCATCCAATGCGTTTTCAGATTTTATAATCAAAACATAATCCTTAGAAAGGGAATCTCCAACGGCGAAATTTCCTTTTTCAAAGAAGGTTTCCGTAATTTCTGGAAAGAAAACATTCAGTTCTTTTTTTAATTGAAGATTATCGTAAGTGGTTTGTTTCATAGAGGCTTTTAAATCGGCCAATTCTTTATCTTTCCCGGAAACTTCATTCAAAATGTCATTTTTCATTTGGGTAAGTTGGGAAGCGGTGTTTTTACGGATCACCAATTTGGTGTGGTCTAAACCATACTTTAAAAGCTGTTTTTCCAGATTTTTTATTTGCAAACTGTCATAAGTTGTGCTTAAAAAACCCAACTCAATGGTTTTGTTTTGTGGAACGTAATCTAATTTTTTATAAACCAAAGTATTTCCTTTCTCCAAAAATTCCGTATTGATAAATTGTTCAGACTGCTGTCTAAACTGTTGTTCGCGGTAAAGCGTAAAAGCAAAATAAGAGCTTGGAATAATCATCAAAAAGATAATAATCCATATCAAATTGGTTACATTTTTTTTCCTTTTTTCATTCACAAACGAAATGGAAGGATATCCCAGATATTTTACAATAAGGAAAGTAGAAATACAAATAAAAACACAATTGATGATATAAAGATACATAGCGCCAAAGAAAAATTTAAAATTTCCCGTCGCTAAACCAAAACCTGCGGTACACAATGGAGGCATTAAAGCAGTAGCAATGGCAACTCCGGGAATTGGATTTCCTTTTTCTACCCTGGTAATGGCTATCACACCAACCAAACCTCCAAAAAAAGCAATCAATACATCGTATAAATTGGGTGCTGTTCTTGCTAAAATTTCCTCAGTAGGTTCTTTAAATGGGCTGATAAAAAAGTAAACAGCAGAAAATATTAATCCTACTAGAGTGGAAATCAGTAAATTTTTTAAAGATTTTCGGATTAAGTCGAAATCATAAATTCCCAATGCAAAACCGGCTCCTACAATAGGTCCCATTAATGGAGAAATCAACATCGCACCTATTACAACTGCGGTAGAATTTACGTTCAACCCTACAGAAGCGACAATAATGGCACAAGCCAAAATCCATAAATTGGCACCCCGAAAAGTAATTCCCGATTTTACATTTTCTAAAATTTTTTCTTTATCGTCTTCCCCTTTCTTAAGGTTGAATAAGGATTGTAGAATATTGGACATCTTTGTGTTTTAAAAAAAAATCAGCACAAAATACAAATTTTAGTTTACCGATTTTCAGGAAAAGATTATATTTAAGAATATTTTATTTGAAAAAGCATGGATAAGAAAACTTTAAGAAGCCATATTTTTAAACATTTGGATGGTATTGTAACCGCACCTGTTTTAGTGGCACTTCAGAAAAAAAATCTTTTGGATTTTATTCTGGAACAAAAAAAAGTCGATTTAAAAACATTAACCGAAAAATTTTCTGCCAATGAAGGGTATTTAAATGTTGCTTTACGAAACTTGGCTTCGCAAGGATATGTAGATTATTTCGTTAATAATTATTCAAATGAAATTACAGTTTTTTCTAATGAAAAAACAGAGAAAATAATTTCCCTAACCTCGCATTACGAAAAAGTAATTCCTTTTTTACATGATTCCGTTTTAGAAGACTTTCAAAAATTTGATTCTTCCATTTTCGAATCTCATCTTCATCTTTTGGAAGATTTTAAAAATAATTTTGATGAAAATTCTGATGAAAATTCATTAGAAAATCAGGTAAAAAAACATATTGAAGGTTGTATTGTTGGACCTATCATTGTTCAGTTGGGAATGAACGGAATGTTTCACAAATATTTTATGGAAACGTCTTTCCAAGCGGGAGAATTTCATAAACACCCTGAAAATTTTGAAAAAATTCTGGATTTTTTAACGCATTTAAATTGGTTCACGAAAAGTGGTCCCAATTATAAATTCACCGAAACCGGTTTGTATTTTGCGAGAAGAGCCGCTTCTTACGGTGTTACCGTTTCGTATCTTCCGATGTTTAAAAGGATGGATGATTTGCTTTTCGGAAATCCCAAAAAAATCAGAGAAATTTCCGGTAGCGAAGATGAAATTCACGTAGATCGAAAAATGAATGTTTGGGGAAGTGGAGGTGCACATTCTACTTATTTTAAAGTAGTTACGGATTTCATTGTAGAAATTTTCAATCAACCTTTAGCAAAACAACCGAAAGGAATTTTAGATATGGGTTGTGGAAACGGCGCTTTCATCCAGCACATTTATGAAACTATCGAAAGACATACTCTTCGTGGAAAAAATTTGGAAGAATATCCGCTTTTTTTAGTGGGTGCAGATTATAATAATGCGGCTTTAAGCGTTACTAGAGCCAATCTCATCAATAACGATATTTGGGCGAAAGTAATTTGGGGCGACATTGGAAATCCGGATTTGTTGGCGAAAGATTTAAAGGAAAACTATGAAATCGACTTGTCGGATTTACTGAATATCCGAACTTTCCTCGATCATAACAGAATTTGGGAACATCCGAAAAATGAAAATTTGGATAGAATTTCAACTTCAACTGGAGCGTATGCTTTTCGTGGAGAACGTTTATCAAACAATTTAGTAGAAGAAAGTTTGAAAGAACATTTGGAAAAATGGTTGCCTTATATCCAAAAAAATGGACTTTTGGTGATTGAACTGCACACTATTTCTCCGGAATTAACGAGAAAAAATTTAGGAAAAACTGCCGCTACAGCTTATGATGCAACGCACGGATTTTCCGATCAGTATATTGTAGAAGTGGATGTTTTCCAAAAAATTTGTGCTGAAATCGGGTTAAAAGTAGATGAACATTTATTCAAAAAATTCCCGGATTCGGAATTGGCAACGGTTTCGATTAATTTGTTGAAAGCTTAATTTTCCCGCAGATTTGACTTCGTCGAACCACTTCGTTAGGTTTCACGGATTTTCGCAGATTTCTTTAAAATCATTTTATCTATTAGGAAAAATATTCGCTCAAAAAAATCTGCGAAGTCTGTGGAAAAAAAAACTATTCCGAAGATTCTTTCACCGATTCTGCCACTTTTCCGATCGTTAATCCTTGAACCAAAATACTGAACAACACGGTGATATAAGTCGCTACCAACAAAATTTCTTTTTCGGAAGATGTTGGAAGTGATAGTACTAACGCCAAAGAAAGTCCACCTCGTAAACCGCCCCAAGAAATAATTCGGGCATCTTTTCTAATTAAATTAAAAAATATTGGAAATGTATTCAGCGGGAAATACACTAAAAAAGCACGAGTAATCAAAATAATTATTAATGAGATAATTCCTAAAATAACGTAACTCATTTCGAAATCCACAATCATTAAAACAAATGCAATAATGATAAACAAAAGTGCATTGAGAACTACATCCAGAAGTTCCCAAAATTTGTTGACATATTCTGCAGTTTGGTCACTCATCGAAATCCTAGTTTTATAATTTCCAACCATCAATCCCATAACAACCATCGCTAAAGCTCCGGAAATATGGAAATAATTGGCAAAATAATACCCACCCATCACAAAAGCCAACGTCAACAAAACTTCGGTTTCGTAATGATCAACTTTTTTAAGTAAGTAATGAAGTGCATAACCGTAAATCAAACCTAAAATAATTCCGCCAATAGCTTCTTGAATAAACAAAATTCCAAAATGCGAAAAACTGAATTCGCCCACTTTTAAGGTTTCTAAAAGCGCAATGAAAATCACAACACCAATTCCGTCATTAAATAAACTTTCTCCAACAATTACGGATTCTGTTTTCTTTGGAACGCCCGCTTTTTTCAAAATTCCTAAAACAGTAATGGGATCTGTTGGTGAAATCAAGGCACCGAAAAGCAAACAGTAAATGAAATTCAAATCTAAACCAAAAAATTGTGCAGCATAATAAAAAAGTCCTGCAATAATGATGGTTTACAAAATAACGCCGCCCAAAGCAAAACTCATGATGGATTTTATTTGGGATTTCAAATTCGTCCAATCGGTGTGAAGTGCGCCTGTAAAAAAGCAAAAACCCGAGAAAACATCAATGATTAGTTCATCAATTCGTGATTTTTCTAAATAATTTTCGTGATTTTGAGGATCAATATGCATCCAAAATTGTGAGGAAAATCCCACAATCGAAAGCAAGGTGGACAATAAGAAAAGTCCGATAACAAAAGGTAATTTCCAAAATTTTTGGTTGATAAATGCAAACGCCGCTAAAAGGCAAATCAGCAACATGAAAACTGACAAGCCCATTTTAAATATTCTCTGGAATTAAAAATTTATTTTGCTCTTAATTTTTCCTTAATCAAATTAATATTCTTTTTTGCGGAATCTTCTAAAATCAAACTTGCGCTCATGTGGATTCTTTCCGGCATCAATTCGTTGAAATGCGCTGTTCCTTCCCAAGAAACTTTTTTTATTAAAGCCAAAGCTTCATCACTTCGAGTTGATAAAACTTCCAAAAATTTTGAAATTTTTTCGTCCATTTCCGAAATGTTAGGCGAAACAGAGTGATAAATATTATGCGTTTCCGCCCAATTTGCACTTCTGAAATCCGCATCGATTGCCATCGCTGAAAATTGGGATTTCCCGATTTTTCGTTCCACATAAGGACCAATTACAAACGGACCAATTCCCAAATTAATTTCCGTAAGTGCGAGTGCGGAATTTTCCGTAGCAAAGCAATAATCAGCTCCGCAAGCAATTCCAACTCCTCCTCCTGTTGTTTTTCCTTGAACACGAACCACCACAATTTTTCCGCAATTTCGCATTGCGTTCAAGACTTTTGCAAAACCGCCGAAAAAATTTTTGGAAGTTTCCAGTTCTTCAATTTCTAAAAGTTCGTCGAAACTCGCTCCGGCACAAAAGGCTTTCTCACCTTCCGATTTTAAAAGAATTGCTTTCACCTCTGATTTTGCACCTTCCTCCAAAATCGTTTGGGCGAGTTTTTCCAAAATTTCACCAGGAAGCGAATTGCTTTTCGGCGTTCCGAAAGTGATTTGGGCAATGTTATTTTTGAGTTCTGAGGTTACAAATGTTTCGTTCATCATGAGATAATATGATAATTAGGTAATTTGATAATGAAATGTGTGTGAATTATCTCATCAACACATTATCTCACTATCACATTAAGTTAAACTGCTCTAAATGATGCGTAAAATGCTTCCTTTGGAAAAGTTCCATCATTTCTTTGTTGATGGTTCCGAATCGTGGATGGAATTTTTCTTCCGTTGGATTTTCTCTCCAAAAAATGAGAAACGCCTTCAAGGTTTCGATGAGTTTTGTTTTGGCTTCATCCAAATTTTTGAATTTCGGTTGCAAGGTTTCACCTTCTTTTAATAAAGGATATCTTGCGCCCGGTTTTATTTTTTGGTCGGTATAAATCCAGTCTTGCAGCTTTTCCAAATGTTCGGAAGGAATTTCAGGGAAATCTTCGACTTTCAAGTTTCCAAAGCCGTTTCGCAAAACTTCTTCCAAATGTTCCACCATTAATTGCGGTGAAAGTTCCCCGAATTTTCGTTCAGAATTTTCGGTAAGACCATTCAAGACTTTTTCAATTTTTTTGGAATTCAGTTCAACAAAAGGTGATTTTTTTGCGACTAAAGTAAGGATGGTTGCAACACAAACCACTTCATCCCGCTGATTCACGACTTCCACCAACCATTTTACCACTCCACTTGGAATGTTTCTACCTTTCACGCCACGATTGACTTTTTCTTTTGCGGTGAGAAAAACCGTAATCGTATCTCCTGCGTAAACCGGTTTGAAGAAACTGCAATTTTCTAATCCATAATTCGCAATAACAGGACCTTTTTTTCCCGAAACAAATAATCCGGCTGCAGCGGAAAGAATAAAATATCCGTGAGCAACGACTTTATCGAAGATGGTTCCGTTCAAACTGGTTGCATCGGTATGTGCATAAAAATGATCCCAAGAAACATTCGCAAAATTCACGATGTCGCTTTCTGTAACCGTTCTTCCAGCAGTTTCTACAGCATCACCAACTTCCACTTCTTCAAAATATTTTTGGAACGGATGTTTGTCGGAAAAATTCTTTTCCGCACCTTGTGTATAAACTTTTGTAATTGCCGTTAAAACATCGGGAGAACCTTGAATTGCTGTTTTTTGCAAGAAAAAATGAAGTCCGTTCAATCCGCCCATTTCTTCGCCACCTCCTGCTCTTCCAGGACCGCCGTGCATTAAAGTCGGCAAAGGTGAACCGTGACCTGTAGATTCTTTGGCGTTATCACGATTGAGAACGTAAATTCTTCCGTGTTGGGAAGCCATTTTCCAAGAAGTTTCGGCGATAAAATCGTTATCGTGCGAAATGATGGATCCGACCAAACTTCCTTTTCCACGTTTTGCAAGAGCTGCCGCTTCTTCCGCATCTTTGTACGGCATCAACGTAGAAACAGGACCAAATGCTTCGACTTCGTGGGAAATATTTTTTGAAAAAGGAGAATCATTCAAAAATAATTTTGGGGTAACAAATGCACCGTTTTCGTAGTCTGCATCGATTAGTTCGTGTTTTCCATCGTAAATGAGTTCGGTTTCAGCTTTTAATAATTCTAATTTTTTATTTAAAGTTTCCACTTCATCTTTGCTTACAATCGAGCCCATTCTGGTTTCTCGATTGAGCGGATTTCCGATTTTGGTTCGATCAAGTGATTTCGACAGCGCATTTTGAACATCTCCCAACAAATGTTCTGGAACGATAATTCTTCGGATGGCGGTACATTTTTGTCCGGCTTTCGTGGTCATTTCTCGGGTCACTTCTTTGATGAACAAATCAAATTCTGGTGTTCCGAGTTTTGCATCCAATCCTAAAATAGAGCAATTGAGCGAATCTGCTTCCATATTGAAACGCACCGAATTTTGAGAAATTGAGGGTAAAGATTTTAATTTTTTTCCTGTAGATGCAGAACCTGTAAAAACCACCGAATCTCCATCTTGAACGTAATCCAAAATGTTTCCAGGTTCTCCACAAACCAACTGAACCGCTCCTTCGGGAAGAAAACCGCTTTCAATCATATCTTGGAAAACCGCATTAGTAAGGTAGGAACTTGGCGTAGCCGGTTTTACAATCGCCGGAACTCCTGCTAATAAAGACGTTGACAACTTTTCCAGCATTCCCCAAACAGGAAAATTAAAGGCATTAATCTGTACCGAAATTCCTTCGCTTGGCGTGAGAATGTGTGTTCCGAGATGTGTTCCGTTGGCTGAAATTTTTTGAACATCACCATCTACCCAAAAAGGCGTATTTGGTAACATCCGTTTCGCCAAACCGGAATAGGTGAAAAATGTTCCGAAACCACCTTCGATATCTACCCAAGAATCGACGTGCGTTGCACCGGTTTTATAGGAAAGTTCGTAGTATTTTTTCTTTCGTTCTAAAAGATATAGGGCAACTTCTTTCAACATTTGACCGCGATCATAAAACGTCATCGATGACAAATTTTTGTAACCAATGGTTCTTCCGTAACCCAATGCTGATTCAAAATCTAATCCGTCGGTGTCGGAAATGGCGACCAATTCTCCGTTTACTGCATTGTACAACGGAATTTCTTTTCCATTTCCTTCAATCCATCCTCCTTTTATGTAGTTTTTTAATTTCATAAATTTAATGTGATAATTTGAAAATGTGCTAATGTGATCATTATCTCATCATCACATTAACACATCCTTTAATTTATAATTCCGTTACTTTTTTATCAATTTTATACACCGTTCCTCGAAAACTGGCAACCAATTCTTGGTTCTGATTGGTGACTTTGATGTCGTAAATTCCGGTTTTTCGGGTGTCGGAAACTAAAATACTTTCTGCTCGCAAAATATCATTTTCCCGAACTGCTTTGGTGAAATTAATCACACAATTCAGCGCAACCGAAGCGTTGTTCGTATTATTGGAAGAAAAAGCCAAAGCCGAATCCGCCAAAGAAAATGCAATTCCGCCGTGTGCAGTTTTCAGTCCGTTGATCATTTCTTTTCGGATGGTCATTTCAATCAGGCAATATTTTTCCTCTACATCAATGAGCTGAATTCCCATCCATTTGGAAAATTCGTCTTGATTGAGCATGTAGTGTGCGAGTTCTTTAGGGGTTTTCATTAATGCTTTTACGATTTATTGAAATAAGTTTTCTTTTTCTTGGAAAAAATATCTTTCCATTTAAGGTCTTTAAATTGATAGATAATTAGATAGAAACCAAACAAAAATATTCCAAAGAACAATTGTTTTTTTCCAATAATTATCTTTTGCAAAAGATTCACGCTCGAAAGTTAAATCTACTAAAATCAATATGGTTGTGAAAATAGTGGCATTGGTAATTGCATAAATAATTCTTTTCTTTACCATAATTACATTTTTTTAAGCAACGGACTTTGTCGATACCTTTCTTCCTGATATTCGTTGTACAAATTTTGTAATGTATCAGATATTTTTCCAAAACCGATCTCCTTCCCCCAACTCAACAAACCTTTTGGATAATTCACCCCTTTTTGCATCGCCAATTCAATATCTTCACCAGAAGCTATTTTTAATCTTTTTGCTTCTACGGCTTCATTTATCAACATTGATATAATCCGCATAAAGATTTCTTCGTACAAGTTTTCATCTTTTTGAGGAATTGGTTTTTCCGCATTTTCTGAATAATCGTAGAATCCTCTTCCCGTTTTTCTGCCGTGCAATTTGGCTTCACTCATTCTTTGCTGAAGAAGTGACGGTTTGTATTTTGGATCATAGAAATAATCTTTGTAAACGGTCGTTGTTACGAGAAAATTGGTGTCTATTCCTATTAAATCCATCAACTCAAAAGGCCCCATTCGGAAATTTCCGAGGGTTCTCATCGCATCGTCCACTTGTTCAGGAGTGGCAATATTTTCTTCAACAATTCTCAACGCCTCGCCGTAAAATGGACGCGCAATTCTGTTCACGATAAATCCAGGAATATCTTTCGCAATTACGGGAACTTTTCCCCAAGATTTCATTAAATCGTAAATTTCTTGTGCTAAATTTTCTTTCGTTAAAAGTCCGGGAATCACCTCAACCAAAGGCATTAACGGAGCCGGATTAAAAAAATGAATTCCAATAAAGCGTTCCGGCTTTTTCAATTCCGCAGAAAGTGAAGTAATGGAAATAGACGAAGTATTGGAAGAAATCAAACAATTTTCCGAAACATGGGTTTCCAATTCTGTGAAAACTTTTTGCTTGATTTCTTTGTTTTCTATAATGGCTTCAATCACCAAATCGCAGTCCTTTAATTCTTTTAATTCGGTACAGAATTTTATTTTATTGAAAATTTCCTCTGCTTTTTCGTAGGAAATTTTTTCTTTGAAAGCGAGTTTTTGAAGGGAGTTTTCAAGATTTTGAAGTGCTTTTTCGGTTTGTATGGTATTAACATCAAACAAAAAAACTTCGCAACCATTAGTTGCCGCAACTTGTGCAATCCCAATTCCCATCGTTCCGGATCCGATGATTCCTATTTTTTTCATTTGTACAATGTAAAAAGTACAATGTAAAATGTATTGATGTTTTTGAATTAAAAAATACTTTTTACATCATACATTACAATTTGTACAGTAGTTTATTTTCCTTTATAATTCGGTTTTCTTTTTTCTAAAAATGCGGCAACTCCTTCATAAAAATCTTCAGTGTGAGCTGCTTCTTGCTGCAATTCGGCTTCTAATTCCAATTGTTTGGTTAAATTATTTTTATAGGATTGTGCAAACGCTTTTTTGGTTAATTTCAAAGCCGCTGTTGGCATATTGGAGAGCTGTTCTAAAATTTCCATTGATTTTTCGGTAAATTCTGCTTCGCTGAAAACTTCACCAACTAATCCCAAGGTTTTTGCTTCTTGAGCGGAAAGTTTTTTACCTGTAAATGTAAGGTAATTTGCCATTTGACGACCGAGAAGTCGAGGTAAGAAATAGGTTCCTCCTGTATCAGGAATGAGTCCGATTTTTGAAAAAGCCTGTGAAAAATAAGCATTTTCTGAAGCTAAAACAAAATCGCTAATTAAAGCCAACATCGCTCCAGCTCCAACAGCAGGTCCATTTACCAAAGCTACCACTGGTTTTTTACAATGCGTAAGTTCTAAAACCAAAGGATTGTAATAATCTTCTACAATTTTATGAACAATCTTATGATCGTGATGTTCTCTTCCTTGCACAAAAGCGTCATCTAAATTCTGTCCGGAACAAAACGCCTTACCACGTCCGGAAATAGCGACCGTTCTTACCGATTCATCATTGCTACAAGTTTGAAAAAAATCTTTCAGTTCTTCCAGGCAAGGTTTTGTAAGTGCGTTCATGGTTTCGCTTTGGTTCAGGAAAGCAATTTTTAATTTTCCATCAAAGTGTGATTCTACGTCAAATTGTGTGTACATTGGATATGGGTGTTTTTTGTTAGGTATTTGTTATTAATGGCATTTAAAATAATCAAAAGGTTCCAGACAATCGTTGCATTGGTAACTTGCTTTGCACAATGTAGAACCGAATCTGCTGATTTGTTTGGTGTTTTCGCTTCCGCATCTTGGACATTTTTTCGGAACATTCAGATGATTTTCTTCTGCACCTTTTTCAGGTGGTGTAATTCCGTATTCCCGAAGTTTTTCCCGAGCTTCATCGGTAATCCAATCCGTTGTCCAAACTGGAAACATTTGTGTGGTAATTTTTGCAGAAATTTCTTTTTCCTGAAATAATTTTATAATATCCTCTTCAATGTTGAACATCGCTGGACAAGCGGAATATGTTGGTGTTATCACCACTTCAATTTCGTTTTCCGAAAGCCATTTTGCATCACGGACAATCCCGAGTTCCACAATATTGATGACGGGAATTTCAGGATCGGGAATTTGAGATAATATGTTAAATAAATTTTTCAAATTAAATTACCACGTGCAATCCGGATAGGTTCGTTGCATGTACTGAAGATCTGTTAAAATATATCCGAAATATTCGGTGTGGATTCCTTTTCTGCTGCCTTTTTGCATCCAGTTGTTTTCGGGAAGTTGTAAACCAAATTTTTCAAAATCTTCCGAAATTTTCTGTTTCCAATCTTCGTACAATTTTTTGGAATCGGGAATTAAATTTAATTCAACCAAATCCTTTTCATCTTCTACCTCATCGAATAATCCACCGGTAAATTCCCACACGTTTTCTACTGCATTTTGCAAACGGGTTTTGCTTTCTTCGGTTCCACCGGCGAAAACTTTAATCCACGTTTCGGCATGGGTTTTATGGTATTTTACTTCTTTCAGAGATTTTATAGCAATTGCTTTTACATCTTCATCTGCAGAATTTATCAAATTTTCGTATAATAATTTTTGATACACCGCAAAGAAATAGACTTTGAGAATGGTTTGTGCATAGTCTTCATTGGGAATTTCCACGAGTTGCGCATTGAGATATTCTTTTTCAACACGAAGCATAGCGAAATCATCAACAGTTCTTCCGTCCGCAAAAAATTTGGTCGCGAGATGGTACCAATTATTCGCTTGTCCAAGTTGATCCAAAGCAATATTTGTCAAAGCAATATCTTCCTCCAAATAAGGACCTTTTCCACACCATTCAGCGAGTCTTTGTCCCATTATCAGGGAATCATCGGCGAGTTTTAAAATATAATGTTTCATTCTGTAAAATGTACAATGTACGATGTACAAAGTACTTTTTTATAATTTAATTTTTTGAATACATTTACATTGTACTTTTACATCGTACAATAATTACATGTTTTTCACATCATTAGGAATTTGATAAAAAGTAGGATGACGGTAGAGTTTGTCATCAGCTGGATCGAAGAATGCTTCTTTGTCCATTCCTTCACTAGTTACGACATATTTTGCCGGAATCACCCAAATCGAGGTTCCTTCTTTTCGTCGGGTATAGACATCTCTCGCATTTTGCAACGCCATTTCTGCGGTTGCTGCTTGTATCGTTCCTGCGTGTTTATGAGAAAGTCCGGGTTTGGTTTGGATAAAAACTTCCCACATTTCTAAGTTACTCATTTGTTTTTTGTTATAAGTTTAAAGTTTAAAATTCAAGGTTTTCGAAAAGTATTTTCAAATTCTCAAATTAACTCATTTTCAAATTCTCTTGTTTCTCCGAAAAAGCAATCGCCGCTTCTTTTACCCAAGCGTTTTCTCTTTGGGCTTTTCGTTTGGTTTCGAGGCGTTTTTTGTTGGCGGGACCGTTTCCTTTCAAGACTTCCATAAATTCGTCCCAAGGTAATTCTCCGAAATCGTAATGCCCTCTTTCTTCATTCCATTTTAAATTTTCATCTGGAATTTGAAGTCCCAAAAATTCGGCTTGTGGAACGGTAACATCCACAAATCGCTGTCGAAGATGATCGTTGCTTTCCCTTTTTACCCGATAATTCATGGATTTTTTTGAATTGGGTGATTCGTCGTCATTGGGTCCAAACATCATCAGTGCAGCCCACCAAAATCGGTTGAGCGCATCTTGTGCCAATTGTTTTTGTTCTTTGGTCCCACGACAAAGCGTCATGAGAATTTCGTAGCCTTGCCTTTGGTGGAAACTTTCTTCTTTACAAATTCTGACCATTGCTCGAGAATAAGGGCCATAAGAATTTCCCATCAACATCACCTGATTCATAATTGCAGCGCCATCTACGAGCCAACCAATCGCACCAATATCTGCCCAAGAAAGGGCAGGATAATTGAAAATACTGGAATATTTTGCCTTTCCTTCCAACATATCATTGTAGGTGGAATCTCGATCTGCTGTGATTTCTCCGTTTCCTAAAGTTTCGGTTGCGGCGTACAAATACAAACCATGTCCTGCTTCATCTTGGATTTTTGCGAGAAGTGCCATTTTTCTTCTTAAACTGGGTGCTCTGGAAATCCAATTGGCTTCTGGAAGCATTCCGACAACTTCGGAATGAGCGTGTTGCGACATTTGACGAACCAATAATTTCCGGTAATCTTCCGGCATTACATCTTTGGGTTCAACTTTATTTTCGGCTTGTACGTATTCTAAAAATTTTTCTTGATTTTCCATTTTTTTAATTGTAAAATGTACAAAGTACAATGTAAAATGATATTAAGTTTTCAAAAAGTACGTTGTACATTGTACTTTTTTCAAAATCAAAGTATTCCCTGTATTAATTCATCTTTTATAAAAATCCCAATTTCTCCGTTGGAAAATTCTCCGGCGACGAATTTCACCGTTTTACCGTTTGATTTTATTTCATATTCTTTGAAACAATAAATTTGCCTTTCAAAAGGGCCAATTACTTCTACACATCGGTCAGAACAGTTCCAATAATGGTTCCAAATATTCAGTCCATCCACTTTATATTCTTTATTCACCTCAATAATCGAAGCGAATTTATAATTTGGTTGTATGGTTTTTATCTTGGCTAAATTTATTTTTTTCATTTTTTAGAATTTTATAAGCCATTAGTTTTTCTAAACGTCGTAATTCAAAAGTACAATATTGGTTGTAGGATGGCATTGACAAGTTAAAACCAAACCTCTTTCCACTTCTTCTTCAGTTAATGCAAAATTCTTTTCCATAAAAACTTCGCCTTCCATTACTTGCGCTTTACAGGTGCAACAAACTCCGCCTTTGCAAGCAAAAGGAACCGGAAGATGCTCCTTCAATGCTTTGTCCAAAATGCTTTCTTTTTTGGAATTGAGATGGATGTTGTACTCATCATCATCAATGATTAAAGTTACGAAACTTTCCAGATTTGGAATTTTCTTGAATTCTTCGCTTTTTTCGGCACTGTCTTCATCATCTGGTGGTGAATAATATTCGTACATCACTTGAAGCGATGGAACTTTCTTTTCTTTTTTCAAAAAATCGGAAATCGATTTAATCATTTCTGTAGGTCCACAAATGAAAAACGTGGTTTCCTGAACAGGAATTTCCGGAAAACGCCCAAAAAGTTGGTCGAGTTTTTCTGCGGAAATACGACCTTCAAACAGTTCATCTTCAAAGTGTTTTTCCCGGGAAAGGAGATAAACTACCTTTAATCTTCCTTCGAATTTTGTTGCTAAATCATCAATTTTTTTGCGAAAAATAATATCTTCAAAACTTTTGTTGCTGAAAAACAAATAAGCTTTGCTTTTCGGTTCTTGATGAAGCGCCTCGATGATATTCGATAAAACGGGTGAAATTCCACTTCCAGCAGCCAAACCAACATACGTTTTTTCGTTCGAAGCATGATAATTGGTGTAAAAATGTCCCATTGGAGCGAGAACTTCTACAAAATCGCCGTCTTTTAAATTTTCGTAAATATGCTTGGAAACTCTACCGTCATCAATCTTTTTCACCAAAACTTCCAACTCTAGATTTCCGTCGGTTGGTGCGTTAATGATGGAATAACTTCTGCGCAAATCTTCGCCGTCCAATTCAAAACGTACCGTTAAATATTGTCCTTGCTTGAACAAAAATTCGTGTCGAAGTTCCTTTGGTATTTCAAAAGTGATGTGAATGGAATCGTTCGTTTCTTTTAAAACCTCTTTGGCTTTTAATGGATGAAAATGGTGCATATATTAGGTGAAATTCCTTTTAAATTGTGAATTTTACAAATATAATGAAATACTTTATGATTTTAAAATCATTTAAAATTACTGAATATCAAATATTAGTGATAAATTTATATGCATTCATAGCCCCAAAATATTTATTAACAACTATCAATAAAATATGAAATTTTGTCAGTTTAAAATCAACTGATTTCAATAATTCGGAAAATTTGACCGAAAAATTTAAGAATTTCACAAAAGAATAGTTTTTGCAAAAAGATATTCAAAAAAAAAATCAGAATATGAATTTAAATCAATATACCGTAAAATCGCAAGAAGCCATCCAAAAAGCGCAGCAAGTCGCAATGGAATTTGGCAATCAAAGTATTGAACCTCAACATCTTTTGGAAGGTATTTTCCAAAGTGATGAAAATATCTCCACTTTTTTATTAAAAAAATCCGAAGCCGATGCCAATTTAGTTCGGGAAAGAAACCGGCAAAGCATCGAATCCTTACCAAAAGTAGAAGGCGGAAATATTTATCTTTCTCAATCCGCAAATAAAGTATTATTGGATGCTCCGAATATCGCTAAAAAAATGGGCGATGAATTTGTAACCATCGAACATTTGTGGCTTTCATTAATTGAAGTTTCTTCACCAGTTTCCAAGATGTTGAAAGATATGGGCGTAACCAAATCATTATTGGAAGGCGGAATTAAAGAACTTAGAAAAGGTTCAAAAGCAACTTCTGCCAGTTCGGAAGAAACGTATCAAAGTTTAAATAAATACGCAAAAAATTTCAACGAACTCGCAGCGGAAGGAAAGTTGGATCCCGTTATTGGTCGGGACGAAGAAATCCGAAGAGTGTTGCAAATTTTATCCAGAAGAACGAAAAATAACCCAATCTTAATCGGAGAACCCGGCGTTGGAAAAACAGCGATTGCAGAAGGAATTGCGCATCGAATTATTTCCGGCGATGTTCCTGAAAACTTGGCGGACAAAACACTTTATTCTTTGGATATGGGTGCATTAATTGCCGGTGCAAAATACAAAGGAGAATTCGAGGAAAGATTGAAATCTGTGGTTAATGAAGTCATTAAATCCGACGGACAAATTATTTTGTTTATCGATGAAATCCATACTTTGGTTGGGGCAGGTGGTGGAGAAGGCGCAATGGACGCTGCGAATATTTTAAAACCTGCTTTGGCAAGAGGCGAACTTCGTGCAATTGGCGCAACCACACTCAATGAATATCAAAAATATTTTGAAAAAGATAAAGCCCTAGAAAGACGTTTCCAAAAAGTGATGGTAGAAGAACCGGACACGGAATCGGCGATTTCAATTTTGCGTGGAATTAAAGATAAATATGAAGCTCACCATAAAGTAAGGATTAAAGACGAAGCGATTATTGCGGCTGTGGAAATGTCTCAAAGATATATTTCAGACCGTTTTTTACCGGACAAGGCGATTGATTTGATTGATGAAGCTTCTGCAAAATTGAGAATGGAAATCAATTCAAAACCAGAAGAATTGGATGTTTTGGATAGAAAACTGATGCAGCTGGAAATTGAATTGGCAGCGATTTCAAGAGAAGGAAATGAGACTAAAATCAATCATTTAAAAGAAGATATTGCCAAAATTCAAGAAGAGCGTAACGCTTTAAATGCAAAATGGTTGGCTGAAAAGCAAAAATCTGAAGATTTAACCGCCATTAAGAAAGAAATTGAAGCCTTGAAATTAGAAGCAGAACGCGCTTCCAGAGCCGGAGATTACGCAAAAGTTGCCGAAATTCAGTACGGAAAACTTCGTGAAAAAGAAGATGAGCTTCAAAAAATGGAACTCGAAATGCAAAACCACGAAAACGAACTCATCAAAGAGGAAGTTACGGCTGAAAATATTTCAGAAGTCATTTCAAAATGGACAGGAATTCCAGTGACGAAACTTTTACAATCTGAACGCGAAAAATTACTTCATTTGGAAGAAGAACTTCATAAAAGAGTGGTTGGACAAGAAGAAGCGATAACTGCTGTTGCAAATGCCATCCGCAGAAACCGTGCAGGTTTGAACGACGATAAAAAACCAATCGGAAGTTTCTTGTTTTTAGGTTCAACCGGTGTCGGGAAAACGGAACTGGCAAAAGCATTAGCAGAATTCCTTTTCGACGACGAAAATAATATGACGAGAATTGATATGAGCGAATATCAGGAAAGACATTCTGTTTCGCGTTTGGTTGGTGCGCCTCCAGGTTACGTTGGTTACGATGAAGGCGGACAATTGACGGAAGCAGTTCGAAGAAGACCTTATTCTGTCGTACTTTTGGACGAAATCGAAAAAGCCCATCCTGATGTTTTCAATACCTTGCTTCAAGTTTTGGATGACGGAAGATTGACCGATAATAAAGGTCGCGTTGTGAATTTCAAAAACTCGATTATTATTATGACTTCCAATCTTGGTTCGCATATTATTCAAGAAAATTTTGAAAACTTGACAGAGGAAAATCAGTTTGAAGTGGTTGAAAAAACCAAAGAAGAAGTTTTCGGATTACTTAAACAAACCTTAAGACCGGAATTTTTGAATAGAATTGATGAAGTGGTTCTTTTCCAACCTTTAAACAAAAAGGAAATCGGGAAAATTGTTCAGTTTCAGTTGAGAGGCTTCAACAAAATGTTGGAGAAAAAAGGCATTATCATGACGGCGACTGAAGACGCAATCAATTACATAACCCAAAAAGGTTACGATCCAGCTTTTGGAGCTAGACCATTGAAAAGAGTGCTTCAACAAGAAGTTTTAAATAAACTTTCTAAAGAAATTTTAGCTGGAAATATTGAAGATAATCAAAGAATAACTTTAGATTATTTTGAGGAAAGCGGATTGGTTTTTCGACCGACAGAAAATTAATTTAAAATAACAAAAAGGGTGCTTCGAAAGAAGCACTTTTTTTAATTTTTAGTTTTACTGTCCATTACAATGGTTACAGGACCGTCATTAATAAGGCTCACTTTCATATCTGCGCCGAAAATTCCGCTTTCGCATTTTAATTCACTTTTTGCAAGTTCACTTTTAAAATATTCAAATAAAGGAATAGCTTTTTCGGGTTTTGCTGCTTTGATAAATGAAGGGCGATTTCCTTTTTTATAATCAGCAATTAAGGAGAACTGGCTTACACATAAGATTTCCCCTTTAATATCAATAATGGATAAATTTAGTTTTCCATCTTCGTCACTGAAAATTCTAAGATTTAATATTTTTTGAATCAGCCAATCTGCATCTTTTTGTTCATCATCATCTTCAATACCGATTAAAAGGAGAAAACCTTTCTTGATTTTACCTACAATTTTTTCTTCAACCTTTACTTCGGCTTCGCTAACTCTTTGGATAACAATTTTCATCAATTAATTATAAATCGTTAAAACCTCGGTTGAAGGATCGTAATTATATAAATATATTTTAGGTGAAACTTCTGCAATATTGGTAGGCTCTCCGGATAAAAGAATCCAAGTTGCATTATCTTTTGGGCAAACAATTTTTATGTTGTCAACTACTTGAAGTGTTGTATTAGAATCCGGACAAAGATGAGGTGCATTTCGATCATAGATATTAAATCCATTATTCGTTCTTACCACAATTAATCCTCTTGTTCCGGAGCTTTGTTCATCAATATAAACCCAGCCATTAACATTTTGTAAATTTTGATAAGCCGGTAAATTGAGATTGAGTACTACACTAATAGCAGTATTAGGAAAACAACTTACTGTTTCTTCCGTAGTTCGGCAAGAGTTTAATGTTAAATAACTGGTTGTCAATAAAATAATAAGCGACAAGAAACTATATAAACGTTTTTTCATTTTAAAAAAAATCCTATATTTGTCCAACGAAATATATACATAAACATTGTCCGGGCTTTACTGGCCGGATAATTTTTTTTTACTAATTCCAAAAATAACAAAAATATGGCAACATATGTTACAAAAGAAGGTTTAGAGAAAATGAAGACCGAACTGGAGCAGTTGGAAACCATTGAAAGACCAAAAATTACGCAGCAAATTGCTGAAGCCAGAGATAAAGGAGACCTTTCTGAAAATGCTGAATACGATGCTGCTAAAGAAGCACAGGGAATGCTGGAAATGAAAATCGCAAAATTGAAAGATGTTATCTCTTCATCAAAAGTAATTGACGAATCTCAATTGGATACTTCAAAAGTAGCGATTCTTACAACGGTAAGATTGAAAAATAATGCAACAAAGCAAGAACAAAAATTCACTTTGGTTCCAGATAACGAATCGGATATTAAAACCGGTAGAATTTCTGTAAATACTCCTATTGCAAAAGGATTGTTAGGAAAAGTTGTTGGTGAAACCGCTGAAATTTCTCTTCCCAACGGAAATAAACTGTCTTTTGAAGTTTTAGAAATTTCATTGTAAAATTTTAAAAAATGAGCTCAATTTTTTCAAAAATTGTTAATGGCGAAATTTCTGCCTATAAAATTGCTGAGGATGAAAACTTTTTAGCATTTTTGGATGTGATGCCATTGGTGAAAGGACATGCCTTGGTAATTCCAAAAAAGGAAGTTGATTTGATCTTCGATTTAGAAAGTGAAGCATATAAAAATTTGTGGAGTTTTGCTCAGAAAGTGGCCAAAAAATTGAAAAAAGCAATTCCTTGTGTTCGTGTTGGTGTGGCGGTTGTAGGTTTGGAAGTTCCACATGCTCATATTCATTTGGTTCCTTTGAATTCTGTTGCGGATCTCAACTTCAGCAACGAACGTTTAAAACTTTCACCTGAAGAATATCAGGAAATTCAAAATGCTATTATTAACGCTTAAAATTATTTGTCAGAGAAAATTCTTTGACATTTTTTATCTAAATTTATTTTTTTTTAAATGAATTCAAATCAATGTTCATTCTGCGGAAGAAAAAGAAGCGAAGTACAAATGCTGATTTCCGGACAGAACGGATTTATTTGCGAAAACTGTATTGAACAGGCGCATTCTATCGTAAAAGATTCAGGGAAAAGTGAAGGTTTTTCACCTGCAGAAAATTTGGACGAACTGAAAAAACCCAAAGAAATTAAAGGTTTTTTGGATCAATATGTTATTGGACAAGATCAGGCGAAAAAACAACTTTCAATCGCAGTTTACAATCATTATAAAAGATTGTTGCATGCAAAAGACGAAAACCGGGAAGTAGAGATTGAAAAATCCAACATCATCATGATCGGTGAAACAGGAACCGGAAAAACTTTGCTGGCAAAAACAATTGCAAGAGAACTGAATGTTCCGTTTTGTATTGTTGATGCCACTATTTTAACGGAAGCTGGTTATGTTGGTGAAGATGTGGAAAGTATTTTGTCCAGGCTTTTAATGGTTGCAGATTATGATGTAGACAAAGCGGAAAAAGGAATCGTTTTTATTGATGAAATTGATAAAATTGCAAGAAAATCCGACAATCCAAGTATTACAAGAGATGTTTCCGGAGAAGGTGTACAACAAGGTCTTCTAAAATTATTGGAAGGAAGCATAGTGAATGTTCCGCCACAAGGTGGAAGAAAACATCCGGATCAAAAATATATTCAAGTAAACACACAAAATATTCTTTTTATTGCGGGTGGAGCTTTTGACGGAATTAAAGATATTATCGAAAGAAGACTTAACAAACAAGCGATTGGTTTTAGTGCCGAAAAACTGAATAAAACCCAAGAAGACGATTATATTTTGAGCCAACTCAATGCCATCGATTTACGAAAATTTGGTTTGATTCCGGAGCTTCTGGGAAGATTTCCCATCGTAACTTATTTGGATGCACTTACCAAAGAAACCATGATTCGTATTATGAAAGAGCCGAAAAACTCCATCATCAATCAGTTTGTGGAACTTTTTAAGATGGACGGCATAAAACTGAAATTTGAAGAAAGCGCGATCGAAAAAATTGTGGAAGAAACGATGGAAAAAGGGTTAGGAGCAAGAGGACTTCGCGGAACTACCGAAAAAATGCTCGAAGATTACATGTATAATATTGGGGAAGAAAAGGAAATTATTCTAAATTAAAAAGAAAAGATTTAACCAAGCTTCGCTTATAAAATCTAAAACTCACTGCTTTTTCAGTGGGTTTTTTTTATTTTTGTGCTATGAAAAAAATATTTTCAATTGCGGTTTTAGCTTTATTTTCATTTACTAAAGCGCAGTTTTCAGTAAATGTAGAAGCGGGTTCTGCGTTTTTGTCCAAAGATGCTATTCTTTACAGTTTGGATGGTTCAAAAGACATCATTCTTTCAAAAGAAGTTAAAAAAGGAAATCAATGGAAATTTACCGTTCCTCATCGATATATTGGAATGATGAAAATTTATTTTCCTGAACATAATAATTCGGTAACTTTTGTTTCGGAGAACAAAGATGTGAAGATTAATCTTCAAACAGATGCAACAAAAATTAAAGAAATTGTTTATCTGGATGATACCAATATTTTGATGGAAAAAATACAAGCGGATGAGAAAAAAAGTGATCTTATTTTGCCGGCATTGGTTCAGATTAAAGATTATTACAAGGATAGTTCTGAATTTGGAACAGCTCTGAAAAACGAAATTCAAAGGTTGAAAGGTAAAACCGTTGTTTCTGCCGAGAAAAATCCTTTTATTGCCTTTTATGAAGCGAATTATCAGCGTTTTGCATCAGAAAATCCCGATAAAAAATTGCCTTCATCACAAGAAATCATCAATTTTATCTCCAATTCTGATGAAAAGCTGGAAAGTTCTTCGTTGATGCGTCCTGTTTTATTGTCTTATTTGAATTCCGGAAATCCACAGAATGTAGCTGAAAATGTGGATTTGCTTTTAGAAAAATTGAATCTTGAAACGCCTCGCGGACAAACCGTGCTTTCCGAACTTATTGATATTTTCGACATTTATGATATGCCTGAAATGAAAGAAAAATATCTTACAAAAGCTAAAAATTTAAAATGTACCATTCATAACCGATTAGCGACCACTTTAAAAATCAATAAAAATGTTGAAATGGGAGCTAAGTTTCCGGATTATCGGTTCAATTATGCAAAAAACACCACTGCAAAAAGCATCTATGAAGTAAAATCGGACAAAAAAATTGTGGTTTTTTGGTCTTCCACTTGTTCGCATTGCGAAAAAGAATTGCCGGTTTTACTGGAAAAATACAGTCAACTAAAATCAAAAAAAATAGAAATTATCGGATTTTCTTTGGATACCGAAAAGAGCGCCTATGAAAGTAGAGTAGCGGCTTTACCTTGGATAAATGATTCAGAATTAAGAGGTTGGAATTCTTCTTTTACAGAAACTTATAATGTTCATGCAACGCCAACTTATTTTGTTTTGGATTCGGAAAATAAAATAATTGCGAAGCCGGATCATGCAAGTGATGTTCTACAATTTTTTGGATTAAAATAATTTTGCCAAATTTTAAAATATTTCTATATTTGCACCACTCTAATGGCGAGGTAGCTCAGATGGTTAGAGCGCAGGATTCATAACCCTGAGGTCACGGGTTCAATTCCCGTCTTCGCTACAAAAAAATCCCGAAATTATTTTCGGGATTTTTTAATTTATTTTTGTTTTAAATAGTAAATATTTAGAAAAAAAATTTGTGGAATCAATAATTAATATTATTTTTGAAACGCTTTGAAAGAGCGCACGTTCTTAAAGGCAATAAATTTTTTTTCATCATTTGTGTTTTTAGAATCGTGTTGTGAAACACGGTTCTTTTTTTATGGATTTTTTCTTTCGTAACGAACCAGTAAATCAACAAAATACGAGTACGTAACACTGCCATCTTGTTGGTTGCTTTTTAAGAATAAATCGTTGGTAATTCCGAAAAAAGTATTTAAAGCACCTCTATGTTTTGCTGCAAATGCTTTTTCATAATTACGGTCTCTTTTCATTTCAGTAGAATAATTTTCAATAAATTTCGTAACAAAAAGGGAATCTTTTTTTTCTATGTTTTTCAGCAAACTTTTTAAAACATAATAATTGGTGGAATATCTTAATTCTGAGTTTTTTGAATTTTTTCCGATAAGGTAACCTATAAAATTAGCTTCCTGTTCCCTGGCAAAACCCATTTGATGTGCGCTTTCATGAGCCAAGGTAAAAGGAAGTTGAGTAGAAGGCAAGTTTTCGTTGTAATGAGCTTCTGCTGAAAAAGGATTGTAATAGCCCAAAATTCCTGTATAACTCATGATTTTCCCAAAAAAACTGGGTTTTAAAGAATGAATATCTGTGCCTTTTTTATGAGGAAATTCTGCAGGAAGATGCTTTTGATTTTGTAGAATCTCTTTTTCAATTTTTTCTAAATGGTAAATTTTGAAAACACCGTTTTTATCTTCTTGAACTATTTTTCGATCCTTTTTACATTTTGAGAGATATTTAAAAGCTAATTCTTTTTTTTCTTGTAGCGTAGGTTCTTTTGAATCTAATATTTTGATGAGCGGTTCCTGAAAATAGAGCATTCCCCAAAAGATTTGATATAGGCAGTAGAAAATGTTCAAAGAAATCAAAAGTTGAATAATTCCTTTATTTCTGGTTGGTTTTTTTGAAATTTTTAATAGAATTAAAATGATGAAAATTCCTGTGAAAATATAGAAAATATCCCCTAAAGAAAATGAAGGAAAAGAAAATAACTTTTGATGGAATTTTTTTTGTCTTTCAAAAAAACTTTGAAAAAATACTACCGCTATATCCATTTTGGAGAGCAAAAAAAATAAAAGAAATTGGGCAAGTAAAATACCCGCCCAAAATCTTTTTTTTTCTAATATTTTAAATTTAGTGTCCACCTTCGGATTTTATTTTATCTAAATCGATGCCCTGTGATTTTAAAATTCCGGTAACTTTTATCGCATAAAAAGCAAGATAAGAAAAGCAAAGCACGCCTACGATATAACTAAAATGGATGTTCGTTAAATCTGCTAAAACGCCTTGTAGCCAAGACACAATTCCACCACCCATAATCATCATAATCAAAAATCCGGAACCTTGGTTGGTATGTTTCCCAAGTCCGTTGATCGCTAATGCAAAAATACAAGGCCAAAGTGTAGAACAAAATAAACCTACACTTGTAAAAGCATATACAGAAGTCATTCCTGTAGTAAACATTCCAATCAATAAGGCTAAAATTCCAGCTAAAGAAAATATTAAAAGCATTCTTGCAGGATTTCCTTTACTCATAATGTCGCAAGCAATCATCACCAAAATAATTAATCCATAAACATAGAAGTGCGACAAATCGTGTTTTGCAATAGCATTCACCAAAAGGAAAACACCAAAAGCAAGATAAGGAGCTAAAAATCTTAAAATTTTCTTCATTCCGGAATTTACATCAAAAGCTTCCACAGCGCCAGTCCAACGTCCGATCATTAAAGAAGCCCAATATAAAGAAATATAAGGCGCAACTTCTTTGGTTTCAAAACCTAAACTGTTTTCCATATAAGCCGGAAGATTACTGGCTGTAGAAACTTCCACCCCTACATAAACAAAAATGGCAATCATTCCTAAAAGCAATTGAGGATATTGAAACGCTGAGGTTTTGTGGTGTCCCGAAACTACATCATCCGTATTTTCAGTATTGGTAGGTGTTGTGGAAGGTAAAGATGAAAATTTCAGCATGATGGCTACCAAAATAAATGCGGCTCCTAAAACCAAATAAGGAATTTTTACAGAGTCTATACTGGCTTCAGTATTGTTTGCAGTTGCAGAACCAAAAATGGCAAAAGCGACAATTAGTGGGCCTATCGTTGTTCCTAAATTGTTAATTCCTCCAGCCATAGTTAATCTTTGTGATCCGGTTTCTTTAGGACCAACTTCAATAGCTAAAGGATTAGCCACAATTTGTTGTAGAGAAAATCCTAATCCTACGATAAACAGTCCGGAAATCATTAATGCAAAAGAGCCTGCATTGGCAGCAGGATAAAATAAAAGGGTTCCAGCTGCGGAAATAAGCAATCCCCAAATTAAACCATTTTTATATCCAATTTTGTTAATAAGATCCTGTTTTATCGCTTTTGATATAAACATATAAATTAGTGAACCTACGGTATAAGCCACATAAAATGCAACAGAAACTAATTGGCTTTCTCCTTGGGTAAGATTAAAAGTTTTTTTGAAAACAGGAATTAAAATGTCGTTGCTGGCTGCAACAAAACCCCAAAAGAAAAACACCGTAACCAAAGGAATGAATTGTCCCCAATTGGTTTGCTTCGAGTAATTAGACATAGTTTGTTATAATTTTATTAAAAACAAATATATCTATTTTTTACATAGGGTAATACTTTTCCAGAATTTTTTGCATTTCATTTCTGGATTTTGTTTTTAGTTCTTCCGCAGAAGTATTGGGTTCTAAAACTCCGTGAAAATAAATTTTCACTTTTCCTGGATATCCTCTGTATTTATCGAAAGGGAACATTTCTTTTAAACCAACAAAAGTGTAAACCGCTAAGGGAGATTGATGTTTGGAAGACAAAATAAAAGCTCCATCTTTAAACTGATCCAATATTACAGAAGTATCATCCGGAACACCGCCTTCCGGAAAAATCGCAATGCTTTCTCCTTCTTCCATTCTTTCGGCGCAACGCCGGTAAACTTCTGCTCTACTTTTTGCAGAACTTCGGTCAACCATCACGCAAATCCGTTTATAAATAGTTCCGAAAATCGGGATTTTTACCAATTCTTTTTTTCCAACATAGCATAATGGATGATTAGGAAAAAGAATGCAAGGAAGCATAACATCCATTAAAGAAGTATGGTTGGCAATAATAACGTATTGCGTACCTTTTTCAATTTTATCTTGGCTCAACTTTTTTAGTTCATATCGGAAACCCATTCCGTAAAACATTCCTAAAGCCCAAAGTCTTATAAATTTGTACGCATAAGGATAATGCTCTTTTTTAAAAGAGAGTAGATAAACCGGGATACCTAAAACCAAGGTTAAAACCGTTCCTAGAATTATCATCCAACCACGCCAAAGAAGATTTAAAATTTTTGTCATTAAGAATTTAAAAACGAAAGCTAAAATAAGAAATTATCCATTGAAAATTACCTTTTTCTTTACTGTATAATTTAAAATTGATACCAAAATAATGGCGGAAATTTTACTTATCACTTCGGGACTTAAGGTATAAACTACCAAATTGAAATTATCGAGGAAAATAAAATTATAAAAAATTTGAAAAAAAGATAAACTCAACAGAGTTGATAAAAAGGATACAAACATAAAATAAGCAAACTCTCTTCTTTTGGAATATTTTCCTCTTTCGAAAACAAACCAGATACTCAAAAAATAATTGGTGATAATTCCACAAGTAGTAGATAATACATTACTTAATGGGAAAGAAATACCGTAGAGATTTTTTTCGTGAGGAAAAAACTTAGGCACCGAAACACTCAACATTTTAAAAGCGCCAATTTCGACCATAGCACTTAAAGCACCGGCAATAATAAAGAACAGAATTTGTTTTTTCTGAAGTAAGAGATTCTTCACTTAGGAAATTATGCTGCAAATTTAAAATTTATGTTAAAGAATTAAAAACTTTAATAAAATTTTTTGAGAAAAGAAAATAATTACTAATTTTATCTAACGAAGCGAGGATATTACTTGGCAATAAATTCATTTTCAAACTCTTATGAAAATGTTTTTTTGTCTTGAGACACCAGATTTTTCTTTTCTGTATTACCTATTTTAATTATTTTTTTTATGAATCCGAGAAAACCATTCCGAAAATTTCAAGCACAACAGAATAAAATTGAAGACCTGGAAAAAAGCAACTCCCGTTTTAAAAGAATCTATTCGGAATACGAAAACATGTCCGAACAACTTTGGAATATCGAAAATTCAGAAGGAGATTCTATTCCCGATGATTTTTTAAATGCCATCAAACTCCAAACTTCTTATCTGGAAGATGAAATTGAAGATTGGCTGTACGAATCAGACCATAAAAATGTTGAATGACACCTTCGCTCATCTTTTTCCCAAAAAAATTAAAGATTAATTCCTATTTTCGCATTTCGTTTTTTATAAATGTTAATATATGGTAGCCATTATAGACGGAGGTTCCACCAAATGCGATTGGGTAATTCTGGATAAATTCGGAAAAATGAGCCTGAAAACGGAAACTATGGGTTTTAATCCCAACATTATTTCTCCTGAACTCATCGTTCCTGAAATTGAAAAAAACACCCAACTTACCGCAATAAAAGATTCCCTTAAACACGTTTTTTTTTATGGTGCGGGCTGTGGAGTTCCTGAAAACCGAATCATCGTAGAAAATGAGTTGCAAAAAATTTTTGAAAATGCAGAAATTAGTGTAAAAGAAGATCTTACCGCTGCCGCTTATTCCGCCTACAACGGAAAACCTGCCATCGTTTGCATTTTGGGTACAGGATCCAATTCCTGCTATTTTGACGGTCAAAACATTCGGCGTGAATTGCCTTCATTAGGATTTTTAATTGGAGATGAAGGAAGTGGAAGTGCATTAGGAAAAAATCTGTTGCGACGCTTTTTCATGAAAAAATTACCTGAAGATCTTCATTATAAATTTACCGAAAAATACAATTTGGGAATAGAAGATGCCATTAAAAACATGTATCATAATCCACGGGCAAATGCTTATTTGGCTGATTTTAATAAATTTATTGTAGAAAATAAATCTCATCCATATTTTCAAAATATGGTCTTTGATGAAATGAAGAATTTTTTGGATTACCAAGTTCTTCCTTATCAAGAAGCTAAAGATGCCGAAATTAATTTTATTGGTTCCATTGCTTATTATTATGAAGATATTTTAAGAGCAGCAGCAGCAGAATTCAACTTGCACGTAGGAACCATTGTGCAAAAACCCATCGAAAGTTTAGTGGAATACCACAAAAACTACATCCTGAATCAAAACTGATTCAATCAAAATAATTTAAAATTTTATGCCAAGCAAAAACAATAGAGACGAGCAGAAATTCAACCAGGCTGCTTTGGATTATCATAAAGCAGAACCCAAAGGAAAAATTGAAGTAATTCCTTCAAAACCACATTCCACTGCTAGAGATTTATCTTTAGCCTATTCTCCCGGAGTTGCCATTCCATGTCTGGAAATTGAAAAAAATCCGAAAACCATTTACGATTATACCGGAAAAGGAAACCTTGTAGCAGTAATTTCCAATGGAACAGCAGTTCTTGGTCTTGGTGATATTGGCGCAGAAGCTTCAAAACCGGTAATGGAAGGAAAAGGATTGCTTTTTAAAATTTTTGCCGACATTAATGTTTTCGATATCGAGATTAATGAAAAAGATCCCGATAAATTTATTGAAATTGTGAAAGGTATCGCACCCACTTTTGGAGGAATAAATCTGGAAGATATCAAAGCTCCCGAAGCTTTTTACATTGAGCAACGTTTAAAAGATGAACTCGATATTCCTTTGATGCATGATGATCAACATGGAACTGCTATTATTTCTGCAGCCGCTTTAATCAATGCTTTGGAAATTGCCGGAAAAAAAATTGCTGAAGTAAAAATGGTGGTTAATGGAGCAGGAGCTGCAGCCATTGCTTGTACTAAACTGTATATTTCTTTAGGCTTAAATCCGAAAAATATTTTAATGTGTGACAGTAAAGGAGTCATCAATCATACAAGAGAAAATTTAACCCCTGAAAAAATTGATTTCGTAGCACAAACAGATATCGAAAATTTGGAAGATGCCGTAAAAGGTGCCGATGTTTTTGTTGGTCTTTCCAAAGGAAATGTAATGTCGCCGGAAATGTTGCTTACGATGTCCGAAAATCCAATTGTTTTTGGTTTGGCAAATCCAACGCCGGAAATTGATTACGATGTAGCCATCCAAACCAGAAAAGATGTAATTATGGCTACAGGAAGAAGCGATTTTCCGAATCAGGTAAATAACGTTTTAGGATTTCCATATATTTTTCGTGGAGCTTTAGATGTTCAAGCTTCAGGAATTAATGAAGAAATGAAATTGGCAGCAGTTCATGCCATTGCAGATTTAGCTAAAGAACCGGTTCCGGAAATGGTGATTTTAGCGTACAATCTTAAAACTTTGAATTTTGGAAGAGATTATTTTATTCCAAAACCTTTTGATAGCCGGCTTTTAACTCGTGTTTCGATTGCGGTTGCAAAAGCAGCCATGGAAAGTGGAATTGCAGGAAAAAATATCGAAGATTTTCACGCCTACGAAAACGAACTTTTGGACAGAATGGGACGTGATGAAAAACTCATCCGTATGATGCAAAACCGCGCCAAAGCAAATCCAATGAGGATTACGCTAGGAAATGCGGAAGAATATAATGTATTGAAGGCGGCACAAATTCTATACGAAGAAGGAATTGCAAAACCTATTTTATTGGGTGAGAAAAAATTCATTCAGGAACAAATGGAAAAGTTTGGAATTGATATGGATGTTCCAATTATCGATCCTAATGATGAAGAAATGCGCGAAAAAAGAAGAGAATACCGCAAAACCATTTGGGATTTAAGAAAAAGAAAAGGCGTCAACGAATATATCGCAAAAAGATTGGTTCGCCAAAGAGATTATTTTGCACCGCTTATGCTGAAACACGGAGATACAGATGCACTTTTGGTAGGCTATTCCAAAAATTACCGCACCGTTTTGAAACCCATCATGGAAGTTATCGAAAAAGATAATGGTGTTCAAAAAATTGCATCAATGATGATGATTTTGAGTGAGAAGAAACAATATTTCTTTGCAGATGCTTCCATTCAGCCTAATCCAACGGTTGATGAATTGGTAAGTATTGCAAAAATGTCCGAAATTACGGTGAAAACCTTCGGTGTAGAACCTAGAATTGCCATGCTTTCCTATGAAAATTTCTCCTCAAATTCCGAAACTTCAAAAAAAATGGAAAAGGCAGTGAAAATTCTTCACGAAAAATTTCCAAAAATGATTGTGGACGGAGAAATTCAGCCGGATTTTGCGATGAATGCAGATCATTTGGCAGATTATCCTTTTTCAAAATTGGGAACAACACCAGCCAATACTTTTATTTTCCCGAATTTGGAAAGCGCGAATCTTTCTTACAAAATTATCCGTGGAATGAAGGTTGCGCAAGTTGTTGGTCCTATTTTAATGGGCTTGAAACAACCAGTTCACGTGATACAAATGAGAGCAAGTGTGGACGAAATTGTGAACTTGGCTACTATTGCCGTTTTGGATGCACAGAGGAGAAAGAATAAATAAATTTAACATCATGAAAATAGAAAGCAGCTTTTTAAAAGTTGCTTTTTTTTATGTAAAATTCAAAAATATTATATTTGGCTTCTTCAAATAAATGGAAATGATTTATTCTTTAGCCGGAAAAATTCAAGAACTAGCTCCCACTTTTGCAGTGGTAAATGTAAATGGAGTGGGATATTATGTTGGAATTAGCCTTCAAACTTCAGAAAAAATAACTGCTGGACAGGAAGTTAAACTGTACACGCAACAAATTTTCAGAGAAGATGCACAATTGCTTTTCGGTTTTTTCTCAAAAGAAGAAAAAGAAGTTTTTAATTTGTTAATCAGCGTTAATGGTGTTGGTCCAGCTTCAGCATTAATTATGCTTTCTTCTTTGAGTAATTTTGAAATTTCTTCGGCAATACTTTCCGGAAATTCCGGATTACTTCAAAAAGTAAAAGGTATAGGCGTCAAAACTGCGGAAAGAATCATTATTGATCTTCGAGATAAGGTCGGAAAATTCGGTATTTCTGAAGAAAATATTTCTACATTTGTAAATAATAAAATCAAGGAAGAATCGTTATCAGCATTAGAAGTTTTGGGGATTCCTAAAAAGACCAGTGACAAAATTGCCGATAAAATTCTAAAGCAAAATCCGGATCTTTCTGTGGAAGAATTGGTGAAGCAAATCCTAAAAAATATTTAACCGTTTGTGAAAAACATCTATTTTCTATATAAAACCGTTTTTGTCATTCTTTTTTCGATGGCATTTAGCGGACTAAAAGCACAAAGACAGCCAATAGACAGTATTTCGATTAGGCAAAATTATAATTTACCGGATCCTACTGTTTATGAAGGATTTTACGATATTAAAACCGGAATGTACTATGTATATCCAAAAATTGGAAATTTAGTAACCGGTTCTCCTTTTGTAATGACACCGCAGGAATATCAGGATTTTATGCAGGCGCAAATGTCCAGAGATTATTACCGGGAAAAATCGGATCGTTACAGTTTATTATTCCGAAAAGATAAAACCGATGCACAGCAGAAAGGTTTAATTCCACAACTTACCGTTCGAAACCGAATTTTTGAAAGCATTTTTGGAGGCAGTAAAATTGAAATTATTCCTTCAGGATATGCTTCTTTTGATTTTGGAGGATTGTACCAAAAGATTGATAATCCTTTAATACTCCCACAAAATAGAACCAGCTTTGCTTTTGATATCGATCAAAGAATTCAGTTGGGTTTATTAGGAAAAGTTGGCGAAAATTTGCAACTGAAAGCCAATTATGATACCCAAAGCGGTTTTGCTTTCGAAAACCGAATGAATTTGGTATGGCAAGCCAAAGGAACTTGGAAAGATTTGCAAACTAAAGGTTTGAATGATCCTTCAACGGGTGGAGAAGATAAAATTATTAAAAGAATTGAATTCGGAAATGTGAATATGCCACTTTCCACAAGTTTAATTCGTGGTTCAGAATCTTTATTTGGTTTAAAATCTGAATTTCAGTTAGGAAAAACTTACGGAACCGTCGTACTTTCCCAACAACAAGGAGAAGCAAGAAATATTGTGGTACAAGGAGGAGGTGCAATGAGTACTTTTAAATTGAATGCCATAGATTATGAAGACAACCAACACTATTTTTTGGGGCACTATTTTTTAAATGATTATGATGCTGCACTTCAAAATTATCCGCAAATTAATTCAAGAGTGAATATCACCAGACTTGAAGTTTGGGTTTTGGATCAGGGAAATGGAAATTTAGCTTATCAAAAAAGTATTGTCGGAATCCGAGATTTGGGTGATGGAACTGAATTTCCGAATAACAGTCAAAATAATTTGTATCAACAGGTTAACGGTTTAGGAGGCGGTTTACGAGATGTTAATACCGCTTATAATACGATTAATGGACAATCTTTACCGGATGCTACAGGGGCTTCCGTAACGTATCAGGATGGTGAAAATTTTATTTTTAACCGAAAAGCACGTCGTTTAACCGAAACAGAATTTACTTTTCATCCACAATTAGGTTATATTTCTTTGAATCAAAGATTAAATGACAATCAACTTTTGGCGGTTTCATACTCTTACACAGTTAATGGTTCCAATCAAGTATATAAAGTAGGAGAATTTTCTGAAGAAAGTCCGGTTTTAATTACAAAATTACTGAAGCCAAATTCCAATGTGAAAACTACTTCACCGATGTGGAATTTGATGATGAAAAACGTCTATGCGCTTAATGCAATGCAGGTAAATCCTGATGGATTTTTGCTGAATGTTTATTATCGAGATTCACAAACCGGAGGAAAAGTAAATTATCTTCCTAATACCTCTGTTCAAGATACCAACCTTTTGCAGCTTTTCAATTGGGACCGTTTGAACATGAACAATGACGTACAAAGCAGCGGAAGTTCTACCGGAGACGGAATTTTCGATTTTGTTCCGGGAATTACCATCAGAGCTGAAGAAGGAAGGGTCATGTTTACCAAAGCGCAACCTTTTGGTAGCTATTTGCAAAGTGTTTTGGGAACCAATAATCCGCAGTATGTTTTCAATGAACTTTATACGCAGCAAAAACAAGTAGCTTCTCAAAATAATTTGGCTTTGCGTTACACCATGGAAGGTCGTTTTAAAGGGACACAAGGAAGTGGAATTTCTTTAGGAGCCATCAATGTTCCGCAAGGTTCTGTAAAAGTGACCGCAAATGGCGTTCAACTTACGGAAGGTGTCGATTTTACAGTTGATTATATGTTAGGATCTGTTACTATTATCAATGAGCAGGTAAAACAAAGTGGACAAGCCATTAATATTTCTTTAGAAAACCAGCTTACTTTCAATACCCAAAGAAAACGTTTTTTAGGACTGAATTTGGAAAGAAGATTCAGCGATAATTTTATTTTGGGAGGAACAGTGGTTAATTATGGTGAAACGCCATTAACCCAAAAAGTAAATTTCGGAAGTGAAGCCGTGAACAACACTATGTTTGGTGTTAATATGCTCTATAACAACGAACTTCCTTTTTTAACAAGACTTACGGATAAAATTCCGTTAATTAATACCGAAGCAAAATCCAATTTAAATTTTAGAATGGAAGGTGCTTATTTGATGCCGGGATTGAGCAGTGCGACCAATAACCAAACTTACATCGACGATTTTGAACAAACCACTTCCAAAATTTCTTTAAAAGAACCTATTGCTTGGAGTTTGGCTTCAAAACCGGAAAGAAATCAAAATGATCCTATTTTCGCAGGAGCCGGAACTAATGATGATCTTACGAATGGAAATGGAAGAGGATTAATAAGCTGGTATAACATCGATCCAAGATTTTGGGGAGTTGGAGGAAACGAACCCAACGGAATTACGGCACAATCGGTTTCCAATCATGCTTCCAGAAGAGTGAAATTTCAGGAAATTTTTAACAGCAGAGATTTTGTAGCCGGCGAACAGGTTTTCACCAATACTTTTGATATCACTTATTACCCGGATGAAAAAGGACCTTATAATGTAAATCCAAATACAGAAGCTACTTCCCAAAGATGGGGAGGTTTAATGCGTCCTATCAATGTATCCAATTTTGTAAATTCTAATATAGAATATGTTGAATTTTGGATGATGGATCCTTATGCAGATGGAAATATGTTGGGTGCAAATCCAAAAATTTTATTACAATTAGGAAATGTTTCTGAAGATGTTTTGAAAGATGGACTTTTACAGTACGAAAATGGCTTGCCAACACTTTCTACACCTTCCACAACGTCTTCCAGCAATTGGGGAACACAGCCGAAGCAACCACCAATTTTATATGCTTTTTCCTCAGAAGGAGCCGAAAGAACTTTGCAGGATTTAGGTTACGATGGTTTGGATAACAGTTCTGAAGGCGTAAAATTTGGAAGCACTTTTGTAAATCCTGTTACCAATCTTCAGGATCCTGCAGCAGATGATTTTGTATTTTATCTTTCCGATCAGTTTACAGGAAATTTGGCTTCTTCACTGCCGCAACGTTATAAATATTTTAGAAATCCGGATGGAAATTCAAAAAGTAATTCTTTGGAAGTGGCTTCACAAACACCGGATGCTGAAGATGTAAACAGAGATTACAATTTGGATCAAAACGAAAACTATAATCAATATACGGTTTCTTTGGATCAATCCAGTATGGTTTTAGGAAATAACAATATTGTGGATGTAAAAACTGTAAAAGCGCAATTCCAAAACGGACAACAATCGGATGTGAAATGGTATCTTTTCAGAATCCCGGTTTCTTCTTATGATCCAACTTCTTTGGGAGGAGATGCAGATCCTTCCATTTTAAACAATGTTCGTTTTGCAAGAATGGTTCTTACCGGTTTTGATAATACTTCTACAATAAGATTTGGAACTTTTGATTTGGTTCGTTCCGATTGGAGACGATATACTAAAAATATTTTCCCTGTTTTTGGAACTGATGAAGGTGTACAATTGGTTGATAATTCCAACTTTGAAGTAGGAAGTGTAAACCTGGAAGAAAACGGAATGAATACACCGCCGTATGTTCTTCCTCCGGGAATTGATAGACAAATATTATCCGGAAATACAGGAGCACAAAGACAAAACGAATCTTCACTTTACCTAAAAGCAACAGAATTGGGTGCTGTAAACAAAGAAGCAAGAGGTGTTTTCAAGAATACATCTTTAGATATGCGTCGATACAAAAAATTGAAATTGTTTGTTCATGCAGAAGATTTAATCAACAGAAATTCTTCCAGAATGGATCAGGATGCTAAATTTTTCATCCGTTTCGGAAGTGATGCTACTGATAATTATTATGAATATGAAGCTTCTTTAAAATATACGGCAAGCAATGCAACATCTCCTTTAGATATTTGGCCATCTGAAAACGAAATTGATTTTGAATTACAAAAATTTGTGGATTTAAAATTGGTTCGTGATAAAGCCATTCCCAACGGAATTATGACTCGTTTTACGGAAGGACAAACCGGAGATTTAAAGAAAATTTATGTAAGAGGTAGGCCTTCTTTGGGGAATATTACCACCATTATGGTAGGTTTAAGATATGTAGATGAATTTGAAACAGGAGGAGATAATTTAAAAGATATTGCTCTTTGGGTAAACGAAATTCGACTAAGTGATGTTGAAAATAACGGCGCTTATGCGGGAAATGCCAATTTAAGTTTTAATTTAGGAGATTTTGCTATTGTCAATACTAATGCAGCTTATTCTACTGTTGGTTTTGGAAATATCGATTCCAGACCTGCGGAAAGATCACAAAGTACACAATCTGCTTTCAACGTTACTACTACAATTAATGCAGATAAATTCTTACCAGAAAAAACCGGTTTGAAAATTCCTGTAAATTATTCCTATTCACAAACCATCGAAGATCCAAAATACAATCCTTTGGATAATGATGTGGAATTTCAGAAAGCCAATAATAAAGAAGAACTGAAGCAAATCGCACGAACTTACACCCAACAAAGAAGTATCGGTGTTGTAAATATGCATAAAGAGAGAGTAAACCCGAATAAAAAACCAAAATTTTATGATGTGGAGAACCTTTCATTAACTATGGTTTACAATGATGATCATTACCGAGATATTTATACCAAGAAAAATTACAGACAATATTTACGGGGAAATTTAGACTATAATTATACCTTCAAACCTTGGGTTTTAAGACCATTTAATAAAATAGTAAGCGATACCGCAAAATCTGCAAAATACCTCCGTTGGTTGAAAGAAGTTAATTTTAATCCAATTCCGACAAGATTTTCATTCAGAACAGAAATCGACCGTAACTATAATGAGTTGGAATTTAGAAATATTGATGCGATTTTAAGTGGAAACTCAGCAAGTAATTTTGATGCGATAAAAAACAGAAATTTCTATTTCGGTTGGCAATACGGATTGCAATTTGGATTTACAAGGTCTTTGAAATTGGAAATTAATTCCGCTACAAGAACATTGAACGATAATATTGATGTCAACACAATGGATAACCGTTCCATTTTCCAAAATGCTTTTAGAGCGGGAAGACCGGTTTTATATAATCACAGAATTCAGTTGAGTTACCGTTTACCTTTTGAATATTTTCCTATTATAGATTTTATTTCCGGTGAGCTGGGTTATGGAACTACGTATAATTGGAATTCCAGATCCACCGCTTTACTGAACCAAGGTTTGGGAACTATTGGTCAAAATACCAATACCATGACCGCAAGAGGAACATTGGATTTCCCAACCTTATTCGAAAAATCCAAATATTTTAAAAATATTGCGGAAAAAATGCAAAAAAGGGAACGTGAAATTGACTCCTTAAATAATGTTTACACTAAACAGTGGGAAAAAAATGCTTTCCGTTTCAGAAATCATAAATTCAAAAACAAACTTACACCAGTGCAAAGTATTGCTTATATGCTGACTTCGCTGAAACAGCTTGATTTTAATTATGAAGAAAATAATGGAACTGTACTTCCAGGATTAATTTCTGCTCCAAACTGGTATGGATATGGACAAACTTTGGGAGGTCCAACGTATGGATTCCTTTTAGGATCACAATCCGACATCAGAAGATTAGCGATTGAAAATGGTTGGATTAGTTCATCAACATTAATGAATGATGCCTACATTCAAACCAATAACCGGAGATTTGATGCCAATTTGCAAATAATGCCAATTAATGATCTTAGGATTGATCTCAATATTTTAAATACTTATACAAGGAATTTTATGCAGGGTGGTTATAATGTGGATGCAGATCCTTTAACGCCAGGTTTTCAATTTTCTTTTGGTTCCGATCTTATTACTTATTCCAACACTTCTTGGATGTTTAATACGGCTTTCAAAGACGGCAATGAGATTTACACCGACATGCTGGAAAATGCCAGAATTATTTCCCAACAAATGGGAGGAACTTTGCAATCGGATGGTTTTACGGATGGACACAGCATTGCCAATGCTTACGTTTTAATTCCTGCATTTCGAGCTGCTGTAGAAGGTAAATCGCCAAAAGGTTCATTAGGAAATGCAAAAAAATCAGGATTCCCATTACCGAATTGGCAAATTGTTTATTCAGGATTCAGAAATATCCCTTTTATTAATGGTAGATTTTCAAAATTTGATATTCAGCATGCCTATAATTCTACTTATACTACGGCAGGAATTCAATCCAGTATCGATTTCTACAATAATCCAATAGGAAGAGATATTAATAATGATTTTTATAATCCGTTTACTTTTTCACAAGTGGGCTATGTTGAAAGATTTGCGCCATTAGTTGGGGTGGATGTTACGATGCGTAATAATATGCAGTTTAGAGCACAATATAACAGAGATCGTTTGTTAGCTTTAGGTTTGGTGAATCATACTTTAACCGAAGATTCGGGAATTGAATATGTTTTTGGATTTGGATATATCATCAAAAATTTCAGATTGGGTGTTCAAATGCCTAGAGGAAGAGGAAAACAGAGGTTCAACAGCGATTTGAACATTCGTGCAGACTTTTCATTAAGAGATAACCGAACAAGGATTTCTAATATTTTATTAAATGATTCCCAAATTACGGGAGGACAGAAATTACTTACTATTAAAGCCTCCGCAGATTATAACGTAAATCAAAATCTAAATCTGAAATTGTTCTATGATCAAATGATGACAAAATATAAAATTTCCACTGCTTTTCCTTTGTCAACCATTAGAGCAGGAATTTCCGCAACATTCACATTTGGTGGTGAAGGTGGATTCTAAATCTTGAAATAACTATAGAAGCTCAGTTTTGCACTGAGCTTTTTTTGTTTAAAAAACTTTTTACTGCTCACAATTTTTAATAAATTTGCTTCAATAAAAAATTCAAAAATGAACACACCGGCAGAATTAAAGTACACCAAAGATCACGAATGGATTAGAATCGAAGGTAACATTGCAACCATAGGAATCACAGATTTCGCACAGGGCGAATTAGGAGACATTGTTTTTGTAGATGTGGACAGCGTAGATGATGATCTTAACGCAGGTGATGTATTTGGAAGTGTAGAAGCTGTGAAAACAGTTTCAGATTTGTACTTGCCAATTTCAGGAAAAGTAACAGAGTTCAATGCTGAACTTGAAGACGCTCCTGAACTCCTGAACACTGATCCTTATGGAAATGGATGGATTATTAAAATGGAAATTGCTGAGGACGCAGATCGTTCTGAATTGCTTACTGCAGAAGAATATCAGGCGACACTTGGATAAAATTTCCAAAATATTTCGTAAGATTTTGCCCATTTATTGGGCATTTCTTACTTATATGCTCCTGAAACCAGGTCAAGAAAACCTTGAATATTGGTTTATGTTCAGTGGCATTGATAAAATTTTACATCTTTCCATCTTTGCGGTTTTAGGATTTACCTTTATTGCCGCATTTCCAAAAATAAAATTCACTACTTATCTATATATAATGCTTATTTATGCATTTTTAACAGAAATTCTTCAGGAAGAAATGAAAATGGGTAGATCAATGGAAACACTTGATATTTTTGCAGATTTCTTTGGAGTATTAATGGGCTATTATATTTTTAAGAAGTTGAAAACAATTTCATTTTAGTATTCAGGGATTTATTGCTCTCGTTTTTTATAGTTTCTTCTAATGTTTTTTCACATTAATATTATATAAAAGAGAATTTTAATTGTGTAAAAAGAGGTGTAATGTTATTGCGGATAATTTTAGTAATTTCATAACTTACTGATATTGGATAATTTAGAATTTATTTTATCCACAATTAATTTTTTCTTTTCATATTTATTTGTTTTTCTCAATAAGATTAGCCTATCTTTGCAGTCCCAAATATAGGGAGCGCAGGAGTAGACAATTAAAATAAGTTTCTAGAAAAATATTTGAAAAAATATTTGCGGATTAGAAAATAAGTTATA
>Ga0209369_1000148_pt1 | contig 150296 bp, 133 predicted proteins | sample EBPBio142010_DNA_FD_185865 | JGI IMG/M metagenome (GOLD analysis project Ga0209369, IMG submission 185865) | Wastewater treatment Type I Accumulibacter community from EBPR Bioreactor in Madison, WI, USA - Reactor 1_10/4/2010_ DNA (SPAdes)... | ecosystem: Engineered > Bioreactor > EBPR >...
TTGTTCGACATTCGAACTCACGTCTGGTTTTGCGACGTTCAGTGTCGGCGCGGCATTGGCAGCACCTGCTCCGATCAGCATCCCGACACCGAGAACACCGGCGATCAGTCCTTTAACTAGGTTCATTCTGCGTACTCCTTTCAAGCTCGCATCCTGAAATCTGGCGCATGAACTGATGATGAACGGGAAAAAGCGGGGAAAATCCGGCTTGATGGTCATACAAGTTTTACAACCACAAACCAGTCCCCAGACTGGTAGCTTCGCGATTCAACGACTACGTATAAGGGTGGAATCGTAACCGTGAAATCGCGACGGAGAAACATGCACAGAACTGGCTTCGTCGGAACTATCCTGATGCTGTTTGCAGCCTTTCCCGCTGCTGCAAACGACGCGCAATTGGTTGCCGATATGGCTTCCGAGTGCTGGAAGTTGCCCGAGAATATTGATTATCAACGAGCGTCCGCAACTTTCGAGGTTACATATAATGCTGAGGGCGAGTTGGTACGCATCGTGACTGTCGAGTATCAACCAGTTAGACGAGCGGGTCGCGAATTCGCAATCAGCGCACAGCAGGCGCTGAATGAGTGCGCGAACAGAACTCCGGTTAAGTCGCGGACGATCCGGGTGGTAATGCGATATACGGCACCCGCCTCAGATGGGCCATTGATCATGAAGAGGCCCCTCCGGTAGCCAATGTCTATCTCTTATGGGCCAGTACCAAGTGCCGCTCGACTGAATAATTCATACAGACGGTTGCCAAAAAAACATAATTGCTGAACAAGGGTTGGAACTAAGCGCTCAATGTCGAGAATGGAACACAGCTTGAAACGCATTAAAATTGGCTTGGTCTGGCTCTTTTTGGCAGGCATTTCGTCAGCGCATGCTCTTGAAGTCAGTTCTCCGGCCATTTTGAAGCCGTCGCCGGAGCAAATGCAAGCCGCCAATCTAACGGCAGAGTTTCTCACGCGTTTTCATTATCGGCCCATTCCTCTGGATGATGCGCTGTCGGTCCGGATCATGAACCGGTTTATCGACTCGCTGGACCCGGATCGGCTCATCTTTCTGCAGGCGGATGTCGACAAGTTCCTGACCGGCAGCAAGGAAATCGATGATGCCATCGAACGCCAGGATTTGACTGTTCCGTTTTCCATCTTCAACACCTACCAGATGCGCATCATCGAGCGCATGACCTTTGCGCGCAGCCTGCTCAAGCAGGGGTTCGATTTCAGCAAGCAGGAAGATTTCTCTATCGTGCGCGACAAGGAGCCCTGGCCGCGATCAAGTGAGGAGAGCAATGATCTGTGGCGCAAACGCGTCAAGAACGACTGGCTGCGTTTGAAGCTTGCCGGCAAGGATGATGCGACGATTCGCAAAACCCTCGACAAGCGCTATGAAAACTCCATCGAGCGCACGTTTAAATACAACAGCAACGACGCTTTCCAATCATTCATGGCTGCCTATACGACGTCGGTCGATCCGCATACCGATTACTTCGGTGCCAAGGCTTCAGCCGAATTCGATATTTCAATGAAGCTGTCTCTGGTCGGTATCGGCGCGGTGCTCCAGGAAAGAGACGACTATACGACGATCCGTGAACTGGTTGCGGGTGGTCCGGCACAGTCATCGGGCAAGCTTGCCGTGGGCGACCGTATTGTTGGCGTTGGACAGGGCAAGGAAGGTCCTATCAAGGAAGTGATCGGCATGCGTCTCGATGAGGTCGTGCAGATGATCCGTGGTGACAAGGGTTCGGTTGTGCGGCTCGATATCCTGCCCGTCGATGCTGGCCCCGACGGCAAGCACCATGTCATCTCTCTAGTCCGCGACAAGATCAGTCTCGACAAGCAGGCCGCCCAGAAGAAGATCCTTTCGGTGAAAGACGGAGACGCCTCCCGCAAGATTGGAGTGATCACTCTGCCTGCGTTTTACGAAGACATTGAAGCGCGGCGCAAGGGCGACAAGAATTACAGGAGTGCCAGCCGCGACGTTGCCAAGCTCATTGCTGAGTTGAAGCAAGACAAGGTTGATGGTGTGCTGGTCGACCTGCGCAACAACGGCGGCGGTTCGCTCAGCGAAGCGATCGATCTAACAGGATTGTTTGTTGGAAAAGGACCGGTCGTCCAGCAGCGCAATGCAAGCGGCGAAGTCAAGGTGGAAAGCGATACTCTTTCGGCACCTGCCTGGAAGGGCCCGCTGGGCGTACTCATCAATCGCGGTTCAGCTTCGGCTTCCGAGATTTTTGCTGCGGCGATACAGGATTATGGTCGTGGTGTGGTTATCGGCGAACCAAGTTTCGGCAAGGGAACGGTGCAGACCGTGGTCAATCTTGACGAAGTGGCCAATAACCCCAAACCCGAATATGGCGAGCTTAAATTTACAGTCGCGCAGTTCTTCCGAGTTGACGGTGGTACGACCCAATTGCGTGGTGTAACACCCGATATCAGTCTACCGGGGCTTTTCGATCTCAAGCTTGTCGGTGAATCAAGCTTCGACAATGCGTTGCCGTGGTCGCAGGTGAAGGCTGCGAAGTACAAGCGATCGGACAATATAAAGACGCTGTTGCCTCGGCTGCAGAACCTGCATGATGAGCGCGTGCAGAAATCCCCGGAGTTTCAGGACTTTTTGCAAGACGTTGCAACGCTGAAAGAGCAGCGCGAGAAAAAGTCCATATCCCTCAACGAAACTGAACGTCGCAACGAGATGGCCGCTCAGGAAAAGCGGATCAAGGCACGCGGGAAGGTCAACGACGGTATTGATACCGGGATGGATGACGGTCTGCAATCGAATGAGCGAAGCTTGAGTGCTGATCTGGCGATTGAGAAAAACCGCAAGAGCGCGACAGATGTCCTGCAGAACGAGGCTGCGGCGATTGTGGGCGATCTGGTTGATCTGCGATAGGGCTTTGGTTCAAGCCAGTGCGGGAGAGAACTCGCAACGGGAGGTGCTGGCGCCGCCCGCTGCGCTGTTGCTAAACTTAGGGATTATCGGATTTCAGAAGATAACCCGCACTAAACCCGTTAGATCGCGTGAACGGTCAGGTTTCACGGTCCGCGCTTATTTGCGCAGCTCGGCTTCGATCTGATCGAGAACCTGATCCTTGCCAATGCCGGTCAGGAAGGGGAGGCCCTTTATGACGGGCTTGGTCACAGAAGCCGAAATAGGCGTAGTGGAAACGATGAAATCCACATTGTCAGCCAGAGAAGCAACTTCAGTTGCTTTTGCCTGCTGAGCGTTGAAGGTAAGCCCACGCTTTTTCATTTCTTCGGTGACGGTTGCATTCACTGCCGTAGATGTCGCTACACCTGTACCGCAAGCGAAGAGAATTGTTTTCATTTTAGCCATGGTTTCCTCCAATTGGTGCTTGTGTGTTCAGGGCGCTAGAGCATTCCCTGTTTTTCTTGAATCATTGGAAATGCTCTATTTCTTTGTTTTTCGCATTATCCGACGCAAAACCGCTTCGCACTTTTGCTGGAAATGCTCTAGCCTTTATTGCAAGGCAGTTTGAACGTCCTCAAGCGTGCGTGCGGCCTTCAGCCTGTCGAGTGCATCAGCATCCTGAATGGTTGCCATGATCTGCTGTAAGGTCTCAATCTGTTTGTCCTTGTCGTTGATAGCAAGCAGAAACACATATCCAACCGGGACAGCTTCTTCCGGGTCTTCCATATTGGCGAACTGGATGGGCGATTTCAGCGTCGCGAATGCAATACCAGCCTTGATCACATGTTCAGGATCGGTGTGAGGGACTGCGACGTTATCATCGCGCTCTAGTGGCAATCCGGTAGGCATGGACAATTCGCGGCTAACGACGGCATCAGCATAGCTTGGCTTGACGTAGCCAAGTTTCTCCAGCTTGCCCGCCAATATCCGGATAATCTCTTCGTTGGTTTTTGCGTCGCTCTGAAGCTCGATCGCTTGTGGGTCGAGAAAATCAATCAGACCAGCAGCCATTCCATTCTCCATTCAAAGAAGGTCGCACGCCGATCTCGACGTGCGACTTGTATTTCATGCAGCGATCATTGCCGCGCTCAGGCTGCAATTTCGTCTGCAGGTTCGTCCTCAGCACCCGCAGCGCGTTCCCATGCCTGCGTATTGCGACGATAGAGCATGAAAAGTGCTGCAATAACCACGGCGATTACCGCGATACCAATAGCACCGAGCCACTGGATGGCCGAGATGATGACGTAAGGCACCCACAGGAATCCATCGACCACCGAAGTAATCTGCAAGGCGTTCTCAGGCAGCTTGAAGCCCGATGAAACAGCAGCGCTGGTGAACAATGGTGCGAGCGCATTGGCGACATAGAAGCCGATGGCCAGTGTGATGGTTCCGACGACGACCATGCGGAACACGTTCCCTTTCAGAAGCGGTGCCGTCATGGCGACGATGAACGGAATGACGGCAAGATCGGCGAACAGGATCACGCGGTTGCCCGGCAGGATGACCGACAGAATGATCGCAATCGGCACAAGAATGAGTGACGACGAGATTGCAGCCGGGTGTCCAATCAGGATTGCCGAGTCGAGACCGACGAGAAGTTCGCGGTCGCCCGTGCGCTTGCGCACAAATTCCTGTGCAGCGTCAGAAACCGGCAGCAGGCCTTCCATCAGGATTTTCACCATGCGCGGCAGAAGCAGCATGACTGCTGCAAGCGTCATGCCGGTGCCGAGAACCTTGGCGAGGATCGTGCCGAAGTCGCCTGCATTATAAAATGCGATAGTACCAAGAACGAGACCTATGATCAGCCCCATCACGACCGGCTCACCGAAAACCCCAAAGCGACGTTCGATGGTTTCGGTGTTGATGTTGATCTTGTTGATGCCGGGGATGCGATCCATGATCCAGTTGAGCACGATGGCAATTGGCAGGATCTGCGCCGAGGCCAGATGCGGCACGGACACACCGGGTACGCCATAGAACTGCTGAACAGCGCGTGCGGACCAGTCTGCAAACAACAGCGACAGTGCTGCAACCAGTGCTGCAATGATGATGCCATAAGCGAGGTTATCGGTTGCAGCGACAACCAGCGAGCCTACGAAAGCAAAGTGCCAGAAATTCCATACGTCCACATTGAGCGTGCGCGTCCAGCGCATCAGCAGGAGGACGATGTTGACCAGAATACCAACTGGAATAACCCACAAGCCCACGGATGAACCAAAGGCGATGGCTGCAGCCGATGGCCAGCCCACATCAACGATGTCGCGTTTGATGCCTGTATTGGTGACGATTGCCTGAGCCACTTCACCGATAGAGGTGAACATAAGGCCAAGGACCAGGTTGATACCGATGAAAGCGACGCCAATTGTTATGGCTGCACGGAAGGCTTTGCCGACCTTCGCCCCAAGTACCACTGCAATAATGAAAATCACGATAGGCAACAGGACTGTCGCCCCAAGCGTATCGACTGCCGTTTTAAGTCCGCTCAGAAATGCGTCCATTTATCTCTCCTCCCCCTCGGAGCACGTCCCAAAGTGCACCGAACTAACAGAACATCATTATTAGCTCGCACGTATCGACGTTTCAAAATGTGAATTGGGCGAAACGGCAGAACATTTGTATTCTATAGCAAACTAAAGTTGAATAACAAGATGGCATTTCGGGAGGTGTAAACGCTGCGAGAAATGAACACTGGTATTGACTTAGAAACAAATGTTCATTAATCGATAATGCATCAGAGGAGACTGCGAGAATTTTGCAGGGACGTTCAGGAGGAAACGATGGCAACCAATGTGGCGTTGACAGGTTTGGCGCGTGACATGCAGGCGCGGGCGGATAGTGGGCGCCCAATTCGCATCGGACTGATTGGCTCCGGCGAAATGGGCACCGATATCGTCACGCGCGTTGCACATATGCCGGGTATTGAGGTTGGTGCCATCTCCGAATTGCGCGTTCCAAATGCACTCAAGGCAGTGGATATTGCTTTTCAGGAAGAAGGCCATGGCCGCGAGGTCTCGACAGCTTCCGACCTGACTGCTGCTATGGAAGCGCACAAGGTTGCTGTAACCGACAATGCCAATCTGATCCTCGAAAATGATCTTATCGATGTCGTGATCGATGCAACCGGTGTTCCAGCTGTGGGGGCCGAAATCGGCCTGCGCGCTATGGAGCATGGCAAGCATCTTGTCATGATGAATGTCGAAGCGGACGTCACCATCGGTGCATATCTGAAAGCCGAAGCCGAGCGCCTTGGCGTGACCTATTCGCTGGGCGCAGGCGATGAGCCGTCATCCTGTATGGAGCTGATCGAGTTTGTGACTGCCATGGGTCATCCGATTGTGGCGGCGGGCAAGGGCAAGAACAATCCGCTCAATATCGACGCCATTCCAGATGAATATATGGAAGAAGCCACGCGCCGTAACATGAATGTACGCATGTTGGTGGAATTCGTTGACGGTTCAAAGACCATGGTTGAAATGGCGGCTATTGCCAATGCCACAGGTCTCGTCCCCGATAAGGCCGGTATGCACGGCCCTGCTGCAACGCTCGACCAGCTCAATAAGACGCTGATCCCTGAAAAGGATGGCGGCGTGCTGTCGAAGGTCGGTGTGGTCGATTATTCCATCGGCAAGGGTGTTGCGCCGGGCGTATTTGTTGTCGCCGACATGTCGCATCCGCGTATTTCCGAGCGCATGGAAGATCTGAAAATGGGCAAGGGTCCATATTTCACGTTCCATCGTCCGTATCACCTGACTTCCCTTGAAGTGCCGCTCACCTGCGCCCGCGTTGTGCTCTATGGCAAGCCGGACATGGTTCCGCTTTCAAAGCCGGTCGCCGAAGTGGCAGCCGTTGCAAAGAAGGACATGCAGCCGGGCGAAAAGCTCGATGCGATTGGCGAATATTGCTACCGCGCTTGGATCATGACTTCCGGTGAAGCAAGAAGCGCGCATGCGATCCCATGCGGGTTGTTGCAGGGTGGCAGCGTGACCAAGCCGATCAAAAAAGGCGAACTGATCACTTACGACAATGCGGCTGTAGCTCCCGGCTCCAAGATTGCCGAGCTGCGCGCACGTCAGGACAAGCTCGTTTACGGAGCGTGAGGACAAAACATCATGGTTCAAGCCAAAAAAGTCGAACCGCAGGATACGGGCGACCGTCACAATTTGCCTTATGCTTTCCGCACTTATTCGCCGGAACAGCTGAAAGAAGCACTGCATAAAATGTATCTCATCCGCCGCTTTGAAGAGGGCGCGGAAGAAAGCTACACGCGTGGCCTCATTCATGGAACGATGCATCTGTCCATCGGGCAGGAAGCAAGCGCGATGGGCTCGTGCCTGCCACTTAACGATGACGACATGATCACCTCGACCCATCGTGGTCATGGCCACTGCATCGCCAAGGGTGCAGACGTGAAGCGCATGTTTGCTGAGTTTTTCGGCAAGGAAACCGGTTATTGCAAAGGCCGTGGCGGCTCGATGCACATTGCTGACGTTTCCAAGGGCAATCTTGGTGCAAACGGCATTGTCGGCGGCGGTATCCCGATTGCGGTCGGTGCAGCTCTTTCCGCCAAGAAGCAGAAAAACGGCAAGGTGGTCGTGTCGTTCTTTGGCGATGGTGCGAACAATGAGGGTGCTTTTCACGAAGCACTCAATATGGCTTCGGTCTGGAAGCTCCCTGTCATTTTCGTGTGCGAAAACAACGGTTACGGGATGTCTACTTCGACCAAGCGTTCGACGGCGGTTGCCAATGTCGCTGATCGTGCATCGGCCTATAACATGCCGGGCGTGATCGTGGATGGCAACAATCTGTCGGAAGTGGCAGAGGCCGTGAATGAAGCCACCGAACGCGCACGGCGCGGCGATGGGCCTACGCTCATTGAAAACAAGACCTACCGCATTCGTGGTCATTCCAAGAGCGATCGCAACCGCTATCGCACCAAGGAAGAAATCGAGCACTGGCAGAACGATCGCGATCCAATCGCGCATTTTGAGGCCGACTTGAAAGCCTATGGCTTCATCAACGATGCCGAGATCGAGGCGATCCGTACCGAGGTGGAGAAGGAGATCGCTGAGGCGATTGAGTTCGCCAAGAACAGCCCTGCACCCGATCTGACCAACCTGACCCGCGACGTTTACACGGATGATATTTGAACATGGACACAGCAATCCGTGAGTTGAGCTATTCGCAAGCCATTCAGGAAGCAATGGCGATTGCCATGGAACGCGACGACCGCGTGTTCCTGATGGGTGAAGATATTGGCGTCTATGGCGGCGCATTTCAGGTGACAGGGGATCTGGTGCATCGCTTTGGCGAGGACCGTGTCATGGACACCCCGATTTCAGAACTGGGCGGCGCGGGTGTCGCTGTCGGCGCAGCACTGACCGGTATGCGTCCGATTTTTGAATTTCAGTTCTCCGACTTTGCAGCACTTGCTATGGAGCAGATCGTCAATCAGGCTGCCAAAATCCGCTATATGCTTGGCGGCGCGGTTTCTGTGCCACTGGTCATGCGCTTCCCGGCTGGCTCGGGAACAGGTGCTGCAGCGCAGCACAGCCAGAGCCTTGAAGCATGGCTTGGTCATGTTCCCGGTCTCAAAGTTTTGCAGCCGTCGACACCTTATGACGCCAAAGGCATGTTGCTTGCAGCCGTTGAAGATCCAGACCCCGTCATGATCTTTGAACACAAGCTGCTTTATAAGATGAAAGGTCCGGTTCCTGAAGGCTTCTACACCGTGCCGATCGGCAAGGCAGAAGTGGTTCGTGAAGGCCGTGATCTGACCATCGTTGCAACCGCAATCATGGTGCACAAAGCACTTGATGCGGCTGCCGAACTTGCCAAGGAAGGTATTGATGTTGAAGTGATCGATCTGCGCACCGTGCGTCCGATTGATCATGAAACCATCATTAAAAGCGTCAAGAAGACGTCCAAGCTCCTCTGCGTTTATGAAGCTGTAAAGACGCTTGGCATCGGTGCTGAAATTTCCGCAATCGTCGCGGAAAGTGATGCCTTTGACTATCTTGATGCGCCAATCGTGCGTCTTGGCGGGGCAGAAACTCCAATTCCTTACAATCCTGATCTTGAACGTGCAACGGTTCCGCAGGTGCCTGATATCCTGAAAAGTGCGCGTGATCTGGCTAAAGGAGTGCGCTGACCATGGCTGTGGAAGTCATTCTCCCCAAGGTCGATATGGATATGGAGACGGGGCAGATTTCGCGCTGGTACGCCAAGGATGGCGATACTGTCACGAAAGGCCAGCTTCTCTTTGAAATTGAGACTGATAAGGCGGCGATGGAAGTCGATGCTCCGGCATCAGGCATTATTGCGGATATCAGTGCCGCAGAAGGCGCTGTTGTCCCGGTTGGTCAGACTGTCGCCTGGATTTATGACGAAGGTGAAGAACGTAGTGCCAAGTCAGCGCCCGTCGTTGAAGAGCCAATTGCTGCTGTGCCCGTCGAAACTATCATTGAGACGGTAGCACCAAAACCGGTTGAACCAAAATCCTCCCAAGACGATAAAAATGGTTCAGCAGATGATGTGCGGGCAACACCGCTCGCACGGCGGCTCGCCCGTGAAGCAGGCATTGATCTCGCCACCATTCAGGGCTCAGGTCCGAAGGGCCGCGTGCAGAAGAAGGACGTTGAAGGCAATACCGGCATTGCGAAGCATGCAGTATCGGCTAAATCGCCTGCAATTAAAAATGCTGACCCATCCGTGCCCGGTCAGCTTAACGCAGTCTGGTTGCGTGAGGGCGAGGCCGATCGGTTGCCGATTGTGCTGATCCACGGCTTTGCCGCAGACCTCAACTCATGGCGTGGCTTGTTTGCCGGGGCGTCGCTTGGCCACCCGATACTGGCGCTTGATCTTCCGGGACACGGTAATTCACCACGTGTCGTTCCTGAAAGCATTGATGACATTGCTGCTGCAGTCGAAGCGACGCTGGCTGCTTTCGGTGTGACGTCGTGCCTGTTGGTCGGCCATTCGCTTGGCGGGGCCGTCGCCACAGTCACCGCTGCGCGTGGCGTTGTCGATGTGCGTTCCCTGTTGCTTATCTCTTCGGGTGGTTTGGGGCCGCAGGTCAACGGTGCGTTCATAAAAGGTCTTATCGGCGCGAAAAGCGAAGCCAGCATCGTTCCCTGGTTGAAGCTGCTCGTTGCCGATGAGAGCCATCTGACAAAGCCATTCATCAATGCAACCGTTGCTCAGGCTTCCGACGCAGAACTGCGCAATACACAGGAAGCGATTGGTGCCCGGTTCTTTGCAGATGGCACGCAGACATTTGAGGTTCGCTCAAGCACTGCCTCGCTTGCAATGCCGGTGCGGCTCATCTTCGGTGCCGAAGATCGGGTTATTCCCGTTGCCCAGGCTCATGGTTTGCCGGGGAAAGTTGGCGTCCACATTTTCGCAGGTTGTGGACATATGCCACAAATCGAAGAGCGGGCTGCGGTGCTGCAAATCCTTAAAGAGTGTGCAACGGCTGCTGCCAATTGATGTTCAACTGGTGTGATTAAAAAGAAAGCACATCGTTTTGCGGCGATGTGCTTTTTGTTGTTACTCGGACTGCGCCCTGTCCTTGAGCATCTGTGTTGCACTTTCTTCATCGGTGATGAGAACGGTGGGTTTCAGAAGTTCGATTGCACCAAGCAGAGCGGCAATTTTCTCTTTGCCGCCTGATGTAAGAATACGTTGCGGCGTCTTCTGAAGACTTTCAATTTTGGCCGACATGACGCGGTCGTGCACGGGATCATCAACGATCTTGCCGTTCTTGTCATAGAAGTGGAAAAGTACGTCGCCAACAGCGCCATTTGCAATGAGCGATAGCTTCTGTTCCTCGTCAATCAGGCCGACACGATAAGACGTGCTGCTGGCGGTTTGAATGTCGCCGACGCTGAGCAGAACCATGTCCAATTCTTCGGCCATATCCAGCACAGTATTCAATCCGCAACGTTCGATAAGAGCGATCCGTGTCTCTTTGCTATCAACCAGAGCAGGGGCGGGGATAAGATAGCCTTCACCCTGAAAAATCTGCGCAAACTGCCAGGCAAATTCCGGCGGATTGGAACGGCGTGGCTGCACGATGCCGCCGAGCAGCGAGATCACTTTCAAATCGTTGAGCGGGCGGGCACCGATGTGCTGCAGAGTGCTGGAAAGGGTGCGCCCCCAGCCGACGCCAATCGTCATGCCGTGCTGCACCTTTTCCGACAGATAAGCGCCGGTGGCAGCACTGATCGGTGGAATAGGATCAATGTCAGATGAAGAGAGCGGCGCGACAATCGCGCGTTCCAGACCAAAGGTCTTTTCAAGCTCCACTTCCAATGCGGTCAAGCTTGCCAGCTTGCCTTCGATGGTAATTTTTACTTCATTGCGAGCACGGGCATCAGCAAGAAGGCGAACGATTGTGACACGACCGACGCCAAGCGCTTCAGCAATGTCGTTCTGGGTCATTTGTTCGACGTAATACATCCACGCGGCACGCGTTCTCAACCGGCTCGTGCGGTTTTCGGCGGCAACGCCTTCCGATCCAATGATGAGGTCAGCTGTCTCCGGATTCTTTTGCGTCTTCTTGCCAGCTTTTTTCAAAATAATCCCTCAAATTATTGGCGCAATACTGCTTTATAGAAGTGATACTCTTAAAGCGAACCTATTGCTTTTCCATGTGAAGGCAAACAATAATTCATGTGCTCTGTCCAGGCTGTTCCGGTGGCGCTTCGGTTAAGGAAAATGAACATGCTACGCATTCTTTCGGAAGAAATTGCAGTCAATCTGAAAGACCGGCTGCGTGAGGTTCGATATATGATTCGCCGCAATCGTCATGAAAGTTTGCAGGGCGAACAAGCCGCTTCCCGGCCGGGTGAAATCGTGTCGCCGGAACTGTTGCTTGGACATGCTGCGAGCATGATGGACAAGGCGCTGACCACAGCTGAAACAATCTCCATTTCGTTGATTTCATCGAACCCGAATGTTCATAACAGTGCGCCGCATGTGAGAAGCCTGTCGGTTTATTTCGGCGCAGGAGCTGAAGGTGGGCGCGCGTTCCGCAAGGATATGTACTATCTCACGAAGGAAGTGCTCCGCCGCCATCAGTTGCAGAATGTGCTGATTCAGGAAGCTGTGTTTGTCACCGTGCATGCAAAAGTAATGCGCAAACATGGAGCTCTCTTGAAGAGCGCGGTTGCCGCCGAGGCGGGCGACAAAAAAGTAGCCGAAACGGCCAAGGCCATCACGGCCATGTTTTTCGAGCTTCTTGCGGAAAAGCCGGTTCGTTTTATTTCATTGGATGGCCATTGCGATCCGCAGGCTTTACGTAAATTCGAAACAATGTGTTTCGCTGCTGTTGGCCTGGCATGCGGACTGGCCACAGCGAAAGCTGGCGACCTGGAAGGAATTGACCCACTTGAGAGCGCCATTCTGGCTTTGGACGCAAGACATGAGCGTCTGATGCAGGCTGCTGAAGATCGAGATCATCCACAGCTCGAAAATCTGTTCCAGACCTTGATTGCACACCTGCCATAAAACAAAGCCCGGATACGATGATCCGGGCTTTGTTTTATAGATGCGTCGCAGATGAAGTTTAGTTTCCAAACATATCTGCGATCAGCTTTTTTGCGCGGGGAATTGAAGCCGGACTCATGCTGAGCTCGGTCAGTCCCATGCGCAGGAATTCGCCGATGAGTTCCGGCTTTCCTGCAGCTTCGCCGCACATGCCCACCATGATGCCTGCTTCGGTACCCGCCTTTGCGGTCATCTCGATTGCCGCCATGACAGCCGGGTGGCTTACGTCGTTGAGCTTCGCAACGGTTGGATTGAGCCGATCCGCAGCCATCACATACTGCGTGAGATCATTGGTGCCGATGGAGAAGAAAGCCGCTTCTTTTGCGAGTTCTCTGGCGGCAAAAACAGCCGCCGGTGTCTCAATCATAACGCCAAGGTCGAACTGGGCGAAAGCTTTACCTTCGTTTGTAAGTTCGCTGATGCATTCTGCGATCAGTCGTTTGGTTGCGCGAATTTCTCCGACATCCGAGACCATCGGCAGCATCACCTTGAGGTTACCATTGACTGCTGCGCGCAGCAATGCGCGCAACTGCGGCTTGAATACATCCAAACGATCCAGACACATGCGAATGCCGCGCCAGCCAAGGAAAGGGTTTTCTTCCTCGGGAAACTCGATGCCTGCAATGGGCTTATCGCCACCGATATCGAGCGTCCGGACAATAACCGAATGTGGTGCAAATGCTTTGAGAAGCGCCGAATAGGTTTCGGCCTGCATGTCTTCGGACGGCAGATGAATATGCTTCATGAAGAGAAGCTCAGTGCGGAAAAGACCAACCCCCATGGCGCCGGCTTCGAGCGCGACGTCGATCTCCTCAAGTGCGCCCATATTGGCGGCAACTTCGATAATATTTCCATCTGCGCGACGCGGCGTGATCGAGCGATAAGCATCCAGAGCCTGCTTTTCCTGCATTGCTTTGGAAATACGCGCTTCGATTTCGTTGCGGATAGCCAGGTCTGGATCGGCATGAACGATGCCGAACGTTCCGTCCACTGCTACGGTCTTTGCATTCTCGAGCTCATGGATTGCACTCCCCAGGCCAAGAACAGCCGGAATGCCATGCGTGCGGGCGATGATCGCAACATGCGATGTGGCGCCGCCATGTCCGCAGACAACACCTTTGATTTTTTTGAGCGGTGCACGTGCCAGATCCCAGGCGCCGATGTCTTCGGCAATAAGCACCGATCCTTCCGGCAAGCCTTCCAGATTGATATCTTCCTTGCCGAGAAGTGCAAGACAGATCTGGCGACTGACGGCATGCACATCATCTGCACGTGCATTAAGATAGTGATCGTCGAGTGCCGCAAACTGCCCGGCAACCGTGGAAGCTGCAGCAAGCATCGCCGAAATGGCATCTAAACCATCTCGAATGAGCCCAAGTGCTTCGTCGGTCAGGCTATCATCCGCAGCAATATCCTTTAATGCCGCAATGATGCCTCTGTCAGCGTCAGCGAGGTTGCCGCTGGAGAGCGAAGCATCCATGCGTTGCTGTACCGTCGCGATAGCCGACTTAAAATGGGCAATCTCGGTGTCTATTTCAGATGCTGCAAGCTTCCGGCCCAACGGCTTGATTTCTTCAGGAAAAAACGGAAACGCAGTACCCAATGAGATGCCTTCGCTCGCACCAATGCCTTTTATCTGACCCGTGGGCAGCTTTATCGAAATCGCAGGCTGAGTAGCGGCTGGCGGCGTGGTTTCTGCTTGAGGGGTAGCAGTGGGTGCAGCGGCCTCTTCAAGACCAGCTTGCGGGTTTTCCAGATAGCCAATCAAAGCTTCGATGGCTTCAATGGCATCGGCACCATCGGCACGAACGGTCACTTCATCAAGCTCTTTCACACCAAGCAGCATCAGCTTGACGGAGCTTTTGGCACTTACGCTTTTTCCGGCCTTGGCGATTTCGATGTCACTTTCAAAACCTTTGGCCAGTTTAACGAAGCGGGTGGCGGGGCGCGCATGCAGCCCTTCATGCACCCGGACGATAGTCGAGCGTTCCATTTATATAAGCCTCAAAGCAACATCTGAAACATTCCAACATTTTAAATGTCGAAACTTGTTCCAATTATCTGTTTTAACACGTAATTCCAAATCCAATGATGGCCAGATTCAGCCGCCAATGGTGATAATCTGCCCTTCTTTGAGAGCAGCGACAAGCTCTTCGCCGACGATTTCAGTAGCGCAAATTTCGCCTGGACGATCTGTCGATTGTGCGCCCGTAAACGAAATAACGACGTGGCCGATTTCGCGTACTTTTTGCCAGGCGCTATCACCGACAGCAGTGATTTCTGCGTTGAGCGAGCCGATGGTGATGCGGGCTCCGACAGCAGGTGCGGCCGCTTCCGGGCCTTCTTCCACGACATGCATTACGGAAACTTCAGCGAGTTCAGGTGGCGACCCATCTGCAAAAAGAATGAGAACGCCGCCTTCAGCGAGATCCGCAACTTCCGGGCCGATCGCGGTGATCCGCGTTTTCAGATGTATCGACATAGAGGCGGTCCTTTCTTGGTATGGTCTTCGATGCCCGGAAATAGTGATCAGGGGACATCGACATTGCAGATGTTTGGGAGATTGCCTGCCGCCGCTTTTGCTGCGACAGGCTGAACGTCTTAAAGCACTGCGAGGCTGACAACCCATGCGATCAGGACCGAAAGTGGCCCCATGATCTGACGGCTGATCAGAACTGCCGGAACACCAATTTCGATTGTCTTGGGTTTCGCCTCACCGAGCGCGAGACCAACCGGCACGAAGTCACAACCGACCTGCGTGTTGTAGGCAAAGAGCGCAGGCAGGGCCATGGCCGGAGCGATTGTGCCGTTGGCGATCTGCGGTCCTATGATCGCCACGCCGACGACCTGCGCGATAACCGCGCCCGGTCCGAGGATTGGGGACAGGAACGGCAAGCCGCAGATGGCGGAAAGGACGAGCAAGCCGACAATATTATTGGCTAGCGGTCCAAGCGGCTGGGCAAGAATATCGCCAATGCCTGTATAGAGGATCAGACCGATCAGCATGGTCACGAATGCCATGAATGGCAAAACGTTACGGATAACCTGATCGATTGTGCGGCGCCCCGCCTGGAAGAAGATACCAACCACACGGCCCATGACACGACCGATACTGCTGATCAGTCCGACCAAGCCGCCTTCGCTCGGCTGTTCTACCGGTGCAGGCTCTTCTTCAACTGCGGCAACTGCAGGGGCAGCGGCGGTCGAGCCGTCAGCAGAAACGATGTCTTCCGGCTTCACACCTGACACGTAAATGTCCTCGGTGATGAACTGCGCCAGTGGCCCGGATTGTCCAACCGGTGTGATGTTTACCGTTGGAATGCGCTTGCGCGGATAGACGCCGCAGCGGGCAGTGCCGCCACAATCGACAACCACGACTGCCATTTCGCTTTCAATTGGTGGTGAGCGGAAGCCATCAACGGCCTCTGCTCCGGTCAATTCGGCAATCCGGCGTGCAAGCGGATGAATGCCGCCGCCAGTGACCGAAACCACCTTGTTGCGTTGCTCTGTCGGCTGAATGACAAGCGGACCGCCCCAGCCATTTGAGCCGCGGGAAATTTTAACTGCCTTATAGGTCTTTACCATGTCGTCCTCCCCAATTCCCGCTTAAAGCTCAATGCCTTGACGCCGCGCCATGATGGCGGTGATGCGTTCTGTGAGCATGCCTTTAAGGAGGATCACGACGAGACCAACGATGGCGTACCAGATGGCGACGTTGATGTGATAACCCGTTGGAACTGCGCCCTTCTTCTCAAGTTCGAGAAGTGCAACGAGCACGCCGCCCCAGACAAAGTATTCGCCCGGATTGATATGCGGGAAGAGACCCAGTGGCGGATGAACATAGGAAACAGCCGCGTCATAGAAGGCGGGCTTGTATTTTTCGTCCAGAAACGACCCGAATGTGTAGGCCATCGGGTTGGTCAGGAAGAACACCGAAAGAACCGGCAGAACCGTATAGCGGGTAAGCGCGATACGTCCGGCGCTGCGGGCAATGCCGTGGACGCGCTTTTCACCGACCAGTTCGGTTACGGCATAGAAGGCGGTCATCAGCACGACGAGCGTCGGAATAATACCCGTTACAAACCCGGCAAAAACTTCGCCGCCCTTCTGGAAGACGCCAATGAAATGCTTGCCGATTGAAGCAAGCCAGCCCAGCTGTTCTTCTTGCTGGACGTTCTGAAGGCGTTCCTTGAACTGATCAACGGTAATTCCGCCGCTGCCGACATCGGCTGGCGCGGTGGTTGTTGCTTGCGCAAGCTGCAGAAGATCATTTCCCGCGTGCTCTGCAGCATGTTTGCCATGCAGGGCCGCATCGGAAATCATGCTGCCGGCCATATGTATAGATTGCATTGTTACGTCGGCATGTTGTGCCAACATCGTCACTATCGACATTGCTCCTCCTCGATTGCTTGTTTCAGGCAAGCAACTCCTATGCTCCCACTGCCTTCAGACCTTCGAGTTCGATCCCATCGGATTGATCTCTTATGCGACCGATCTGCTCTATCGCCTGCTTGGCAGCAGCCACCACTTCAGGCGTTCCTTCTCCAATTGCGGGATTGTCCTGCAACTCGCTGAGGCGCATGCCCTCAAAGCCTTCGCGGCGGCTGAATTTTGCAAAAACTGTTCGTCCGCTCATTTGCAGGAAGCGTCGCACCACCAAATTGCGGTCTACGACGAGCAAAACAATAACGCCTCTGCCGAAGCGGCCTCGCACATGACCCGCGCCGACAAAGCCGTCAGAATATTTCGAGGTGATGCCTTTCATCACATCGGAATAGTGACGCATCTGAAACCAGACGCCCAGAGACTGAAAGCCCCAAAGCAAGGCGAGCGCCAGCAAAGCCCATTGCCAGATAGCCATTTTGTTCTCCTCCCACGAAGGACGAATAGGATATTTTCCGAGTTCGTCCTTCAGTAAATAGAGAACATTTGTCTTCTTGAATGTCAATATGTATAATTTTGTCAGCAAATGAAGACGAATGACGACTGACATTGCAATCGGTTTCGCATAATGTCGTTTGTAAACGGGAGGCCGCTCGCAACATGGATTTGCTACTCAGAGAACAAATGGCATCGATGCCAGATTTGCGTCATCGACTGCGCCAGCTGCGTTGGTTCAGGGCGACGTTCCGTAAACATGCGAGCTTACTGCATGAGCTTTATGGCGTCGAATATGAGATTGATGAAAAGAAGCTCACAGAAGCCTTCCTGAACTGGGTGGAGCTCGTTAATCAGAACAAGCGTTTCGCCAAGGTGGATCGTAAGGATTTCATCACCTTTGCTGCGGGCCTTGTGTTGCGAGAGCTGATCCGCTTGTCACCTGCGAAGGTCGTTTCGCCGCCAAAGCACGCTGCAGACGATGCCGCGCGTCTTTACGAAATCGTCAGCTTCTGGCCAGAAGGTTTTCTCTACACAAACTACTGTATCTGCGCGATTGCTGCTGTGCAGGAGCAGGAATTCGGTACTGTTCCGGATATCGATCAGTGTGCTGATGAGCTGCGGACATGGTGGTCTTACAAGGAAAACGTCTCGGAAATGCCGGGTTATGCGATAGCATTTCTTGATAAGTTTCTTGGTAGCGAGCCGAACTGGGTCATGCCGGATCTGGCGTCGGCGCGTGCAGCGGTGAAGCGTGCTTTGGGGGCTGATAATCCGGTCACGAAGATCCAAAATAATTAGTGGCCGCTTTGTTCCAGTGCGGAAAGTGCTTATTCCACTCGGAATATCTGCGTTTAACCAGCACCGGAGCCGGGCATTTCAAAGGCTCATATTCCACCATACCAGTCATAGCCATAGTCCTCCCAGTAACCACCTTTCCCACCTTGAATGGCCGCAAAGCTTGAGACAAGCTCAATCGACTTGATGTATTTGCTCATCTTGTATCCGAGTTGTCTCTCTACGCGCAGACGAAGCGGAGCTCCGTTTTCTACCGGCAGGACACGATCATTGAGACCATATGCCAAAATAGTCTGCGGATGACGGGCGTCGATGAGATCTATGCTGCCGTAAAATGACGCTGCTCCTTTCGCGCCGTCTACCCTATCGAAGCAGTGGAAGACGACAAAGCGCGCGGATGGCGTGGGGCGTGTCACATCGAGAATCTGGCTCAAGGGGACGCCTGTCCATTTGGCGATTGTACTCCAGCCTTCCACGCAGTCGTGGCGGGTGATCTGGGTGCGCCCTGGCATGTTGCGCAGTTGCTCCAGCGAAAAACTTGTCGGTTTTTCCACGAGACCTGTTACCTGCAAAACATAGTCTGAGAAATCGGCTGCGCGAAGTGCTTCATATTCTTCCGTCGCAGGATTGGTTTCACCATTCGGTTTTTGACCCTGACGCAGCTCGCTTTCCCCATACTCCCTTGCAAGTGCATTATGTCCCTGCAGTTGCCGTTGAATGAGGTAGGTCAGATCGTTCGCCTTTTCGAGGACTTGCCGCGTAGCGCTTTCGTTGTTGCCGACAAAATCGAAAGCATCACAACCGCTCAACATAATGGAAGAGGCTGCGGCTCCGGAAAAAGTTAGGAACTGTCGTCTGGAAAGATTCAGCTTGCTCATGGGTGCCTGTCCTCGTCTTTTTTCGGAAGATCGGCGCGATACCAACCGGAAATCATCGATCGCATTTCGTTGAACGGACCTGCCGCAAGCACCATCACGATATGAATGACGACGAATGCGCAAAGCAGGAAAACGGCTACAAAATGAAGAGTGCGGGCTGTCTGGCGTCCGCCGAGCCATTCCGTCAGCGGCAGTACGGCATCCATGCCGGGAGACATGGCCAGCCCCGTAATTATAACCATCGGGAAAAGGCCGAAAAATACCATGCAATAGGTCAGTTTCTGCATAGGATTGTATGTTTTCCCATGCTGGAAACGAAATTTTAGATGGTTGAGAAAATCGCCGGGCAGGCTCTTTATTTCCAATGCAGATGGCAGTAGCTCGTTCTTCAGATGCCTGTTCAGAACACTGCCGATCAACCATAGCATGAGCGTGCCCACCAGAACCCAGGCGAAGAAGAAGTGAACCACACGTCCGGTTGCCAGATCGCGATAGGACGGAATGGTCAACGCTGGGGGAAATGCCTGATAGTCGGGAGCGCCTGTGGCTCCCGATACGCCGAGAAAACCGGTTGTCTGGAAGCTTTTGCCCAAGATATCGACACGACCTTCAGGGCCGCTTTCGCCCTCGACGGCATAAATTGCCAGAATGGCATTATCATAGTCGAAACCGGATTCGTTGCCGAGATAGAGTGTGGGGTGCGCATTGAATATCTGCAGCCCGGACAGCAGCAGAAAGAAGAGGCTTGCAGCCCAAATCCAGTGTGTGAGACGCGTCAGCAGACGCTGGCGATAGACGAGCTGTTTCATGATGTTGCGCTCCGGTAATTTGCCCGCCAATCGTGAGGGAAGACTGGCGGGCCAGAACAATTACTGTGGCTTCTTCATGGAGTCGGACTGCATTGCGTCCTGTTTCATGGCATCGCTCTTCATCGCTTTGTCGTCATGTTTCTTCATTTTCTTTTTTGTATCGCTATGCATGGCGTCACCTTTCATGGCGTCATGCTTGCCCATGGAATCCTTCTTCATAGTGTCAGACTTCATGGTGTCGGTTTTCATCGCGTCTTGCGCGAAAGAAACCGGCGTGAAAGATATAGCGGCAAGCAGGGCGAGCGCCGGAAGGACGATGATGTTCTGTTTGATGGTCATGACGATACTCCTGTTCATCTGGGCGCCAGCGGCGCGTAACGGGAGGAGTTTCGACAGGCAGAGGCAAATGGTTACACCGATCACGGCGATGTGATCACCTCATTGGAAGATGTAACCTTTTCCGCTTCTTTCACGAATATGCCGGTGATTGGGAGTTGTAACCTGACCTATTCGAACGAAGAGAGGTTGAAAAAACTGATGATATTGGCGCTCGACGGAGACAAGGCAGCCTATCGGACCTTGCTTGAGGATCTGTCGCGCCGACTGAAACCTTATTTTCTGCGGCGTCTTTTCGGCGATAAATCGCAAGCGGAGGACCTTATTCAGGAGACTTTGCTGGCGATCCATACCCGACGCATAACCTATGATCGGGGCATGGCGTTTCTACCCTGGGTGAATGGAATTGCACATCACAAGCTTGTCGATCATCTACGCCGTCACGGGCGTGAGACTGCTACACCTCTGGAAGAGGATGTTCCCGTGTCCGATGATGCTGAAGCCGCCGATGCGCGCATGGATGTGGACCGGATGTTGAGCGGTGTTTCCGAACGCACGGCAGGTTTGATCCGCAAAGTAAAAATCGAGGGACAATCCATAGATGAAGCCGCACGTGACACCGGCTTGAGCCAGAGCGCGGTCAAAGTCGCCATCCACCGCGGTCTTGCAACAATAGCGCAAAGATTTGGAGGCAAAGGGCATGACCGATGATCTGATCGACAAGCTGACAGCAGATGTCAAACCGGTTGGCCCTCACGCAATGCGCCAGCTTTTCTTGCGCTATGCGACGGGAGGCATTGTAGGCGGGCTTGCGATTATGCTGGTTTTCCTTGGCGTGCGTCACGATTTGTTGTTGGCGATGACGACGACAGCCTATTGGATGAAATTCGGCTACGCAGTCCTGCTTTTATTGATACTGATCCCCGCATTATTCACCTTGTCGCGGCCCGTTCGCACGGGATTGCACTGGTTGCCGCTGGCCATACTTCTGGCTTGTCTTGCAGGCGCTGCATCAATCCAGCTGCTGAACGCCGAGCCCGGACAAGCAGAGGTGTTGATATGGGGGCGGACGGCGTTGGTCTGTCCATGGTTGATTGTTCTCATCGCTCTTCCCATGCTCGGGTTTCTGCTTACTGCCATGCGGCGGCTTGCTCCGGCCGATCCTGCTCTGACCGGTCTTGTCGCCGGTATCGTTGCTGGCGCCGTAGGAGTTCTTATCTATTCACTACACTGTCCGGAATCCGGAATGCCGTTTATTGCAATCTGGTATACGCTCGGCATCGCAATCATGGGTTTTTTGGGCATGATTGGCGGGCGCGTTTTACTCAAATGGTAAGACCTGAAAGCGGACAGCTTCTATCCTGGTTTGAACCAGTAACAGACCTCTCACTGGCGAGTTAACTGCTAGCCCCGGACGAGTGGGCTTTGATCTTGGTTGAAACACGGCTTTGCCGTGCGCTCTGCATAACGGTGGCAGAACCTCGTCGTCTTCAAAGCAAACATGGTGAATTAAACTCACTGGGCAATAACGGTCAAAAACATTTTGGATTCTCCTCAGAATGCGTTAGCGTCTTCGCAGTTCCGTGGGAGGACCTTATGAAATGCAGTGGGGGAAGTAATCTGCAAAAACTTCCCGCTTAGTCGTGGTGTCTGCACCATGGCAAAATCTATTGGAGTGAGGAGGAAATATGCAAATCTTTAATCGGAAAACGACTGTTTCTCTGGCTACCGCATTGGGGCTTGTGTTCGGTGCTGCTCAAGCGAAAGCCGAGGAGTTTGTAAATATTCTGACCGGTGGCACCAGTGGCGTCTACTACCCGCTCGGCGTCGCTATGGAAAAAATCTATTCGAGCATTCCTGATGTGCGTCCCTCGGTTCAGGCGACGAAAGCATCCATTGAGAATATCAATCTCATCAACAGCGGCCGGGGTGAAGTGGCGTTCACGCTGGGCGATTCCCTGCGCGATGCCTATGAAGGCAATGAAGCAGCCGGTTTTAAAAAGAAGCTCACCAATCTGAGCACGCTTGCGGCAATCTATCCGAATTATGTGCAGATCGTCGCCTCCAAGGAATCCGGCATCAAGACATTGGCTGATCTCAAAGGAAAGCGTTTGTCCGTCGGTGCACCGAAATCGGGAACCGAACTCAATGCGCGCACCATTCTGGGGGCTGCCGGACTTTCCTATGATGATCTCGGCAAGATCGAATATCTGCCCTTCGCGGAATCCGTCGAGCTGATGAAGAACCGCCAATTGGATGCAACCTTGCAATCTTCCGGACTTGGCGTCGCCTCGCTGCGCGATCTTGCCAATTCCGTGGACATCAATGTGGTTGAGGTTCCGGCAGACGTTATCGAGAAAATCGGCGCGCCGTATCAGGTCAACACGATCCCGGCGAATACCTATAGCGGGCAGGACAAGGATGTCGTGACAGCTTCCGTGATCAACTATCTGATCGTTCGCCCCGATATGGATGAAGAACTGGTTTACCAGATGACCAAGGGGCTATTCGAAAATCTCGACCAGCTAACTGCCGCCCATTCTTCCGCAAAGGCAATCAAGCTCGATAAAAGCACCATCGTGTCACCTGTTCCGGTTCATCCCGGTGCTCTGCGTTACTACAAGGAAAAAGGCATCGAATAGGCTGGCAGCAATCCTGCGCGGCGGTTGGTACCCGGGTGACAATCCCGGGTTCCTTCCTTTTTCTGACAGACGGTGTCCGATCCTTGTTAATCGGATCGCTCCCTTAACTGTTCATTTTAAATGCACAATCTGATGAAGGTTCGTTCATGACGCAGAGCGAGAACAGCGCCGTAGAATCGGCCGAGCATATTCCCGCCTGGGGCACAGGCACAGGCGCAAAAGTCCTGTTTGCCATCGCCGTGGCTTTTTCGGTTTTCCAGCTTTGGACTTCCGCTTATTCACCACTGCCAAGTCAGGTGGTCCGCTCCGTCCATGTCGGATTTCTGCTTCTGCTTCTCTTCGGCCTTTACGCCAATGCGAGCACAGTCGCTGCAAAGCGAGCGGCCTTCTGGCTGGCGGCCATCGTTGCTTTCGTGCTCAGTCTTTATCATTGGGTTTTCTACGAAGACCTGGTGATCCGGGCTGGCGAACCCAACACGCCGGATATCATAATCGGCATTCTCGTGGTCGCTCTCGTCTTCTGGGCGGGAAAAAAGATGATGGGTTGGACCTTACCTCTCATCTGCGCGATCTTTCTGGCTTACGGCTTGTTCGGACAATATCTCCCGCACCCGTTCAACCATCGCGGATATGATTTCGAGCAGGTGGTCGAAGTTCTCTTTCTGGGAACAGAAGGAATTTACGGCACGCCGATCTATGTCTCATCGAGCTATATTTTCCTTTTCATTCTGTTCGGCGCATTTCTCGAACGCGCGGGCATGATCCAACTCTTCAATGACATTGCCATGGGAACGGTTGGCGCGTCGCGTGGCGGCCCTGCAAAAGTTTCGGTGATTTCGTCAGCCTTGATGGGAACGATCAACGGTTCCGGTGTCGCCAATGTTGTGACCACAGGCGCTTTCACCATTCCGCTCATGAAGCGCTCCGGTTTCCGCCCGGCATTCGCGGGTGGTGTCGAAGCCGTTGCGTCGATGGGTGGCCAGATCATGCCCCCGGTCATGGGGGCGGTTGCTTTCATCATGGCTGAAACGCTGGGTCTGCCTTATGTTGAGATCGTCAAAGCGGCAATCGTACCTGCTATTCTCTACTTCATAACTGTCTTCGTGATGGTTGACCTTGAGGCGCGTCGCCTCAAGATGAAAGGCCTCAATAAAAGCGAAATGCCAAGCGCTCTCGAAGCAATCAGAAAACGCTGGTTTCTGGTTCTGCCGCTCGTCGCATTGGTGTGGCTCCTTTTCTCCGGCTATACGCCACTTTTTGCAGGCACTGTCGGCCTCAGTCTGACCGCGCTCATCATTCTCGGCGTGCCGGTTTCCGGCTCGATGTCGATGCCTTTGCGTGTGCTGTTCTGGGTCGCGCTCGGCGTCATGTCAGCAGCAGCCTTCGGCACGACCTTCAACATTTTCGGCTATGCCCTGCGCGGTATTACGCTGATCATCGCCCTCGTTGTGCTGCTGGTCATGATAAATTTTCTGGTGCGCGGTGGTCGGGAAACGCTCAGTCTGTGTCTTCAAAGCCTCGGGGAAGGTGCCAAGAATGCGCTGCCCGTGGGCGTTGCCTGCGCGCTGGTTGGCATCATCATTGGCATTCTGGCGCTTACCGGAGCCGGGTCTACTTTCGCTCGTGTGATTGTCAGCGTTGGAGAAAACTCACTGTTCTTCTCGCTGGTGCTGACCATGCTGGCCTGTCTGGTACTCGGTATGGGCATTCCGACTATCCCAAACTACATCATCACATCCTCGATCGCTGGCCCAGCACTCCTTCACCTGGAAGTGCCGCTTCTGGTATCGCACATGTTCGTCTTCTATTTCGGTATCATGGCTGATCTCACGCCGCCTGTTGCGCTTGCGGCTTTTGCGGCAGCGCCAATCGCGCGCGAGTCCGGCATGAAGATCGGCATGCAGGCGATCCGTATTGCGGTTGCGGGTTTTGCCGTGCCTTTCATGGCGGTGTACGAGCCGGTCATCATGCTTCAGGAAGGAGGGCCTCTTTCGGAAACGCTCGGGTTCTGGCCTGCATTCGCCTATATGTTCATCAAGGCACTGCTCAGTATTCTGCTATGGGGCGCAGCCGCTATCGGCCATCTTCGAACGCCGTTGAACATGTGGGAACGCATATGGGCTTTCGTCGCTATCGCGCTGATGCTCGCAACCTATCCCTATAGCGATGAACTCGGTTTTGCTGCCTGTGCAGCTTTCCTTGCATGGCATTTCTGGAGATCGCGACCTTCCGTCGTCGCGTCATCCGGTTGATGGCGGTCTGCATTGCGACGGCTGGCGGCGTACTGAAAATCGCCGCCACGAGCTTTGTTCTTTCATGGACGCACAGCGTTGAGAAAGTGCCATGGCAGGAGTTCTGGAATGTTACGTCCCAGGGCTTGGTATTGTCAGAAGCTCGCATCAAAGGCTCTGGCGCAGGCATGGATCCACCTGCCGATGCCGTTCTTAAGGACGGTTGGTATATCTATCACCCAACCATCCCTCCGCGTCATGAAATTGTTCTGGCTGCCTCCGGCAAGACGACTGGAGGCTGGACTTTCTGTTCGGAACAAAAATGTGTTGAACTTGGAAAGACGGAGGAGACACCGATCCATATCAAGTCGTGTAGTTAGGTCTCTTTTACCTGTAGTTCACTCGTTCTGCTCACCTTGATGTGCGACGGCTTAGCACAAGAAACCTGCGAAATAGCGTTTTGCTGCGACGTGATCTGCCTGTGAGCTGGGAAAAACGGGGAGCCATGATGGCCCCCCGTTTCATAGGCGATGTGATGAGAATTAGTGCCCAGAAAGCACAAGGGTCTGCACTGGCATCATCACGGCTTGTATTCGCAGGATCATGGCATGAACGAGCGCGGTTGCGTCGACGGCATGCAGGAATATCGACCGCAGCGTACCCGCTTCACCGGATTGCAGTTCCTCGTGATTGCTCGTGTAGGCATTGGCCACACAACTGCTACCCGGGGGTATGCCTGCAAGCTGTCCTTCGTAGAGAGGCTCCAGAGTGACTGTGATTGTTCCCGGTTTCGCCAATTGCTGGATGTCGACCAACTGATCGCTGGCGCGTACCTGTCCGCCAGCGATAACGTCTTGCACCTCGGTTACAACCATAGGGATAATCGTGAACGGCTTTCCGATACATGTAGCTTCAGCAATCATGCCGGGCTTCATGACTTGTGCCTCAATCTGACCGAATCCTGCGATAAGAGCCGTTCGGCCTGCTGTTTCTGGCACCAGTATGCCAGCAGGGCGGAGCAGTGGATTGACGACTTCACCTGCGCGCAGGGTGAACTGTTGAACGGTTCCCGAAACGCCCGCCTTCACGATCGTTTTATTAAGTTCAACTTCCGCCTGAGCGGCGGCAGCTTCGGTGCTTGCCCTCTGCGCCGGAAGTAATGAGGTGATTTTGGTTTCGAGCGTCTGCTTGCTGGCGGTTGCGGCTGCCAGTTCGCTGCCTTTGCCATCGGCTATCGACTGGAGACGTTCAATATCCTTGCGGGCGACGATGTTTGGGTTGCGGCGTTGCAGTTCAAGCTGCGTGTTTACATCGTTCTGTGCTTGAACAAATGCTATCTCACCTTGCTTGATACGGGCGTCGGCAGCGACAAGATCGCTTTTGGCGACAACCATCTCCGCATCGATTTCTGCAATGCGTTTCCGGGCTGTTTCCAGCGCGGCTTTTTGTTTGCTGTCGTCGAGCTTGAAGAGCGCCTCGCCGGCTTTTACCTTCTGGTTTCGCGAGACATATACCTCATCGACACGTCCGCCTATTTCAGGAAGGATCGTAACGGTTCGAAATGCAGCCGTTACGTTAGATGTAGACGGATGGTAATAGAAGATCATCGTAATCAGGGAAATTGTGAGGATGAGGCACGCCGTGATCCCCCATCTGAGTTCAAACCACATGGAATAGATCGTGATCTCGTGTCCAATTCGCTTTCCCTGGCCAAATCGACGGTAAAGATAATCTGGAAGTATGGTGATCATCGAACAAAGCAGGAATTCGAACATTATTTCTGCTCCTCTTTGTTCTGATCGAGGGATAATCCGGTGTCGGGCGCGGTTGTCGAAGCGGCAACATTTTGCGGCGTCGGTGATGCAGTCTGTGACGAAACATCATCGCCTGTCGTTGGGGCGGATGGCGGAATCGTCAGGTGAAGTCCTCGCCGAGCAATGGTACGCAGAGACCTTGCCATTGATGTTACCGGCGACAGGAAGTCTGGAAGATCCGTCATTGCTAGCAAAAGAGCTGCAATCCAGAAGAGCTGATTGTGGGTGAAGAGCGCTATCAAGCCCAATACAGCAACAAGCTGAATCTGAATCTTGTTCGTCTGATGAGCGATGTGTTCGGGGAGAGCATGGAGTCTCAGGTAGAGAATACCAGTTAAGAATACTACGCAGATAAGAAAAATAATGACGATGTTCAAAAGTACATCGGCTTGACCTGGGGGTGTTATAAATGCGGGTATGTGTCCGGCCGCTGCTTTATGCACGGCATCTGCTGATTGAACCATGTTGCCTCCAGCCTTTGTTTGTTGGCGTCCCATACGCTTCACCGGATGGTGGCGATAGAGAGCTCGGCTGTTCACCAACAAATGTGCCCGAAAAATGTCAGGCACTCCTTATTATATCAGATCGCAATAACGTTGTCGGAATTTCATTTTAGGATAGGGAAAATTACCAAATGCGCCGAGAACTATAAACAAAGTAAGCCATGGTTAGCCGCTCGGAGCCTGATATCGTCACGTTCATTATGATTCAGGCTCTTGTGTTCAGAGCAATGACAGCAAAGTCTTCTGCTTGTATCGACGCTCAGGAAGCTTCTGCCGCTTTTTGTTTGATGACCTTTGGCATCCCTTCCGACTGGATTGTGTGAAGCGTATCACGCAGCGCTGAACCGAATACGCCATTTGTTAGCTTACTGGGAAGGATATCGGGACACACAGACGCAACCGCACGGATTATTTCCTCGGGCGTCTTGATGTCTTTCAAGCCGGTCTGAAGCTCGGTCGCTTTGGGGTCATTCAATGGAACCGGGTGGCCGTCGTCCTCCTTTCGAGCCAGATAGGCGAGCCACGCAGCGAGAGCAAATACGAAGGGTCCGTACGGTTTGCCCGATGCCAGAGCTTCCAGGGCCGGGGTTGTGATGCGTTGGGGAAGCTTCTGTGTTCCATCCATTGCAATCTGTGCGGTGGAATGGGCGATAGCCGGGTTGGCGAACCGCTCGGCAAGAGCCGCAGCATAGGCGTCGAGATCGATGGACAGTCCTTCTACAGTTGCCGCAGCGACAGCAAGGTGACGACGGACGAGTACAGCATGATCCGGGTCGGCCATCACGTCTCGGACAAAGCTTTTACCCGAGAGCTGCCCGCTATAGGCAAGCATAGAATGTGCCCCGTTCAGCATTCGCAGCTTCATGCTTTCATATGGGGCGACATTGTCGACAAAGAGGGCGCCAGCACATTCCCATTCCGGTCGTCCGGCACAGAATTTGTCCTCAATCACCCATTGGCTGAAAGGTTCGGTTTCAACGGCAGCGTGATCTTCTCGCCCCGTCAGCTCCACGGCGAGCTTGACGGTCTGGGCATTTGACGCCGGCGTGATCCGATCCACCATAGTGGACGGGAAGGCGACTTTTTCTGCTATCCAGCGCGAAAGCAGTCTTCCACCCGTTTGATCGGCGAACGCCAATACTGCGTCCCGCAACTTCTGACCATTGTGAGAGAGATTATCGCAACTGAGCACCGTGAAGGGTGGCAATCCACCGGTCATACGGCGAGATAGCGCTGCCACAATAAGCCCGATCACGCTGGTGGGCGCGTCTGGATTAGCGAGGTCAGCGACGATTGCCGGATGCTCACGATCCAGCCTACCGTCACTGGTGATGCCATATCCTTTTTCCGTTACGGTTAAACTGACGATGCGACATCCGGGCGAGGTCATCGCATCCAGGGCATCATTGCCAACCGTCGGGCCGGATAGCACCCGGTTCAGTGCGCCAATCACACGTGCTTCTGTGACCGGACCGCGTGTGATCAGGGTATAGCGCCCGTCTTGTGGATTCAGACTATCAGCAACGGCGGTTCCGCGCAGCGACACTCCCGTCACCCGCCAATTGCCACCTTTCTGTGCCAACACGGTATCGGTATAGGATAACAAGTGCGCGCGGGCAAAATTGCCGAGGCCGAGATGAACAATACCGACCTCGTGATTTTCGGGAGTATAAGCGGGCCAGCTGGCTGCTACGGCATCGTTCACCAGTGCTGAAAGCCGTGTCACTTGTCTATCCTGACATTTGGATGGGACAGGGCGGTCATGATTCCGCGCAATTCGGCCAGGCCTTTCAGGCGCCCAATGGATGGATAACCCGGCTGAGCGCGTCTGTTCAGATCATCGAGAATATCCTGACCGTGATCAGGGCGCATAGGAATGCGCCAGTCGGCACGACCTTCGGCCTTGCGGCGGTTCTCCTCTGACAAAATGGCAGCAATCATCGCCACCATATCCGTATGGCCTTCAAGATGAGCGGCCTCATGGAACGATCCGCCAAGGTGGGCTTCTTCAAGTGCGACATTGCGCAAATGCAGAAAATGCACACGGTCACCCAGGCGCTTCATCATGCCTGGCAGGTCATTATCGGCGCGCGCGCCCAGCGAGCCAGTGCAAAGTGTGATACCGTTCGCCGGAATGTTTATTGCATCCATGACCGCTTTATAATCAGCTTCGGTGGACATGATGCGCGGCAGTCCGAGAAGGGGGAAGGGCGGATCGTCTGGATGGCAGCACAGACGTACGCCAAGCTCTTCCGCAAGCGGACTCACCTCTGCCAGAAAGTCGATCAGGTGGTTTCGCAGGCGCTCTGGCGAAATATTGTCGTAATGGGCGAGATGAACCTTCACATCGTCCATCGACATGCGTTCGGCAGCGCCAGGCAGACCGAAGACGACGTTGCCGGAAAGCTCAAGCCGTCGCTCCTCGGACATCTCCGCAAAACGCTTGCGTGCAGCTTCGATGAGTTCAGGTTTGTAACTGTCCGATGCGCCCTTGCGTTCGAGCAGAAACAGATCGAAGACGGCGAAATCGAGGGCGTCGTAACGCATGCAGGTTGCCCCGTTCGCCAGCCGATAGGCAAGGTCGGTGCGTGTCCAGTCGAGGATGGGCATGAAATTGTAGCAAATGACCTCGATGCCTGCGTCACGCAGGTTATGCATCGATGTCTTCCAGTTCGAGATATGAGTTTTCCAGTCACCTGTCTGGCGTTTGATATCTTCTGAAACCGGAAGGCTTTCCACGACTTCCCATTTCAGTCCCGAAGGTTCGCCGTTCTTCATCCGGGCAATTTCGACCTGCCGTTTTTCGATTTCGGCGGGCGACCAGACGGATCCGGTCGCCACATGGTGCAGGGCGGTGACAACGCCTTCAACACCTGCTTGTAGCATATCATCGATGGATACGAGGTCCTTGGGGCCAAACCAGCGCCAGGTCTGTCTCATTTATTCGTCTTTCTGTTTTCAGTACTAGGCTGACGCATCAGCGAAACTAATCTGAACCTTAACGGACCGCGTACGATCCGTAGCCGCCTGAAAGGCAGACAAGGCTTCCGTCAGGGGAATGGTTGCGGTGATGATCGGTCGAGGATCGATAGCTTTTGATCCGATAAGGCGTACGGCCTCGGCGAATTCTGTATCGAACCTCTGCGAGCCGACAAACTGGATTTCTTTACCCACCATGACGTTGAGAGGCAGGACGGTCGGTCCGCCGACGCCAACCTGTACGAGGGTGCCGAGCGGTCGAAGGCAGGAAATTGCGTCGCCGATGGCCGGTGCTGCAGCAGAGCATTCAAATACCAGATCGACCTTGCCTTTGCCTTCCTGCCAGCGGGCGAGCCCTGTCGGGTCGGTTGCAATATTGACCGTATGATCTGCGCCCATGCGTGCGGCGACAGCCAGAGTGGCGTCCTGAATATCAGTCACAATGATTTCCGACGCGCCGCGTTGTCGCGCTACCGCCACGCAAAGGGCGCCGATCGGGCCTGCACCCGTCACCATGACGACCTTACCGACCAAGCTGTCTGCAATCGCTTCCCCACGATTGGCGGCATGAAGGCAAACTGCCAGTGGTTCAGAGCAGGCTGCGGCTCCCGGATCAATACCGTTCGGGACAGGAAAACACTGGTCCGCCGCAATCACTATCCTGTCGCGGAACATGCCTTGTTGGTGCGGGAGATACATTGCCGATCCCTTGAAGCGCATCGCACTGCAATGGCGCGTCAGACCCTGCTGGCAGAAACTGCAGGTGCCGCAAGGCTGCGAAGGGTTCATTGCAACGAGCTGACCCGGCACCAGCCCCGTCACTCCCTCGCCGAGAGCCTTGATGCGTCCCGAGGCCTCGTGACCTAGGATGATCGGTTCTCGGACACGGATAGTACCAATGCCGCCTTCCAACCAGTAATGCAGATCCGATCCACAAATCCCGCCTGCTTCGACCGCGACCAGCACTTCTCCTGGCCCTGGTGTTCCGACAGGCCGACTTTCGATCCTCAGATCGTCCTGCGCGTGAAGGCAGATCACGCGCGTGTTCGACAACTCAGTCATTTCCACCTCACGGCATCAGCGTGTTGGGCAGCCAGGTCGCCAGAGGCGGCATGTAGCTGACCATCAAAAGGACAATCAGATTGGTGATGATATAGGGAATGATCGCCCTGATCACCGGCGAGAGTGGGAGACGCGCAATATTGGATGCGACAAACAGGCAAACGCCGACCGGTGGTGTAGTCAGGCCGATCATAAGGTTCAGGACCGCAAAACACGCAAAATGAATGGGGTCGATACCGACTGCCAAGGCTAGAGCCTGCAATGGTACGAATAGAATGATCAGGGCTGCAATCGTTTCCATGAACATGCCGACGAAAAGAAGCAGAATGTTGATCAGCAGGATAACGAGAAACTTGTTATCGGTGATGGAGAGAACCGCATTGGCCAATGTCTGCGGAATACGTTCGGCGACGAGAATCCAGCCGAACACATTGGCTGTGCCCACCAGTACGAGAATGCCTGCCGAACTGATTGCACTATCGATGATGATTTTCGGAATCCGGCTTACTGGCAGTTCTCTATAGACGAACAGCCCCACCACCGCTGCATAAAGGCATGCAACCACTGCCGTTTCGGTCGGTGTCGTGATGCCGATCAGCAGGCCACCCACGATCAGTGCGGTCATTGCAATAGCCCAGATCGCTCCGGTGAATGACGACAGCAACTCTCGGGCGCCCTTCCAGTCCTCGCGAGGGAAGTTTTTCTTCTTGGCGATGAAATAGGTCGTCACCATCATGGCAAAACCCATCAGAAGGCCGGGTACCGCACCTGCCAGAAATAATTTGCCGACCGAAAGGCCGGAGAGCGATCCGACGATAATCATCGGCACGCTTGGCGGGATCATCGGGCCGACAGTCGATGAGGCGGCTGTGACTGCAGCGGAGAAATCGGCCGGATAACCAACCTTCTTCATGCCGGGGATCATCATGCCGCCAACGGAAGCTACATCTGCGACTGCGGTTCCTGAAATACCGCCGAAAAGCATCGAGGCTGCGATATTGGCCTGTGCCAGCCCGCCGCGCATCCAGCCCACAAGGGCATTTGCAAAGCGAATAATCCGTTCGGTAATGCCACCGGAATTCATAAGGTTACCAGCCAGAATGAACCCTGGAATGCAGAGCAGAACAAAGCTGTCCATCCCGGCATACATTTTCTGCGGGATGACAACCAAGGGGATGTCCGCGAACAGAAGATAGGCCATCGAGGAAAGGCCCAATGTCACAGCTACGGGCAAGCCGATGGCAAGGCCCAGCACGAACGAGCCAAGAAGAAGGGTCAGGCCCATCAATTTTCCTCCGAATTGGGGATAGGTCGCCCATCATGACGGCCCGAGAGCATTTCAATGATGCGCATCAGTGCCCAGAGACCCAGAGCGACGAGAAGAATGAATTGTGTTGCGTGGACGAAATCCATGCGCCAGCCAAGCGACGGGGCGGTCTGACGGCTTCCGATCATGGTGTAATCCCACGCGGCGGGCAGGAGAATAGCCGCAAAAACTACCGTCAATGCGGCGCTGACCAGTCGCAAAATCCAAGGCATACGTCCGGGAAGGCTTTCGCAAAGAAGGTCGACATTGACCATATCGCCACTACGCAGCGCGAGGCCCGCGCCGAGCGCACCAATATAGAGCAGGCAGAATCTGGTCAGTTCCTCGGTCCAGACCGGGGCGCTGCTCAAAAACGTGCGCGCATAGACCTGCAACAGCACCGCCCCCATCAATAAGAGAAATGCTGCCAGTATCAGAAGGCGACATATGCCTTCCAATCCTTTGAATAGTTTTGTCATGGTATCCTCGACGTGGCAGCTGCCGGATTGGATCCGGCAGCCCCATTATCTCAGTCGTTGAAAACCTGTTCGACCAGGGGACGGATTTCCTGCGGAACAGAGTTGATGACAGCGTCGCGCGCCTTGTCGGCAAAGGCAGCCTGATCCACGTCGACAAACTTCACGCCGCGGCTTTCGAGATCAGTGACGAGTGCCTTTTCGTCAGCGATGAACAATTCGCGTTCGTAAGCCTGCGTGGCCTTGGCGGCTTCCTGCAATGCAGCCTGATCGATCTCCGAAAGCTTGCCCCAGCTTCGTTCCGATATGGCCAGATAGATCCACGAGCGAACGTGTTCCGTCTTGTTGACGACTTTCTGGACTTCATAGAAGCCGCCAGACTTGAAAAGCGCGAGCGGGTTTTCCTGACCTTCGATAGTGCCGTTCTGGAGTGAGGTGAAAACCTCCGAGAAGGCCATCGGGGTTGGGTTCGCACCAAGCGATTGCCATGCGGCGACAAAGATCGGCACATTCGGCACGCGAACCTTGAAGCCTTTCAGCTCTTCCGGCTTTGTTATCTCGCGATTGGCAGAAAGGTTGCGCGGGCCGCGTGCAAAATAGGTCAGCGGGCGAATACCCGCCTTTTCGACGATCTCTGCCTCGATCTGCTTTCCGATTTCGCCGGAGGCAATCTTGTCCATATGTTCAAGCGATTTGTATGCATATGGCAGAGCAAGCAGGGCTGCTTTTGGCGCCCAGTTCTGCAGGCTTTCACCGGTGATGGTCATATCGGCCGTGCCAAGCTGCATGCCGTTGATGACGTCGATTTCCTTACCGAGCGATTCATTCGGATAGACTTCGACGGCAACGCGTCCTTCTGTACGAGATTTGACCTCTTCCGCGAATTTCAGTGCCGCTTTGTGCCAGATATTCTCTTCATTGGCCAGATGGCCGAGCTTGAGTGTTACCTCCTGCGCCAGCGATGTTCCTCCCATGATAGCGAGAACAGCACAGGTTGCTGCCAGACGCGTAAGAATCCGAAATTTCATTGTTTCCTCCTCTGGATAATGTCTTTGCTGTTGCTGTGAACCCTACAGAAAATATTCGGGCCGCTCCTGTTCGATGACAGGCAAATCACTCAGAATTCCTCGCAGATGTCCTCGCATCGACTGTTCGGCCTGGATGGCATCGCCGTCCGCAATTGCTTCCACCACTGCGCGATGTTGTGCAATGAGGCGATCAACCGGGAAATGCATGCTGGAAAGAAACCGTACCCGGTCCATCTGAGCCTTCATCTCGACGACGACGCGCCAGGCTTTTCCCTTGTCAGCTCCCTCGGCCAGGGTGCGGTGAAATATTTCATCCGCCTCCATGAAATCCCGTGCAGACCCGCCAACGAGCTTTTCCTGACAAACGAGCTGGGCTCGCAACTCGGTAACCAACGTCTGATCAGGAGATTGGGCCAGAAGCTTAACGATGTCCGCTTCAACCGCTTCGCGCACGAAGCGCGCATCCATTACGGCCTGAAGTGAAATTTTCGCGACGAAAGTGCCTCGCTGAGGCCGAACCTCCAGCAGCCCTTCATTGGCAAGCTTGATGAAGGCTTCACGCACAGGCTGACGGCTAACCCCATATTGCTGAGCCACATCGGCCTCGGAAATCCGGGTGCCGGGCGACAATGCATTATCAATGATGGCAGCCCGCAGCGTTGCATAAAGCTGATCGACCACACTGACGTGTTTCGGTTGCAACAATGGGCTTCGCATGATTTTGACTCCTCAAATTCCGGATATACCATACTACCATACCAGTCAATATAGGACGTGTTCATACGTCATCCGAACCAAATGATTCCAGAGCCGTCAGAATTGCAGATGTCGAGAAACAGCTAAACGAGTTACGAGAAAACGGGCTGAACCCAAGAAGCTGTGCCTGGATTTCCAGGCCGGATCGTTCCTGTTGACGAAGAGGCAGAAAAATATTGAAACAGCGGACGCTGACAAACCTATGTAACGAACGTCCTACTTGGTGGGGCCTTGAACACGAGGCTCTGGACGAGGTTGTAGCTGCAGCATACGGTTTGGCGGTCGACTTGACGGAAGAGGACGTGCTTGCCGGCCTGTTCGCCCTCAACCAAGAGCCGGCAACTAAACACTAAGAAGGTTGTCGCTCATCAGGCGAAATGTTGACATTTACTGGATCGCTCAGTACCCAGAAGAAAGCTCGAAAATATGCTTGGAATCTCATAAGACGTTGTTTTCGTTTCTAATCTAAGCTCGCGCTGGTGTGCCCGCTCTCCCCCTGTGCCCAAAAACTGCATGTCGCTCTTAATAGGGCAGAACGTCCGCTACCGCCATCTTGGAAGCCACAAGCTGATAGTCCACTCTTGGCCCCATTCCGGCTACTCACAAAATTAATGACCAGTTGGCGGTTCATATCTCTTTCAAGCGCAGGGATATAATAGTTATCGAGTGGGTCGATAATCTTGGCTGACTTCAGTCTGCGGTGCTGAATATCTGAGACATCGGAAACAACTCGGCTGGAAGTCGTCCTTTCAAAGTCCACCCATCTTTTGTACCAAAACCACCTTACTCCGTGAGATGTTCGAAGAAGGTATTTCCTGAATATTCTGAACGCAGTAACCCTTCTTCGCTAAGCCTTGGCATGAGTTCATCCAGCGCTAGCCGCATTGATCCGGTTGAGCCACCCGGCGCGGTTATGAAACCGTCGATCGCACCTGCTTCAAACCATTTACGAATGTCTTGGGCTGCATCATCAACCGTCCCGATTACCTGCCAATGTGCGGCACTGATGACCTCGGGTCTACGCATGAGATCATCAACCGAAAGCTCTTCACGCTGTAACAAACGCCGAAGCAATCCCGCATGGGTTTTGCTTCGGACCTTTTCTGGCGGGGGTGGTAGGTCGGTTGGTCGAATGAGACGATTTGCGGGCCATTCCGATAGGTCGAGGCCGGTCATTTCGTGGATGAATGCGATTTTTCGAGCGCGATCACCTCGCGCATGCGTGTAGGCGAAAAGTTCTTCCGCTTCTTTCCGCGTTGGTGCCAGATAGAGACTGAGACCGGGAAGCAGGCGAACGTCGTCCGACTTTCGGCCATGGAATTGCGCACGGTCACGAAGATTGCGGCGAAGATCGATTGCCGCTTCCATATCCGGGGTCGCGGAAAAGACGGCGTCGGCAACGGATGCCGCAAAGTCGCGCCCTGCCGGTGACGCGCCAGCCTGAATAAGCGGGATGGGAGCATCCTGAACAGAAGGGACATTGAGCGGACCTTTAACCCGGTAATAGGTACCGTCGTGATTTATCGGATTTATGACTGCCGTATCTGCAAAGCGGCCGCTTTCACGGTCACGTTTCAAGGCCGATCCAGGAAAACTCTTCCATAAATCACGCACGACGCTGGTAAATTCGGCTGCCCTTGCATAGCGTTCGTCGGATGAAGGCATTTCCGTCAAACCGAAATTCTCGTTGCCATCGAGTGCCGTGACAATATTCCACCCGGCCCGGCCATTACTGAGCCAGTGCAGGGACTGGACCTGACGGGCAACGACATAAGGCGGCATGAAAGTTGTCGATATCGTGGTCAGAAGACCGATATGCGAAGTCTCCCGCGCCAGCGTTGCCATGACGAGCGTCGCATCCATGCTGCCGAAGCCCGGAGTGGTTTCCATGATCTGATGGTTCATGAAAAGGCTATCGGGACGGAATACGAAATCAAGCTTCGCCGCCTCGGCTCGCCGGGCGATATCGATATAGAAATCTGAACCGAGTGTCCCTTCGATGTTGCTGTCCGGATGCCGCCACCCGTCGCCACTCAGCCAGGTCGGTGCCAGCGACATACCAATGTGAAGTTTCCGTTGCTTACCCATTTCGGGCTCCCGTTAATGCATATAAAAAGCTGTGCCGGCCACGGATGTGACCGGCTGGATTGGCGATTTTACAAAATGCCTAGAACGTGCCCTTGATGCCGACGCCGAATGTGCGAGGCGTGGTCATGCTTGCCTCGATGCCACCAATACCGCGGTTCTGCTGCAGATAGGTCGGGGTGCGCTCATCGAAAATATTCTTCACATAGCCGTAAAGCTGCAGTGATTCATGGAAATCATAACTCACACGCGCATCGGCAATCGTATAGGCGTCCACGACATAGGTCGGTGTATTGGCAAGGTCGGAATAGTAACCGTCAGTGTGGCGAACCTGTCCGGAGATATTGAGCTTTTCCGTTGCATCCCAGCTCGCACCGATGCTGAACATATAACCGGGAGACTTGGCGAACTCGTTACCCTCATAGCGCACATTGCTCGAAATTTCGTCGATTTTGGTGCGGAGAATGCCGGCACTTGTCTTGATCGTCAGATTAGACAAAAGCTGATAGTCGAGCCCCATTTCGAGACCATAGGCATGAGCCTTTTCGGCATTGATCGTATAGGATTGCGCCACACCGGGAGAGACGACGACAGGAATGTTGTACTGGGCGTTCTTGAAGTCCATGTAGAACAGATTGCCTGTCAGTGTCAGCTTGTCGTCGAGCAGATTGGCGCGCGTGAACAACTCGTAGTTCCACAGCGTCTCATCCTCAAAAGGCTTCCACTGCCTTGAATTGAGATTGAGGGAAACCCCGCCGGGGTTGTAACCCTTGCTGACCAGTGCTCCGATCGTCAGATCGGGTGTGACAGCATATGCCAGCGATACCTTTGGCAAGAGCGCGGAGAATGTTTCGTCGTAATCGAGCGGCGTTGGCGCCAGCGCCGATTTTCCGATGCGCTGTACACGATCCTGCTGGTAACGAAGCCCACCGGTCAACGTCCACTGGTCGTCGAGCCGGTAGCTCACTTCGGCAAAAAGCCCCAGATTGTCTTTCGTATCGTCAAACGTCGTCGTGCCTTGAAGCAGCATGAACTCGTCCGACTTGGTATTGGCGTAGAAAATACCGGCGACACCGCTGATGACGTCTTCCTGCTCGCCAAACGTGATACGAGACTCATTGGAAATGTTCTTCTGGTTGATATCGGCCTTGCCGTTATTCGCAATGCCGGTATGGCGATGCACAGACGAGGCGGAATATTGCGCCTGGTTGTAGAATTTCACGCCGTTGCCAAAATCATAGCCAACATCAAGGATGCCTGTATTGGTATCCTGCTTCCAGCTTGGCATGGTCGTGGTCAGATGTTCGAGTTCGTCGAATGGTGCGGACGCTGCTTCCTGGCTTGGACGGTTGGATCGATTGTGGGAATAGGTCAGCTTTGCCGTGAGGCCGGGAATCTCTGCCGGTTCCCACAGCAGTTTCAGCCGCGCATTCAGTGCTTCGAAATCCTGATTTGTCTTTTCGGAAATGAAGTTGGGGCTGATATAGTCGATGAAGGTATCACGGCCCGAATAGTCGATTGCAAGGCGCGCTGCCAGCTCATCCTTGTAGATGGGACTGTTCAGCATGATTGAGGTGCGCTTGGTGTTGTAATTGCCGATCTCGACCTGATAAGCGCCTTCGCGTGTGAATACCGGGTCCTTGGTGTTCACGATGATCGCACCCGCAATCGCATTCGCACCCTGGGATGTCGTCTGCGGGCCACGGAACACTTCGATGCTGTCGAGATCCCACACCGAGGTCGCACCGAAGTAGTATTCATTATAGTTGAGATAATGTCCGTCGAGATTAATCGTGGCGCGCGGCACGGTGCCGCCCCAGAACACATTCTGCCCTGTGTTTGGGCCCTGCGTATCCTGCCCACGAATGATGGGAGCGCCGACGTTGTCGGTATAGATGACGTTCGGGACGTTCGCGATCACTTCAGCCACGGATGAATCGCCTGTCTTCTCCTTGTCGATTTCCTTGGCCGAAATGACGGTGACAGATGACGCCGTGTTCTTGATGTCGCGCGCGACTTTTTCCCCTGTCACGACCACAGTATCAAGCACGATCGCATCGGAGCTGGCTTTCGCAGCCTCCTGGGCAAGCGCAGGCGTTACCACAAATACCGCCAGCGTGAGTGCACTGGCGCTGGACATCAAGCCACGATTCAAACGGATATTCATAAGTCGCCCCAAACATGAGTATATTAGTCATGTTCTGTTAAAGCATAAGGGCATCATTCCGCAATAAGGAATGCATGCCGCAATACAGTATAATATCAAGCCTCCGATATGTGTTGCATGCCCGCAACAGTGAGGGAGGGGCAATTCAATCCGGCTCAAAACCCTCGAGGTCTGCCCATCGCATTCGCAACGCAGAGGGCATGACTTTCCAACGGCTTGTCGCTAAACATCGATTTGCTATTACCGAGGAGGAGGCAAAGCATTTGAACGAGAACGACCTGTCCGATGAGAGCGACACCACGAGTGAAAAACGCTCGGGTACAATACAGTCGGTTTCCATTGCCGCGCGCTTTCTCCGGATTCTGGCCAATGCTGAAACCGAGCTTGCGTTGGGCGAAGTCGCCCGGCGGGCAAAGACGGGCGGCTCGACAGCGCATCGTTATCTGCAGAGCCTCGTCAAGGAAGGCCTTGCAAAACAGGACGCTGCAAGCGGTCTTTACGATCTGGGGCCGACTGCGCTGAGCATCGGCATAGGTGCCTTGAAACGTGTGGACGCTGTGGAGATTGCGGCGCAACACATGAAGGCCCTTTCGCAACGACATGCCGTCAGCGGTGGTGTCGCTATCTGGACAGATCGTGGCCCGACGCTCGTGCGCTGGTATCGAAGTGCGTATTTCTCGGTCAATCCGCTGGCGCTGGGAGACACATTGCCCATCGATAATACGGCTTGCGGTCTGGTTTTTCAGGCTTTTCTACCCAAGGCTATGGTCGATGCAGCGCGTAAGGTACAGCCAGCTCACTTTCGGGGCAGCCCGCCGGCAAAGTCACTGCTGGAACAAGTGCGCAACGAACGATGGTCCGAAATGACCAGCCATCTTCTTTCAAATGTGACAGGGCAGGCCGCCCCGGTCTTCGACGCGCAGCGGGAAATCGTCTGCGTCATGACGACGGTGGCCGATCTTGGACAATTGCGAAGCGAGGACGAGCGGAGAGCGCTTTTTCATGAAGCGTCACTGGTCAATCAGGCAACCGGCGGAAGGATCGTAGACGGGGAGGGTGGCGCCGCCAGCGATTGAAATATCACGGAGATTGCGAGGGCGTTGCTCGGGGGACGACGAGCGGCGTTCCCGAAACCGGATCGGTAATGATTACCGATGCAAGGCCGAACACATCTTCTATCAGCTTTTCTGTAACGATCTCGGATGGAGCGCCTTCCGCCATGATCGCCCCGTTTCGCATGGCCACCAGATGTGAAGCATATCGGCAGGCATGATTGAGATCGTGTAGTACGGCAACGACAGTCCGGCCCTCGCGGTTAAGTTTCGCCAGCAATTCCAGAAGTTCGATCTGATGCGCGATATCGAGATAGGTTGTCGGTTCATCGAGCAGAAGGATCGGTGTTTCCTGGGCCAGCACAAGCGCAATCCAGACGCGCTGACGCTGTCCGCCGGAAAGTTCGTCGACTGAACGGTTGGCGAGGTCGGAAATGCGGGTGGCTTCCATGGCGAGTGCTACCGCTTCTTCGTCTTTCACCGACCATTGTCGCAGAAAGGACTGATGCGGATAACGACCGCGTGACACCAGATCGGCAACGGTGATGCCATCGGGAGCAACCGAGATTTGCGGAAGAAGACCGAGCCTGCGCGCAGCTTCCTTTGCCGGAAATTGGCTTATATTCCTGCCATCCAGCACGACTTCTCCACTGGCCGGTGCAAGCAATCGTGACAAGGCACGCAGCAACGTGGACTTCCCGCACGCATTGGGGCCGACAATGACGGTGAAAGACGCATCGGGAATACTGACCGACAAGTTCTCGACGATGCCCCGATCATCATAGCGCAATGTAACGGCGTCCGCATGCAGGCGTTGCATCATGGTTGGTCGTCCCTGGAGGAAATCATGTGGCTGTTCGTATTGCATTGTAGAACGCATTCTGCAATATGGAGTAATCAGCTCCAGTTTTCGAAGCTGAAGCAGACCGCTCGCTCCTCGTTCGATAACGGCGCAGTGTTTTCCTATTCGAAATGCTGGCTGGTCGCGCATTCGTTCGGAAAGCTTTCCGTCTGAAGATTTCCAATTTGCGTCGGTGGAGAATAGCCATGCAAGCCGCACGTCCGATTTTCTTGCTTCTGGCCACCATGGTTATTCTGTTTTCTCCATATCGGACAGCCATTGGAGCCGAACAGGTCTGGCCCCGCACTGTAAAACATGAAGCAGGTGAACTCACACTGAAAACCAAACCCGTTCGCATCGTATCGACCACGCCCAGCATAACCGGCATTCTGCTGGCTATGGGCGCTCCTCTGGTGGCGACAGCCGCGACGACCCCGAGCCCGCTGACAGATAACAAGGGCTTCTTCCTTCAATGGGCAGACGTCGCCGATGAGCGCGGCGTCGAAGTGCTATATCCCAATCTCGAATTCGACATGGAAGCCATTATCGGTTTTGAACCGGACCTGCTGATCGCATCGGCGACCGGAGCGGATAGTGTCGTCCAACATTACAGTGAATTGAAAGCGCAAGGTATTCCGACGCTGGTCGTCAATTATTCCAACCAGAGCTGGCAGGAGATTGCTACTCAGCTCGGCACGGCATTGGGGTTGGAAGACGAGACCGGCGCGACCATCGCCCGTTTCGACGCGAAGGTTGCAGTGGTGGCTGCAACGATTACGCCGCCCAGCGAGCCCGTCACAATCGTCGGCTACAATATCGGCAACAGTTACTCGGTCGGCAGAATTTCGAGCCCGCAGTCACAGCTACTGCAAGCATTGGGTTTCAAGGTCGATGGCTTGCCCGACACGGTAGCCAAGGATGTCACACGCCGGTCCGATTTCGATTTCATTTCCCACGAGAACCTCTCGGCAGCGATCACAGGCAAGAGCATTTTCCTTTTGCGCGGCTCACAAAATGACGTCCAGGCATTGTTGAAAGATCCAGTATTGGCGAACCTTCCTGCGGTCCGCGATCATAACGTCTATCCTCTCGGACCATCTTCTTTCCGTATCGACTATTATTCCGGTCTCCAGATGATCGAGGCTGTCGCGTCCAATTTTCGCAAATGACGTCAAACAGGATGCAGTTTGTCATGCCATTGCAGAAGAGGCGTGTTAGGGGCCTTATTGTTGCCGCCGCCGTTTTGACCGCAATGGCGCTTTGCAGCCTTGCTCTGGGCTCCCGGTCAATCGCCCTTAGCGAGACCATCCATGCGCTATGGCAGCCTGATTTTTCGAACGACGAACATCTTGTCGTTCGCGAACTGCGTATCCCGCGCACTATCGTTGCAATCATTGCCGGTATGGCCCTTGGAACCGCTGGCGCCATCATGCAGGCTGTGACGCGCAATCCGCTCGCCGAACCGGGATTGCTGGGGATCAATGCAGGTGCAGCCGTCGCAGTTATTCTGGGGATCGTGACCTTTAACCTGACGACAATGGCGCAATATGTCTGGTTCGGATTTGCGGGCGCTGGTCTTGCTGGAATTGCCGTCTTCATTCTCGGAGATGCCCACGGCAAGGCGAATAATCCCGTGCAACTGGTGCTGGCCGGAGCCGGATTGTCGGTTGTGCTTGCGTCGGTCACGGGTATTGTTGTCATCAATGCACCGCTCGCTGTCCTTGACCAGTTTCGTCACTGGGCCGCAGGCTCCGTTGAGGGGCGCGGCCTTGATGTCGTCGTCATTCTGGCTCCAGCAGTCATCGCAGGGCTTGCCGTGGCGATGTCGATCGCCGGTAACCTGAATGCAATGGCGCTGGGCAGGGATTTTGGTGCTGCGCTGGGCGTCAACCTGCATGTAACCTGGCTTTTGGCCTGTCTTTCCGTAATGCTTCTGGCAGGTTCTGCCACTGCTGGGGCTGGCCCCATTGCGTTCGTCGGACTGGTTGCGCCGCATCTGGCCCGGACCATCACCGGCCCGGACTATCGTTGGATACTGCCATATTCCGCATTGCTGGCTTCCATCCTATTGCTTGGCGCTGACATCATCGGCAGACTGATTGCAGCACCTTCGGAAGTTGCGGCCGGGATTGTCTCCATGTTGATCGGCGGGCCTTTCTTTATCTTTGTCGTACGCAAATTCCGGCTGACAAAACTATGAGCAGTTCAATGAATATGTTGCGAATAGGTCCTGTTTCTGTTCGCTGGAAATCGCGCCCATTGATGATCTGCTGCCTCTTGGTTGCAGCCATCCTGCTGCTTGCGGTTTTCCACATCGCAACAGGCACAATGTCATTCAGCTTTTCCCAGGTCGTCTCGAGTCTTCTTGGCGGAAGCGACAATGCGACCGCCGACCGTATAATCCAGCGCGTACGTTTACCTCGCCTTGTCACAGCCTTGTTTGTGGGTGCTTCACTCGGTATGGCAGGCTCGATCTTCCAATCAATCTCGCGCAATGCCCTTGGCTCGCCCGACGTGATCGGCTTTACGACAGGTGCAGCAACCGGCGCCATTGCACAAATCATATTGTTCAATGCCGGTCCGCTTGAAACAGCGCTTTCAGCCGTTGCAAGTGGAATGGCGGCGGCAGTTCTTGTGTTTATGTTGGCTGTCAAAGGTAGACGAACCGGTGGCTATCGGCTCATCCTTGTCGGAATTGGCGTGGGAGCCATTCTTTCGGGCATCAATACTGTACTCCTGGTTGCGGGCGATCTGGACCAGGCCGCGTCGGCCCAACTCTGGCTATCGGGATCACTCAATACAAGAAGCTGGGCACATGCTGTCCCGGCGATGGCCGGATTCGCGGTAACCGTGCCGTTGGCACTTTACTACGCCAAATCTGTCAATCTGCTGGAAATGGGCGATGATGCAGCATGCCAGCTCGGCATCCAGCCGGAGCGTACGCGTCTGACAATGGTGTTGGTCGCGGTCACCCTGACATCTGTTGCTACCGCATCCGCCGGACCGATTGCCTTTGTCGCTCTGGCAGCGCCACAATTGGCCCGGCGTCTGACAGCGAGTTCGAATGTCCCACTGATATCGGGCGCGCTCATGGGGGCTACCCTTCTGGTCGGCGCTGACTTGTTAAGCCAGCATGTGCCATTCGGCATCAAAATGCCGATTGGTCTTACGACCGGACTATTGGGTGGACTTTATCTCCTCTGGATTCTTGCTTGCCACAAAAACGTGTTTAGTTCTAGTTGAGAAGCAACGTAAATCAGCCAACAGACAAATCACTACAGAAGCTGTGTTCTACGACAGCCGGCGTCTAAAACACTCATAAGTTTCATGATTCAGGTCCGGTCGCATCAAAATTAGTGCGCTTTTTGCGATGACGCCGCCCCACACCTGCGTTTCGTCGGCATTGATATGCTACGGCCGTCGATCCGATGGTTCAGCCCGAAAATGATAGCGTCTATTCTCGGCCGTCAGTTTCTGAAGGAGTTGTGGAATGCGCGGCGCGGATATTTTGGTCCAAATGTTGATTGGCTATGGCGTGGAGACAATCTTCGGGGTGCCGGGCGATACCAACGTGCCTTTTTATGAAGCGCTCCAGCAACGTGAAGGCGAAATCCGCCATGTTATGGCGCGGGATGAACGCTCTGCTGGTTACATGGCCGACGCCTATGGCCGTTTTTCCAATAAGCCCGGTGTTTTCGAGTGTCCGTCAGGTGCGGGTGCTATGTATTCGCTGCCGCCGGTCGCTGAATCGAATGGATCGTCGATACCTGTCATTCTCCTGACCATTGATATTCCTTTGCCGGGAGAAGGGCGCGGTGTTCTCACCGAGCTTGATTGCGCCAAACTGTTCGAGCCTGTAACAAAGCTATCCGTTCAGGTAAAATCTGCCGAAAAACTGCCAGAAATCATCCGTCGCGCGTTTCGCGTCGCTTGTTCCGGTAAACCGGGTGCGGTGCATCTCCAGATCCCTGAGGACATGCTTCTCGCTGAGGTCGATCCCGCGCGCATTTCACTGCACATTGAAGAAGAGTGCAAAACTTTCCCGGCTTTTCCGACATTGCCGCCAAAACAGAAGCTGCATGAACTGCTCGAACTGATTGCCAGGGCTGAGCGCCCGCTGATCGTTGCGGGCGGCGGTGTCAATCGCGCCAGAGCGGGCGATCAGATTTCAAGGCTGGCCGAGAAATACAACATTCCCATGTGTACGACGATGACGGGGCAAGGCGCGATTGATGACGATCATCGTCTGGCCATCGGGGTGATCGGCGACAATGGTTATCATCCCCATGCCAATTGGGCTTTGGAACATTCTGATTTTACCCTTTTTGTCGGATCACGCATCGGCTCTGTCGTGACGATTGGCTGGACCTTTCCCAAGATCACGCTCAATCGGCGCCTTGCACAAATCGATATTTCGCCTGAAATCATGGCCAACAACTATGAGAATTTGCTCTCCATTCAGGGCGATGCATTGCTGGTTCTTGAAGAATTACTGCAGATCGAGCTGACGATTGAACCGAAAAAGCATGATGGCTGGATCGAGGAATTGAATGCTCGCAGGCGCATATTCTGGGAACATGCTGAGGAAGCTTTGAACGATGAGCGTGTGCCTTTGCGTCCTGAACGGGTTGTGCGTTCCTTCAATGATGCATTGAGCCAATCGGGACAGCCAGCACTGATTTATTCTGATGCAGGCACACCAACGCCCTACATGACACGTTTCTTGAAGATCAACGATCAGGAAACACGGTTTGCCATTCCGCGTGCTTTTGGTGGTCTTGGATCAGCACTTCCAGCTACGGTGGGTGCATGGCGTGCTGATCCAGACAAGCGTCCCATCGGATTGTTTGGCGATGGTTCTTTCGGCATGACGGTGGGCGAGCTTGAAACGCTGGTGCGCTTGCAGGTGCCAGCGATCCTTATCTTGTTCAACAATGCGACATTTGGCTGGATCAAAAGTTTGCACAGGTTGAAAGGGCACAATCAATGCTTTGGCGTCGATTTTCTTGCTCCCAAAGGTCAAGCAATCGCCGAAGCCTATGGCCTGAAAGCATGGACGGCAAAAACCGCCGATGAGGTTGATATAGCCTTGGCGGAAGCTTTTGTGTGGAAGGATGGCCCTTGCTTTGTCGATATTCATGTTGAATCGATCGCTGACCGAGTGCCGCCGGTTTATTCATGGCTTTTAAAGCGTGGTGAAGACCCGCTTAATCTCAAGCCTGTTGAGCGTTCTTACGTCTGAGCCGTTTTTGAACGCCATTATTTACGACGCTACAGGCAGAGAATGTCTGTGGCGTTTTGCTTCAGTAATAAACCAATCGCGGAACAGCCGGACATTTTTCGAACCCTGACGCGCCTGCGCTGAGCAAAGAAAATAGCTCTCGCCAGATGTCTGCACGCGCTCAAGTGCCAGTTTGAGTTTTCCTGACCGCAATTCTTCCTGCACAAAAATTCTGGGCGCGATGGCGAGCCCCATACCCGCCACGGCGCATTCGATAATAACGTCATGCGTTGGCAGACGCGGACCAAAAATGCGCTTGTTGTAATGGATGCCTGCGCCGCGCAGCCAATGCAGCCACAGGCTGGGTCTGTTTGAGTTCTGGATCAGTGGAAAGTCGAGCAATTCGACGTCTCCGGCCAGTCCGTTTTCGGGCACAATGTCAGGTGATCCGATCACGACGAGCTCTTCAGGGAACAGTAGATGGCTACGCACATTGGCCCAATTGCCAATACCGCGCAGTACGGCAAGATCGAGATCGGACTTCCCCCAGTCGAGATCGTGGGAGCAGGGAAACACCTCAAACCAGATTTGCGGATGAGATCTCGCAAAGGTGCTGATAATACCCGGCGCCCATTTCCGCATCAGTGTCGGCGGCAAGCCCACTTTGAGCAGGCTTTGCGTTTTATACCCACGGACTGCATCCATCGACACTTCTTCAAGCTTTGCCAGAATGCGCGAAACTTCCTCGTAATAGTTCTGCCCCTCTTCGGTCAGAACCAGCCGTGGTCCAGCGCGTTCAAACAGTTTAAGCCCGAGAAAAGATTCAAGATTTTGTATCTGGCGGCTCACTCCGCTTTGGGTCATCCCGAGATTTTCCGATGCGCGCGTGAAGCTCAGATAGCGCACTGAAGCATCGAAAGCGTGCAGAGCCGAAAGGGATGGAAGAAAGCGGCGCATTGGGTAACCTCAGAATTTCATCATGAGTTTAAGTCATGCATAATCCAATTTTCAATGCTTTTATTTGATGAGAAAGCGCCGCATTCTTATTAAAAACAAACATAAGGGAACACGATGGACTACGGTGATAGTATCGACCGAAATCTGGTCAGTATCCTGGAGGAAAACGCACGTCTCCCGGCGAGTGAGTTGGCGCGGCGCGTGGGTCTTGCCCGGTCGAGTGTTCAGGAGCGGATAGGCCGCCTGGAGCGTCGTGGCGTCATATTGGGATATCGGGCTATCGTCCGCAGGGCGAAGGATGACAACAGCATTTCGGCCTATTTGTTTATCACTGCCTCGCAACGCATTGTGCAGCGCTTGTTTGCAGCCTTGCGCGCCTATCCGGAAATCCTGACCGCTGATGCTATTAGTGGCCCGGCCAACATATTGTGCCGGGTTCATGTCGGATTTCTTGAAGATCTGGAAGCACTCATCGAGGAGCTGGCACAAATCGAAGGTATCGAGAACGTCAGTTATTCGGTGGTACTTTCCAATAAGTTTAATAGAGAAAGCAGTCTGGCGCATTCAAGCGCCCAATAATATTCGACGGAATGCTCGATTCAAAAAGAGGGAAACAACAATGAATAGACGTAAGTTTATCCAGACAACGCTTTTGGGTAGCGCAGCGGTCATGCTTGCTCCCGGCTTTTCGTGGGCTGTCGAAGACGGTGCAACACTGAAATCCATCAAGGACCGGGGTGCCCTGCGTATCGGTGTGTTCAATGGTACACCGCCTTATTATCAGAAAAATCTCGCTACCGGCGAATGGGACGGCTTCTGCGTTTCCATGGGCAGGGACTTGGCCGAATATATTGGTGTTCCGCTCGAAATGGTCGAAACCACCTGGGGTAATTCCGTCATGGACCTTCAGGGCGGCAAAATCGACATCATGTTTGCCCTCAGCAACAATCCTGAGCGCGCGAAATCCGTCGATTTCACCGAAGCCATGATGGATAACGTCTTCACCGTCATCACCAACAAAGACCGCGAGGTCAAAAATTGGGAGGAATTGAACAAGTCGGAAATCCGCGTCACGGTTGATCTCGGATCAACACAGGATCTTTTCGCCCGCAAAACCTTACCTAATTGCACGCTCGTTGCGCTCAAGGGTGCGGATGAAACAGTTATCGCACTACAGTCTGGCCGGGCAGATGCGATTGTGCAGGTTGCTCTGATGTCCGTGGTGACGGCGCACAAGCTTGGCAGCAAGTTTAAGGTTTTTGTTCCAGAGCCGCTGGATAGCCAGCCAACGACGATTGGTGTGCGCAAAGACGAAAAGGGCGAATTCCGCGACTACGTTGATGTTTGGCTTAAAAAGCGCCGCGAGGAAGGCAAGGTCAATGAATGGATTGTCAGCAGCCTGTCGCTTGTTGGCGTGCAGCCATCTGACCTGCCGCCAACTCTGAAGTTCTGACGCGTCAACCATCATGCAGCATCAGCAAGGATCACTCGGTGTCATCATGCTTGACACCGGCTTTCCGCGTCCGCCCGGAGATGTCGGCAATCCGGCATCATGGGGGATGCCGGTAAGGTTCAAGAAGGTAAGCGGAGCGTCGCCGGATAAGATCATTCGTCAGGGTGGCGCCGGGTTGATCGAAGACTTCGTCATTGCGGGTGAAGCCTTGATCGCTGAAGGCTGCAGCGCGCTGGTGACGTCTTGCGGTTTCATGGCACGCCACCAAAGCGCGCTGAGTGCAAAGCTTTCGGTGCCGATTGCGACCTCCAGTCTGCTTCAATTGCCAATGGTCCGCACGGTGATCGGACAGGAACGCAAAGTGGGTGTGATCACCTATGACGAAGCGAGCCTTGATGATGCGATCTTCGCTGCCTGTGGCGCCGACATCAGCACGCCACGAATTGGCATGCCAGACGGTGGAGCCTTTCGTGAACTGATTGAAGGCGGTGGAACTTATGACCACGCTGCGCTTGAAGCTGAAATCATACATGCGGCGCGAGAGTTGAAGTCGCGCGAACCCGACCTTGGTGCTGTTGTTCTTGAATGCACGAACATGCCGCCATTTGCTCAAGCCGTCGCAAAAGCCTCTGGCTTGCCGGTATTCGATGTTCTGTCGCTTGGACATTGGCTGTTCAGCTCAACGTCTTCCCGTGCCGTTGCCGGGATGTCAGAAAGAGTGAATTAATGGACTATCAATGGGACTTTTCCGGCCTTTGGCAGTATCGGGGATTATTCCTTCAGGGACTTGGCTACACCGTTGGTTTCACGGTTATCACTGTGATTTCCGGCATTCTTGTTGGAACGGTTTTTGCTCTCGGCAGGCTTTCCGGCAACAAGATCATAACCGTCCCCATCATGACGGTCGTTGAGATATTTCGCTGTACGCCGGTGCTGGTGCAGCTTGTCTGGTGCTATTACGCGCTTCCCATGCTGATTGGCTTTGAAATTTCGCCTGCCATGGCGGCTTTCATCACGCTTACCTTCTATGGCGCTGCATTTTATGCAGAAATCATTCGTGGTGGTATCGTTTCCATTGATGCGGGCCAATGGGATGCAGGGCGTGCAATCGGCATGCGCCGCGGCCAGCTCATGGGCAAGATCATTCTGCCACAGGCACTGCGTCGCATGGTGCCGCCGCTGGTCAACCAGTCCGTGCTTCAGCTCAAAAACACATCGCTTTTATCGGTTCTTGCTGTGCCTGACCTTCTTTATCAGGGCCAGCTTGTCACCTCGGCAACCTATCGCCCGCTTGAAACCTACACCCTGATTGCAGTGCTTTATCTCGCCGTTCTCTTCCCTCTGACACGGCTCGCTCATGGACTGGAAGGCAGGCTGAAATGATGAACCGTATCGAGCGAACCGTCATTGTGGAGATAAGCCATGAGCGCTGAACCGATGATCGAAGTACGCGGGCTGAAAAAGTCGTTCGGCGAAATCGAGGTGCTGCGCAATATCAGCCTCACAGTCGAGCGCGGGCAGGTGGTAGGGCTTATCGGGCCAAGCGGTTCCGGAAAGTCGACACTGCTGCGCAGTCTCAATCTGCTTTCATTGCCTGATGCCGGTTACATCGCAATTGGTGATCAGAAAATAGACTTCTCGTCCGGGAACGTGTCACTCAAGGACAAATATCTCGCGGCGTTCCGTGCCAATACCGGCATGGTGTTCCAGAACTTCAATCTGTTTCCGCATATGAGCGTTCTCGATAACGTTATGATCGGACCGGTCAGTGTTCTCAAACAGGACAAAAAGGCTGCCCGCGAGCTGGCCATGGAACTGCTGGAAAAGGTCGGCCTTGCCGCCCGTGCGGACGCCAGACCAGAACAGCTCTCAGGCGGTCAGAAACAGCGTGTTGCGATTGCAAGGGCGCTCGCAATGCGCCCCGATGTGATGCTGTTTGACGAGGCAACATCGGCTCTCGATCCGGCACTTGTCGGTGAAGTTCTGGCGGTCATCCGGCAATTGGCCGAGCAGGGCATGACGATGATCCTTGTGACCCATGAAATGGCGTTCGCTCGTGATGTCGCCGACAAGGTCATCTTCATGCAGGACGGTTACGTCGTTGAAACCGGCGACGCTCGTCAAGTGATCAATGAGCCGCGCGAAGCTGCAACCCGAGAGTTCTTAAGCCATTTCCATGGCGGTCTCGTATAAATGCGCGCGCAGAACGGATAAATGTCATGACAGGCAATGTTATTGTCGTTGGGGCTGGCATTATCGGCTCCACCACCGCTTTGCGGCTCGCTGAAGCCGGTCTGAAAGTAACGCTGTGCGACGGCTCAGAACCGGGTGGTGAGCAAAGTGCAAGCTATGGCAACGGTGGCTGGATCAGTCCCGCCTCGATCATTCCCATGAGTATGCCGGGCCTGTGGCGACAGGTCCCCGGATTTCTGCTTGATCGCAACGGGCCACTGACCCTTGACTGGAAATCGGTGCCTAGGCTGACACCATGGCTTCTGCGTTTCCTGCTTGCTGGCGCCACAAAATCGCGGGTGACAAAAACTGCGGCTAAGCTCAACTGGTTGCTTCATGATGGGCCGAAACGCCACCTTGAGCTGGCCAGCAAGACCGGGCAGGAACATCTCATCGTGCAGAAAGGCCTGCTTTACGCCTATCCTGATCGTGCAGCCTTTGAAGCTGAAGCGCTTAGCTGGCAGCTGCGCCGTGATAACGGCATTCTGTTCGACGAATGGCAGGAAGCAGAATTGCGCGAACGTATCCCTGCTCTTGGGAGAAACTATCGTTTTGCCATTCATGTGACGGAAGGCGCGCATTGTCTTGATACCGGAGGTTATGTTGCGGGTATCGCGGCGCAGGCTGAAAAAGCCGGTGTTCGCTTCATCCGAAGAAATGTCGTGAGGGTCCTCACCGGCGTTTCGCCGCGTATTGTGCTCGATAATGATGAGAGTATTGCCGCCGATCACATCGTGCTGGCAGCGGGTATTCATTCTGGGCGTATCATGCACGATCTCGGCATGCATGTGCCCATGCAAAGCGAGCGCGGCTACCATGTAACCTTGCCGATGGCCGAGCTTCCCTTTGATATCCCGATCATGCCGAGCACCGGGCGAATGGGAAATACACCAACCAATATGGGACTGCGACTTTCCGGCCAGGTTGAATTGGCAACTGTGGAGAAAGCCCCGGATTGGCGACGCTCGGAGGTGCTGCTTAAGCACGCATTGGCGAGCTATCCCGACCTGGCAAGGCGGGATCTGCAGAATCTCAAACTCTGGATGGGGCACCGGCCATCACCTGCCGATGGGATTCCGGTGATTGGAAAACTAACTCAGCATCCGGGAATTATCGCAGCTTTCGGCCACGGCCATATCGGGATCGCTGGGGCCCCCAAAACGGCCGATATGGTGCTCGATGAAATCAACAACTTACCTTCCGAAAGCGCTCGCGCCTTCTCGCCAGTTCGTTTCGGCTGTTAGAGCGGTTCCAGTTAATATTGAACAGTTGGAACTGCTCTATCTTTTTGTTTTTACGCATTATCCTTACGCAAAACCGCTTCGCACTTTTGCTGGAAATGCTTTGATTATCCTGAATTCAAAGGAATGAAACTATGATGCTCAAAGGTGGCTACACCAATTATGGCCAGCAGATCGGCGTGCTGATGCTGGACACGATTTTTCCTCGTCCTGCTGGCGATATCGGCAATGCGCTGTCCTATGATTTTCCTGTGCGTTACAAGACTGTAAAAGGTGCGCATGCCACACGCATTATGGGCAACAATCCTGATCCAAAACTCATCGAACCCTTCATTGATGCGGCACGCGAACTGGAAGCGGAAGGCGTGCGCGCCATCACCACGAGCTGTGGCTTTCTTGGGCCGTTTCAAAAGGATATCGCGGCAGCGGTCAACATTCCGGTCTTTACTTCATCCTTGATGCAGGCGCCGATCATCCACGCAATGCTGGCGCCCGGCAAGGTGATTGGCGTCTTTACCGAACGCGCGCATCACATGAATGACGAACATTTCAAAGGCGTTGGCTGGTCATCTGAGGTCATTCCCGTGCAGGTGCAGGGGATGAAGCAGAATGCTGAATTTCCGCAGACCTATATTGAAGGCCGCGATTATCTTGACACGGAAGTGCTGAAGGAAGAGATGCTGGAAATGACGCGGGAGTTCATGGCAAGCTGTGAAAATCCCGGCGCGATCTTGTTTGAATGCACGAATATGTGCCCGTTTTCGTCCTATGTGGCTGCTGAATCCGGTTTGCCGGTATTCGATATCAACACGCTGATCAATACGTTCTATCTCGCAGCCAATCCGCGTCGCTATCTCTAAGTTCAACCCGACAATCAATAAAGTCAGCGATTCAGACGTAGTGCTTGATGCCATGATAATTGCCCTTAACATGGCATATAACATTAGCTCAGACTGAAAAGCCCCGGTTTTGTAGACAGCTGCGATTAGTGTTTCTGCTTTTCGAATTCGACGTTTGACCGCATCCCGTTCCTGATGTGGTTGCGTTTCGGATGGTAAAACATTTTGATGTAATCGAAAGCGTCCGATCCCTGGTAGAAAGCGGTATAGGTAAGATGTCAGTTGGCTTCCGTGAAGCTATCGCGCATTGCACGCAGGATGATGATTGCGGAAGCCGCACCGGGATCGACATGCCCAAGCGAGCGCTCGCCCAGCCGGGCAGCTCGACCCCGCGTAGCGACCATTGAGCGGGTTGAATCCGTACCTTTTTCGGCGACTTCGAGAATTTTGCTCCACATTTCCTGGCTGGCCAGATTGTGTGTTCGCGCGTCGATGGCTACCTCCATCGCTGGTATCCATGCATCCAACATGGTTTTATCGCCGCGTTGGCCCTTTCCTCGTTCCTGAATGCCACGTGTCATCGCCTCTACGATGATGGCTTGTCCCCCAGTATCGAGGGCTTCATGTGATTTAAGCGCTTTTGATGCATGACGGAATGCTGTCGCATAAAGTGGTCCGGTTGATGCACCCACGGCATCGAGAAAAGCGGATGCTGCAGTAGTGAAAATATCGGAGGGCAGTGCTTTCTCGAGATCCATTTTTGCGAGTGCACTATTCACCGCTGAAAAGCCGAGAGCCATCGTGATACCGTGATCCGCGTCGCCGATAGCTCCGTCGAGATCGGAAAGTCGCTCTTTCTCCGCCTGCATGGAAAAGGCGATGAGCTGAAACATTCGGCTAAGACGACGCGCTGCGGCTTCCTGCATTTTTACCTCCCAGATGATCTGGAATTCATGATCCGCCGGAGGCGGCATTAGTCAGTTGATCCGAAGAAAAGCCGTATCGCAAGGGTGTGATAGGAGACCGGACAATTCCTGGTCGAGATGCATGATGGATATGGATGCTCCATTCATGTCCAACGATGTACAGTAATGGCCGATCCAGTTGGCTTCGATTGTTATTTGTTTAGCACTTAAGCGTTGTTCGACACGTCTGAACAGGATGTACAGTTCCATGAGTGGCGTTGAACCGAACGAATTTACGAGCACTGCCACCCTGTCTCCGGGTGACGCATTCATCTCACTGAAAATCCGATCCATGATGTGATCAACAATAGCGTCGGCTGGCATCATTTTTTCGCGGATAACGCCCCGTTCGCCGTGAATACCCATGCCGATTTCCATTTCCTCGGCACCGATTTCAAAATTGTGGCGTCGCGTCTGAGGCAAAGAACAGGGCTCCAACGCGACACCCATCGTATAGGTGCGCCGATTGGCCTTGCGTGTTACCGCCTCGCACGCCTCAAGCGACATGCCCCGATCACAGGCTGCACCTGCCACCTTGAAAATGAAGAAGTTACCCGCGACACCGCGACGGCCATCGCGATCCTCTATGGGGGAAGAGGATATGTCGTCTGTCGTCAGAACGGTGCGCGTCGGAATAGCAACTTCTTGCGCCATTTCGGCAGCCATCTCGAAGTTCATGACGTCTCCGACATAATTACCGTACACGAAGAGCACGCCTTCTCCGCCGGAGGCCGCCTTGGCACATTCAAGGATTGGGGCCGGCGGAGGGGAAGAAAAGACATTGCCGATAGCTACGGCATCGGCAAGACCTTTGCCGACATAACCAAGAAAGCAGGGTTCATGTCCTGACCCACCGCCAATTACCAGGCCAACTTTTCCCTGGCGCGGACCCTGACGTGCGACGAGTGCACGTTTCGATTCCTTGATCGGAGCAAGATAGGATCGGTGCGCTTTGATGACACCGTCAAGCATTTCCTCGACGACATCGTCTGGGCTGTTCAGAAATTTCTTGATATGCGTACGATAATGGCTGGACACATTGACTGTCGGTTCTGCACGCAGCTTCTGGGAAAGCTTGCTGTCGATTTCTGTCACGCCGTCCGCATTGAGAATGCCGCGCCCTGTCGCAGCATCAGTAATCAGAACATTGACATAGTCGCCTCGCAACGCTGCAAGAATTGCCGGTACCTTGTCGAAGCCACCCGCAACGGCGATACGCATGTCGATGTTTTGCAGCATTTCGAGCGTGATACCGATGGTCCTGTCGTCAAGTGGTCCGGACACGGGCTGCCCATAAGAATCGATGAAGCGTCCAGCCACGACGCCGACGGCATTCTTGGTGAGATAATCCTGTATAGAGACGCTCTCAAAAAAGCCGCTGGTGTGAATTGTCGAATTTGGTCGTAGCGAAGAAATGCCGAACAGTGCCTTGTTCGCATGATTGAGCGCCTGAAATTGCTCCGCAATAATCGGTTCTCCGATAATCGCCGCTTTTACATCAGGACTGGATACGATGGCAGGCGCGGTGATGTTGACGAGGTGTGCATTTGTCGCCCGGGCCATGGCGGCCGCGCATAGTTCGGGGGTGTAAGCAAAACTGGCGCGCGTTCCGCCCGTCGCCTGTACGACGGTCACATCCTGCAGGTTGGATATGCGAGTATTTTCGGCGATCGCGAGAACTGTTCGTCCCCAGGCTACAGTAAGCGTGTCTCCCGATTTCAGAAGCTTGCCGATGGCTTGCGCTGCGGCTGTCCCGAGCCGGTCAATAAGAGTCTGTGCACCGTCGTCATTGGGCACCACCAGACAGTCATTCAAACCGAAATGACGCTTGAGTTCCTGCGCGATTGCAAGAGAACTGAGGCGTGCGGGTTCGATCGAGATATTGACGATGCCACGGCTACGTGCATCTGCCAAATAGCTGTTCACCGTGGCTCGCGAAATTCCCATGATTTCGGCGATTTCGCCTTGCGTGCGTCCATCTTCGTAGTAAAGCCAGCAAGCCCAGACGTAAGGATCGTCACCATATCGCAGTGGAATGCCATCAGTCGGGACCACCTGCCCGATTTTGCTTGCGGTTGTTTTTCCGTTTGACGCCATCTTGTTTGCACTAATTCCCGTGGTTTTTCCTTCTATCTGCCGGCTTGTCCTGCAATACAATGTTTTTGTTTGTTTCCTACCGGATTCAATCTGCCGGAGAACGGATCGGCCCGGTTTCGCGACAGTGCGCCAAATCTATTTGAATGTAGATGCTCGTATTACTGCAATCGTTCCCGCGCACCGTTGGAAAGCTCTTTAAGGATGATCGCGCATGAGGTCGCTCCGGCATCCAGCACGCCCAGTGATCGCTCGCCAAGACGACTGGCGCGACCGATTTTCGCCACCAGATCAATTGTGGAGTCGCGGCCTTTCTCCGCGGCAGCAACCAGAGCTTCGAGTGCCTCGGCAAAGGTTTTTCCGGCAGCAGTGGCTTCATCGAAGGCTTCGACCGCTGGCACAAGCGTATCCAGCAAGGTTTTGTCACCAACCTTGGCAGAACCGATGGACTGAATGCCCTCCAGTCCGGCATGAAGCATACGGCTGAAAGCAGCGGCATCGATATTGTCGATCCCATCGATTTTTTCTGCAAATTCGGTGAACATAACACCATAAAGTGGCCCCATCGAACCGCCGATCTCGGTCATGAGCACCGTGCCGAGCGTATCGAGGGAAGCAGCCAGCGCTTCATTCTTTCCCTTCAGGCGTTCAGCAGCCATGTTGAAGCCCTTGGCCATGTTGACGCCGTGATCCCCGTCGCCGATTTTCCCATCAATTTCACTGAGATAGGCGCGATTTTCGACAATCCGGTCGGCCATTGCGAGTACAATGTCTCCGGCTGTTGCGTTATTAAGTGTTTGCACAGGTCTCTTCCTTACAGAATGATGGTGCACTGCACTTCGACATCGAGCAATTCCTTCAGCTCGCTGTCCAGCGCCATGACTGTCAGCGTTGCTCCTACCATTTCAAGTGACGTGAAGTAGTTGCCGATATAGGTGCGATGGATTTTCAGGCCGCGTTTGGTAATTTCCGACTCAATCGTATCATTCAGAATATAAAGTTCGTTGAGCGGTGTTGCACCGAGACCTGAAATGAGAACGGCGACTTCGGTACCTTCTGCCAGTGCATGATCGTCAAGCACGATCTGGCACATGTCTTTTGCTACCTCGGCAGCAGACTTAAGCGGCTCAACCCGCACGCCCGGTTCGCCATGATGACCAATACCGACTTCCATTGTATCCGGCGCAATCTCGAAATTCGGATGTCCGACTGCGGGCAATGTGCATGGGCCGAGACCAACACCGATTGAGCGGCAGTTGTCGATGGCCTTCTGAGCTGTTGCGCGAACTTCTTCGAGCGTGGCTCCGGTTGCCGCTTTTGCACCGCCAACCTTCCACATGAATATCTCGCCAGCGACGCCGCGACGTTTTTCACGTTCATCGACCGGGGCTGAGCAGACATCGTCATTAGCGACAACAGTGGCAACTTCTATACCGTCTTTGGCGGCAAGTTTCGTGGCCATCTTCACGTTCATGTTGTCACCGGCATAATTACCGTAAAGTACGACAACACCTTTGCCGCCATTAGCTTCGCGGATTGCGTCATGGAAGCTCTTGGCAGTGGGGGAGGAAAACAGTTCACCGACCGCTACAGCGTCAAGCATGTTCTTGCCGGTATAACCGATGAATGCCGGTTCGTGACCGGAACCGCCGCCGGTGACGACACCGACTTTGCCAGCGATAGGGGCGTTTCTGGCGACAATGACACGCGGGTTTTCTGCAAGTCGAACGATGTCGGAATGAGCTTTGACAAAGCCCTTTACAGTATCCTCAACGACTTCGTCCGGATTGTTGATGAAGCGCTGCATGGTATCTCCTATAAGGTGAATGAGCGCCGGGCTCAAAGAATGGTATAGCCGCCATCGACCAGAAGATCGGCGCCCGTAATCATGTCTGCTCCAGCTGAGGCAAAGAAGACTGCAGCGGCGGCGATTTCTTCCGGATATGCGAAGCGCCCAATCGGAATGCGTTTCTTTGCGGCCTCACCCTTTTCGCCAGCCCATGCTTTCTTGCCAAGTTCGGTGAGGACGATGGTCGGGGAAAGCGTGTTGACGCAGATGCCATATTTGCCCCATTCGGCGGCAAATGTCTTCGACATGCCAATGACGCCGAACTTAGACGCGCAATAGGCGACATGCTCTTCAATGGCCACGGTTCCGGCCTGGGAAGCCAGGTTGATAATCTTGCCACCCTTGCCTGCCGCAATCATGGTGCGACCAACGGCCTGAGTGACGAGAAAGCTTCCCTTGAGATTGATGTTGATCGTCTTGTCCCAATAGTCGAGCGATATATCTTCCGCCGGAGCCAGATAGACCACGCCTGCGCTGTTGACCGCAATATCGATAACCCCGAGTTGTTCGATAACGCTGGCGATCGCATCGTTGACCGATTGCTGGTTGGAAACATCGCAAACGAAGGGCTTTGCGTTTTCGCCAAGCTCCTCGGCTTTGGCTTTCGCTATGTCGGCACTAATGTCCAGCACAGCAACTTTAGCTCCTTTGGCAATGAAAGCCGTGGAAATTGCAGCACCAATGCCAGAAGCGCCTCCGGTCACGATGGCAATTTTTCCGGTGAGTGGAAAGTTCAGGTCAATTTGGGGAGCTTGATCGGACATTTTTGCCTCGGAGTTCTGGATTGTGAGCCTGATGGCCCGGCGCGTTCATGACACTTTTCATGAGAGGGTGTGCCGGGCCGCCCAGACAATTTTACTTGCGGCTTTCCAGGAGCTTGTCGACGTTCTCAGCCGTCACCGGCGTCCATGGAACATTGTAGTTCTTGTCCTTGCCGTCGTTGAAAGGCATATCGGGATATTGGGCCCAGATATCGGACTGAGGTTTGTAGTCGCCCTTCTTGGCGTGGAAGATCGCGAGGTCGAGGGCGCCTTGCGCCTGAGCGTTCGCGTCCTGCAGGATGGAGGTCATCGTGCCTTCCTTGACAGCACGCAGTGCATCGGTAATGCCATCGATGCCGGCAATGGAAAAATCGCCCACTTTGAGATTGGCGGCTTTGATCGCTTCGATTGCACCCAGTGCCATTTCATCGTTTTGACCGATCACGCCGTTGATCTGGCCGGGATGAGCCGTCAGCCAGTTCTCCATTAGTGTCTGGGCCTCAGCGCGAGACCAGTTTGCGGTCTGGTCCTCGAGAACTTTCACGTCCGGGCATTCGGCAAGAGCCTTCTTGTTACCTTCCAGACGGGAAATCTGTGCGGACTGCCCGATCGGGCCTTCCAGAATGACGACATTGCCTTTGCAGCCGATCTTGTCGAGAACGTTCTTGGCTTCCATATAGCCCGAAATCGTATCGTCGGAGCCGACATAGGCGGCAAGCAGCTCGGAGTTGACGCGGGTGTTCGAGCCGACAACCGGAATGCCTGCATCGCTGGCTGCCTGAACGGCCGTAGCACCCGCTTCGATGTCAATAGGAACGAAGATGATCGCATCGAATTTCTGCGTGATCATCGTGTTGAATTGTTCCTGTTGCACGAGAGCGTCGTAACGTCCGTCGAAGATGGTCAGATCGACTTCTCCGTTCTTCACGGCAGGGTGTTTTTTCAGCGCTTCGGACCAGACCTGCATGAATTCAGCATTGAGCCCGTATGGTGCAGCGCCGATCTTGAGTTTCTTGTCCTGCGCCAGAGATGGTGTCACCATCAGTGCAGATGCTGCGGCAAGCGCAATGAGAAGTTTCTTCATTTCATTCTCCTCCTTTGATAATTGGCCCCGTTTGGGCGGCACGTTTGTTGTTACAAGTCAGGGTAGATTACGCATTTTGGTTGCGCTTTTGGTCAAGCATGACTGCGCCGACGATCAAGGCGCCTTTCAGAACCTGCTGGTAGTAGGACTGGATGCCCATCAGATCGAGGCCATTGTTCATGACACCAATGATGAGTGCGCCGATGAGCGTTCCGGTGATGCGGCCGACGCCGCCGGACAAGCTGGTGCCGCCAATGACGACCGCCGCGATGGCGTCGAGTTCATAGCTGATACCGGCCTGCGGGAGGGCGGAGCCGGTGCGAGCTGACAGGATCATGCCTGCAAGACCTGCAAGGCCGCCGGAGATGACGTAGACCGAAAAACGCACCCGGGAAATATTGATGCCCGATGTATTGGCAGCATGGGGATTGCCGCCGACAGCATAGATATAGCGCCCGAACCGTGAACGGTTGAGGATCCACCACGATGCCAGAAAGACGACGGCGAGCAAAATAACCGGAACCGGAATACCCAGTATGTTTCCGGTTCCGATCCAGCGGAAATCCGGGATGAGAGCAGGCACCGGCTTGCCACCGCCATAGATGAGCGTCAGGCCGCGCGCAGCGGAAAGCATGCCCAATGTCGCGACAAAGGCTGGAACCGCGAAGCGCGAGACAATCGTGCCGACGAGCGCGCCGCAGCCAACGCCCACCAAGAGGCCAACGGGAATGGCTATGAATGGCGAATAGGGAGCGCCTGCAACACCTGCAGTCGCCGACGTGGTTGCAAAGCTGGCGCTGACAATACCGGCTAATGCCACCACCGAGCCAACGGAGAGGTCAATGCCACGCGTCAGAATGACGAAGGTCATGCCAATGGCGAGAATGCCGTTGATCGAGGTCTGTAGCAGGACGTTGGAGATATTGCCTGCTGTCAGGAAATACTGGTTGGAGAATGAGAGGATCGTAACCAGGAGCAGAAAGGCGATGAATATGCCATATTCCTGGATGACCAGTCTGCGACGTTCGGAGCCAAACCAGCTCGTCGATGAATTGTTTTCTGTGGTGGACACTGTTCTACCTCTCTAGAACGAAACACGGTGCTTTTGGGGTGGCTTTCATGTCGAAAGATGCACCAGCGACTGCGCGTCCGTTTCCTCCCTGCGAAAAATGCCTGCCGACTGTCCACTGCGCATGACCATGATGCGATCGGACATGCCAAGAACTTCATCAATCTCGGAAGAGACCATGATGACGGTCCCGCCTTCAGCGGCAAATTCACAGATGATGCGATAAATTTCCTGTTTTGCGCCGACATCGACGCCGCGTGTGGGTTCATCAAGCAGCAGAACGCGTGGTTTTCTCAGGAACCATTTTCCCAGCACGACCTTCTGCTGATTGCCTCCCGAAAGGCCGGAAACGGGCATCGTATCGCGCGCGACCTTGATCCTGAACCGTTCGATCATGTCTCTGCTGGCGGATGTTTCCTCACGCTGGTTCATTGCAAAATGCGGACTCATCTCGGGAAGACTGGCAAGGCAAATATTGTTGCGAACGCTGTCATCAAGGTTAAGGCCGGTCAGCTTGCGATCTTCTGTCACAAAGGCCAGTCCCAAAGCCATGGCATCGGAGGGTCGCCGGACGGTGACGGGTTTACTCTCAAGTCTGATTGCACCCTGGGAGGCTTTATCCAGCCCGAAAAGACAATTGAATATTTCTGATCGGCCAGATCCCATCAATCCGTAAATACCGAAAATCTCGCCCTTATGTGCTGTAAAGGAGATGTCGGTTATCTTGCCGGGCGCACTAAGGCCGGAGACCTCAATGCCTGGTATTTCAGTTGGTGCATTGGTCTTGATATATTCGTCGCCCAGCTCCCGTCCGACGATCATACGGATCAATTCGGCACGGGTAATGCCATCGAGATTGCCGCTATCTATATAGCTGCCGTCGCGAAACACAGTATAGGTATCGGCGATCTGGAAAATTTCCGACAGGCGATGCGAGACATAGACGATACCTTTTCCGCTCGCTTTCAGGCGCTCTATCGCGGCAAAGAGATGTTGCGCTTCTTTTTCGCCGATGGCCGAAGTCGGCTCGTCCATAAAAATGACTTCCGCATCGTGGCTGAGCGCCTTGGCGATCTCGACGAGCTGAACCTGGGCAACAGACAGGTTCATCATGAACTGGTTGGCACGGATATTGAATTCGAGCTGATCTAGAAGTTTCTGAGCATTTCGGTTCATCGTCTTGAAGTCGATTCCGCCGAAGCGACGGAGCGGCTCGCGACCGAGATAGATATTCTCAGCGACGGTCATATGCGGAACCGGACTTAATTCCTGCTCGATAATGGCGATCCCGGCCTGAAGCGCTTCAGCGGGACTGGAATAAACAACGTCTTTTCCACGTCGCCGGATGTGACCGTCGTCGCGGGTATAAATCCCCATCAATATCTTCAGGAAAGTGGATTTGCCTGCACCGTTTCCACCGCACAGTGCGTGCACCGAACCGGCTCGCAACTTCAGCCGTCCATCCCGCAAGGCGGCAACGCCACCAAAGGACTTCTTGAGTCCTTCTACTTCCAGCAGAAATTCCAATGCAGTTCCTCCGTTGGCAACAGTTAGCGCCGTCGCCATTTTGACAATATTCGATAAATGATCGACAAATGTCAACCCATGCGGTATGAAAGTAAAAAGAAGGGGAGAAACGCTGGCCTTTGATAACCGGGCTAAGGACTGGGAGGCATGAATGATCGTTTCTATTCAATTTGTTAGCGCAGTTCTGCGCGCTTGTTAGGCTTCGACAGAGCGTGTTGCTATGTGCTCGGCTGTTTCAGCCTGCAGCTCCATTTTTAGAGGATCTCGTTGAATGGGGGAAACATATTGACAAGAGACAAAAGTGACTGACAAATGTCAAAAGTGAGTTTGATCTTCAAGTCATAAGACTGTCTGGAGGCGGCAGGGTTTGATGATCAAAGAGGTGCTTCGATAGCGGGAGGATGGACGTGTCATCGAATAGCCTGGATCGACAGACGCTATTTCTGGCGTTGATCAATGTTGCTGTTCTGGCAGCGGGCGGCTTTCTGGCCGGCTCCAATTTCATGGACAGTTATAATCTGCAGTCGATGGCTTCACAGGTTCCGGAGTTGGGACTTCTTGCGCTGGGGGTTATGCTGGCGATGATTTCCGGCAATGGCGGGATCGATCTGTCCGGCATAGCGCTAGCAAATCTCGCTGGCATTATCGCGTTCTTACTGACACGCCATTACATTCCGGCTGCTGATGCGCCTTTGCTGTTTTCATGGGTATTCGCTGGTTTAGCGCTCGTTGTCGGGCTGGTTGGCGGCATTATCAATGGGGTTGTAATAGCCTATGCACGCCTGACTCCGTTGATCGCTACGCTTGGGACACAGCTTCTTTTTACCGGCATAGCCGTCTATCTCACTAACGGTTCAGCCGTCAGCATGGGTTACATCGAGCCGCTGGATAATTTCGGCAACATGCCCATTCTCGGCATTCCCATGTGTTTCGCGCTATTTCTGGTTATCGCTGCGGCGCTTTCATTTCTGCTGAAATATACGCCTTTTGGCGTGAAACTCATGCTGCTCGGAAGCAACGCCAAGGCGGCGCGCTACGGTGGTATCAATGAGAAACGCATGCTCCTCATCACCTATACGCTGTGCGGCCTGCTCGCGTCCGTTGCGGGAATTATCATCGCGGCACGCAACTCGTCCGTAAAGTGGGATTACGGTGGGTCTTATGTGCTGATTGCTATCCTCATCGCCGTTCTTGGCGGCGTCAAGCCGGAAGGTGGATATGGCAAGGTGATCTGTGTGTTGCTGGCTGCAACCGCGCTGCAGATTCTCTCAAGCCTGTTTAACTTCATGAACATTTCGAATTTCTTCCGCGACCTCGCTTGGGGTGTTCTGCTTCTCGCGTTGCTCGCATCGGCACGCGTGCACTTGGGTTACTGGTTACGACCAAAACGACAATAGAAACAAAGCCGGCAACTTCGAGATGAAGGACGCTGGCAAACACCTAAAGAAACAATCTGCTTATATTCATGGAGGAGTCATATGAGCATGTTTTCCAAACTAATAGCTGGCACAATGCTTGCCAGTACAGTCGTAGCAGGGGCGGCATTTGCCCAAGACAAGCCCACCATCGTGACAGTGGTCAAGGTTACCGGCGAAAACTGGTTTACCCGTATGAACGAAGGGGTTGATGCTTATGGCAAAGATAATCCCAACGTGAGCACCAGCCAGGTCGGACCCGCAAAAGCGGATGCCGCCCAGCAGACCCGTATTATCGAAGATCTCGTCGCCAAGAACGTCTCAGCGATTGCGATCGTGCCTATGGACCCATCAGCGCTTGAAGGTGTACTGCGTCGCGCTTCGCAGCGTGGTATCAAGGTCATCACCCATGAAGGCGATAGTCTGGTCAATACGGACGTCGATATCGAAGCCTTCGACAACAAGGCTTTCGGCGCACGCATCAACGAAAAGCTTGCTGAATGCATGGGTAAGTCCGGTAAGTGGACTTCTTTCGTTGGATCACTGGGCAGCCTGACTCACAATCAGTGGGTTGATGCTGGTGCAGAAAACGCCAAGCAATATCCGGACATGGAGCTGGTGGCGGAAAAGAACGAGTCGTTCAACGATGCCAACCGCGCCTATGAAAAAGCCAAGGAGATTCTCCGCAAATATCCGGATATCAAGGGCTTTCAGGGATCCTCTGCCATCGATGTGATCGGGATTGGCCGCGCTGTCGAGGAGGCCGGTCTTCAAGACAAGACATGTGTGTACGGTCTCGGTCTGCCAAAAGATACCGGCCCATATCTGGAAAGCGGCGCCGTCGACCAGATCTTCTTCTGGGATCCGAAAGACGCTGGCTATGTCATGAACAAGGTCTCCGATCTCGTTCTGAAGGGCGAGGAGATCAAGGATGGTATCGACCTTGGTGTACCGGGTTACGAGAAAATGACTGTCATCAAGGGACCGGGCAAGGGCATCATCATCCAGGGGCAGGCCTGGGTCGATGCGGACAAATCCAACTACAAGGACTTCCCGTTCTGATCGAATAATAACGCACCAAAGCTGACTTCCGGGGCCGACCACACTACGGCGGTCCTGGAAAGAATATTCGATAATTTCAGGAATTTGCCATGCACGCCGTCAATGCCACGACACATCCTGTACCACCGTTTCTTGAGGTCAGAAACGTCAAGAAATCCTTTGGCGGCGTGAAGGCACTGAAAGACGTCAGTCTGACGATCGAAGCCGGACAAATCTACCATCTGATGGGAGAGAACGGTTGCGGTAAGAGCACGCTGATCAAAATCCTCTCGGGTGCGCAACCTGCCGATGAGGGGCAAATACTGATTGATGGTGAGGTTATAGGCTCGCGTGCTGGCGATCTCGGCGCCATAGGAGCCCTTCGCGCCGGGATCGAAACCGTCTATCAGGACCTGTCGCTGCTTCCAAATCTTTCCGTTGCGGAAAACGTGGCCTTTACCGAACAGCTTGTTGAAGCCTCTGGGCGCCTTGCTCGCCGATTGAACGTTTCCCTTCTGAATGAAACAGCGCGACGGGCGCTTGCCGAAGTGCACCTACCAACCGACAAGGCGTTTCTTTCGCGCCGAACCGACACGCTACCGCTGGCGACCCGCCAGCTGATTGCCATTGCACGCGCCGTTGCGTCCGAAGCGCGTCTCGTTATCATGGACGAGCCTACGACATCGCTGACGCGTCAGGAAGTTGAAAATCTGTTGCACGTGGTAGAACGCCTTCGCAACAAGGGTGTCGCGGTGTTGTTCGTCACGCACAAGCTTGATGAATGCAAATTGCTTGGCGGACGTGCAATTATCATGCGCGACGGATTGAAAGTGGCCGAACTTGACGTCGCTGGGCATAGCAAAGCGGAATTCAGTCATTGGATGACGGGTCGCGAAATTAGCCAAACGCGCTATCGCACCGAGCCCAAGCTGGGCGAAGTCATGCTCGAAGTTGAAAAGCTTGGCGACGGTGAAGCCTTTCAGGATGTCTCATTCAGTCTCAGAAAAGGCGAGATACTCGGTGTCACGGGACTGCTGGATTCTGGTCGTAACGAGCTTGCGCTTGCTCTTGCTGCCGTCAAACCGGCAACGAATGGTAAGGTACGCTTGAACGGGCGCGAAATCGCACCACAATCGACGGCACAGGCCATTGAATATGGCATCGGTTATGTGCCGGAAGATCGGCTGACGGAAGGCCTTTTCCTCGAAAAGCCCATACAGGATAATATCACCTTGCCGATCCTCGATCGGCTGCGCAATGCACTAGGCATCATCAGTGATCGTCGCGCACGCCGTGTTGCGGAGGAAAGTGTCGCGGATCTTCAGATTGTAGCGCCGGATGTCACCATACCGGTACAGTCTTTATCGGGGGGCAATCAACAGCGCGTTTTGATCGGTCGCTGGCTGACCATTAACCCGCAACTGTTAATTCTGCATGGGCCAACAGTCGGGGTTGATGTCGGTTCGAAAGATACGATCTTCCGCATCATCCAGCGCCTAGCCGATGATGGCATGGGCGTCATCATCATCAGCGACGACCTGCCGGAGCTTCTGCAGAACTGTGACCGCATTCTCATCATGCGTCAGGGCCGTATTGTTGCAGCACATGCTGCCGAAGACCTGACCGAAGATGCCATCTACCAATCCATGGCCAGCACGTCGAAGGAGGTGGCACAATGACCGAGATCGTATCAGCCAACGTTACGGACAAAGGTCAGCCCGGTATTGGTGCGCGGCTCTGGGATATGATGGGCCGCAGGCCTGAAATGTTCACGCTTCTTTTGATTATCGTGACCTGCGTCGTCGTGATCGCAGCCAATCCTGATTTCCTGCAAATGAGCAATATCGTGGATATTCTACGCGCTTCCGTCGTGCGCGGACTGTTTGCGATGGGCGTGCTGGTCGTGCTGGCTTCGGGCGGGATTGACGTCTCGTTCACCGCAATTGCAGCCTTTGTGATGTACGCTCTTACCATGCTGGTTACGAACTGGTTCCCCGAAATGCCGATGACGATCATTCTGATCCTTGCGGCAATTGGGGGGGCTGCTTTCGGTGCGTTGAACGGCTTGCTGGTCCAGAAGCTGCAGGCACCTTCGCTTATCGTCACCATCGGCACGCAATACGTGATCCGCAGCTTTCTGCTGACCTTTGTCGGGACCGCGCTGTTCATGAATATTCCGGTGGCGATGGATGCATTTGGCAAGGCATCACTCTTCACCCATCATGCATCGAATGGTGTAGTCTCCGTTCTACCGGCGACGGTTCTGGTTCTTGTGGCTGCTGCCCTCGTGACGTGGTTCATTCTTGAGCGGACACTGATGGGACGCGCGATTTTTGCGGTTGGCGGCAATCCGGGCATTGCCGAAAGACTGGGTGTCAACCTTTTCCGTGTGCGTATTTTCGTCTTTGCTTATGCGGGCCTTCTAGCCGGCATTGCGGGCGTCGTGCACGTTTCGAGTAATCGTCTTGCAAATCCTTTTGACCTTGCAGGTATGGAGCTTGAAATTATCGCCGCCGTTGTGCTGGGCGGAGCGCGTATCACAGGCGGTTCAGGCTCAGTGATGGGGACGTTACTCGGCGTGCTTCTCATCACGATTGTCAGTAATGTGCTGATTTTTGTTGGCATTCCAAGCACGCTGCAGCTCGCTATCGTAGGTATTTTCATTCTGCTTTCTGGCACAATCTTTGCTTTGCGTGATCGCGGCTGAAACCAAAATAATCGCGCTTTGGCTTAAGCGCTCTTGATGCGGTCTTGTGCATTTTCTGGGAGGTTTTTCATGTCACACGATGTGTCGGTCGTCGGGCTTTATATTCTTGATGTGCTCGGTCGGCCGGTCGATGCGATTCCGCCAGGCGGAAATGTTGAGTTTATAGATGAAATCCGGTTGACCGTTGCAGGCACCGCCGGCGGTACGGTGGTGGACCTAGCCAAACTCGGTCTCAACTGTCTGGCTGTGGGTGCAGTTGGCGACGATGAGAAGGCCGATTTTGTTATCGCGACGCTACAACGTTTTGGGGTCGATACGGCACAGATGCAGCGTCTTAGAGGCGTGCCAACATCATCGACGATTCTGAATATCCGCCGCAACGGCGAGCGCCCGGCTTTGCATGCACGTGGTGCATCCGATCATTTCGAGATCGCCGACGATGCGCTGGATGCAGTGCTGGAACCACCGATCATTCACCTGGGAGGTACCGGCCTGCTGGCAAGGCTCGACGGCGAACCGAGCCGTAAGTTGCTTGCTGAAGCAAAGGCGCGCGGAAGGACGACAACCTTCGATCTGCTTGGCGCGAATGATGGCACGCTTGACCTTATCGCTCCACTCTTCCCACATATCGATTACTTCATGCCGTCCATCGAGGAAGCGAAGCAGATTTCGGGGGCAGCGGATGCCGAAGGCGCGGGAGCATTCTTCCTCGAACGCGGTGTGAAGCATTGCGTGTTCACGCTGGGTGGCGACGGCGTCTGTTTCATGGACGCATCGGGAGAAATCGTGCGTCAACCTGCTTTCCGGATTGAGGTTGTTGACACGACCGGATGCGGTGATGCTTTTGACGCCGGATTCATTACAGCATTGCGTCGCAAGATGGACTTGAAAACTGCTTTGAATTTCGCTCAGGCGTCCGCAGCGCTGGTCGCGACGGGACTCGGTTCAGATGCGGGTATCCGTTCGTTCGATGATACGCTTGCGTTCATGAACACAGTGCCTGTTCATCAATAAACTGACGGATGGTGGGCCGGTCGAAAATCGGCTCGCCCTCTAATCGGCAAGAAGCTGTTCGGCGGCGTCCATATCAGTAACCAGATGCGTGGCGTAACCACCCTTTAGAACAGCGCGGATCGCTTCGACCTTCTGGACTCCACCCGCAACGCAGAGCCTCGTTGGCACACCACGCAGTTCATCCAGTTCGATGCCGATAACGCGCTGGTCGAATTCGCGGACGATTTGGTTACCGTCGCGATCAAGAAAGCGGCATATCAGAACCGCTGCGGCCCCCTCACGAGCATAAGCATCAATCTCTTCATTACTGGTCACATCGGCGATGCGCATCGTGCTGTCGGCGGCCAGGCCGCCGACACCGAACACAATTATATTGGCCTGGCCGATCAGTTCGAACTGTCGTTGGAGTACGGGTTCGCTCATAAGGGCATCCCGTAGCTTGGCCGTGCTCAGTACTGCCGGAGCCAGCATATTGACGCTGGTCGCTCCCATGTTTCGCGCCATGATCGATGTGCAAAGCTCTGCGGAAAACTCTCTTTTGCCGATGGAGGAACCAGTGACCTGCACTACGACCACCCCTTCCATGGCTTGCGGCAATGAAATAGCGTCGGCGACGGCGAGTACTGTGCGTCCCCATGAAACACAGATGGTTTGGCCTGGCTTGACTATGCGTTCCATCAAACGTGCACCACCTGCGCCCAGCGTTTTCAGACGCGTTTCTGTCGTGAATGATTTTTCCGATGGAATGACGAGCACTTCCGACAATCCAAACCGCGCAGCCAATTTACGTGCGATATGCGTGCGTGTCGCGATTTCAGGATTCATCAGAATGCGCACAACGCCTCTTTGTCGCGCTTCCTGCAGATAGTTAACTATGGTTGCGCGTGAAACGCCAATCATCTGTGCAATTTCGTTCTGGGTCAGCTGGTTCTCGTAATAGAGCCATGCCGCCCAGATGATGGCGTCATCGAACTCGGCCGGGATGGCATGCGCAGACGGTGTTTGAGCGCCCGATGTCATACTCGTTTCCTACTGTCTCTGTTGTGACTGAGTTGCACAGAAAAATCTTTCGATCAACACGACAAACATACGATCTGACTAATGTCAAATGATGATGCCAATTGTGTTTGAGAGTAAGAAGAATATCCATAAGACATTGTTATACAACATAAAAAGAAAATCTCTTATGAAGGAATCTATGTGTTCGCACTTCAATGTGTGGGTCAGTAGTTAAGGAAACTGTAGATGAAATCAAATTGGTGACAGGCAGACTTCGACAGGATTGTCAGCTCACGAAAAGGCGAGGGCGGCTTCTGGTATGACAAGCGGCGATGCGCCTCCCAGTGTTAGCTGGTCTACGAAGCTTATGGATGCTTTCAAATCGCCCAAACATGAAGCGATGGGCTTCATGTTTGTCGCGGGCTATCGGCTTCTGTGTCTGGATGCCCATTCGTCATGCACCAACCTTGTTGCAATTAGTCTGATCGTATTGACCCTATTTGTTTACAATGAACGCATATGGCGAAGGCTTTCGCTCATTATGTCCAGCTGTCGGATGTAGTAGCGCCCCGAACAGCACTCCGCCCATACCGGCGCTTCCGCTACGATGCGCTCATTTGATGCCATGTCGGGGCCGACGAATAGCTCTTACCTTTCCGCTGCTTCCACCTCCGCAGAAAAAGAGGTCGCCGCCATCGGATTCAAGTCCCGATACTCCGGTTCCGTCCGGCATGTCCAAACGTTCTAGCAGGGCACCCGTTTTCTGATCGATGCGGCGAATATCACTGCCGATGTCTTCCCACGTGCCGTGCCAAAGTTCGCCGTCGACCCAAGTGACGCCGGTGACGAACCGATCGGATTCGATCGTGCGCAGTACTTCTCCTGTCTCGGGGTTCACCTGATGTATCTTTCGAGCGCGATGCTGTCCGACCCAGAGCGAACCCTCTGCCCAGGCCAGGCCGGAGTTTCCGCCATTTCCGGGAGCCGGTATTGTGGCGACTATCTCTCCGGTCTTGGGGTCGATCTTTCGGATGATGGAATCACCGATCTGGAACAAGTGCTCGCCGTCGAACGCGGTTCCCGCATCGGCCGCGACGTCGAGCGAGCGCAGGATCTCTCCGCTTTCGGGGTCAAGAGCATTCAGTTTCTTGCCCGTTGCAAACCAAACTTTATTGCCGTCGAAGCTGACCCCGGCCACGTCATCTGCATCGGGGAAGGGGCCATATTCACGGATGATTTCAGCGGTTGAGTGTTTCATGTCTTCATCCTAACTGTAAATCTGCGTGGTGGGGAGCAACAAGCTTGTCGGGAATCCAGGCACACTCGCCGCGATCCAGCGGCATGCTCTTCCGCGTCCGAATGTCTCGACCTTGCTGTCGCGAGCAAGCTCTTCGAGTGCTCGCTGCACCGTACGTGGGCTCACGTTCAAGGCGAGCGCCAATGCCGAACTCGACCAGGCTTCCCCATCGCTGAGCAAAGCTAGGATTTGGGCATGGTCGCCTTCTACGTGCGGCACCAGCACGGCGACATTGCGCGTGGTGTGAGGTTGCAGAACAAACCCGTCCCTGGTTGCATTCAGTGTCGCCAGCGGTTTGACGGCCTCACGCAGCCGGGCAACTTCAACACGCAGGCGCGCGCGGTGTGACACATCAGCTTGCCGCGCGTTGAAAGCCCGTTTGAGAAGCGTCTCACGTGCTACATCCTTCGGCCAAGCTTCCGCCAGAGCGCGCATGAGTTTAAGCAGCACCGGACGAGTGATGAGTGGAACTATTGTTGTTCCTCCACGCACTACATTGCGGCAGGTATCCACTATGAGTGTATCGGAGGCCAAAAGCCTTTCGATGTCTTCGAGATGGAGCAAGCGCTCTTTGCCACAGGCTACCAAGCGAGCTGCTGGCGCGCCGAATGCTTGTTCTGCCCGGTCGACCTCGGTCGAGAGCGCCGGAATACGTGCGTCTGTCGCCGCCTGTCTTGCCCGTTCCAGAGCTGCTTTCGCCAGTTCGGTCCTGATGCGGCGGATGGCTATGCCAGCCGCCACCAGTTCCCGACCGGCCAGCGACGCGCGAGGCAGAGCGCTGTCATCCAACTGACTGAGCAATGCTTCGGCTTCATCAAGACGGCCGATCAGGAGAAGGTGCCGGGCTTCGAGATAGCCGGCGTGGGCCGCGTTGCTGCGGTCACCGAACGCTTGAAGTGCCGACCGGGCTGCATTGAGCCTTTGCAATGACCGGCCGAGATCACGCGAAACAAGTGCGATTTCGGCTTCGGCAACGACGCAACGCGCACGGGCTACAAGTTCTTTCGGACCGAAATTACGCGCAGCGCTTCGCAGAAGCCCCCTAGCGCGCACAAAGTCTCCGAGTTGCGCCATTGCGATGCCGCGCAACGCCAGCGCTGGCGGGTCATCACGTAATGCAACCCTTTTCAGCGCGGCGAGGGGATCGCCTGCCGAGAGAGCGTTTGCAGCGGCGGCGATCAGTGAGTCCATTGAAATCCCGTCACACTTGTAACTCTCACGCGCGCCTCCATCCGAGCTAGCTTCATTGTATCGCAACCGCTGGAAACGGCAATTCGATGGGAGAAGCGGAAATGCCAATGCGCACCGTAATAGGAAAGGTCGGTTCGCCGTCCAGACTGACGGGCAAAGCGTCCGGTTGGATTGGGCTCGCCGCAACTCCGACATTCGCGCTGATGGCGTGGATTTCTGCATCCGGCTCGCAGGACATAATGATGTGTTCTGACGCATCGACCTTCGCCGCCGTCAACAGTATGGCCGTGATGTACGTGTTGATGAGCCTCTTTCACCTATCGCCGTGGATGAAGCTTTTTGCCGCCCGTTTCCAACTCCCCAATACCAAACCATAGGAGACTCACAATGCAACACGCTGTTGTTTCACATGATGACTGGCTGACCGCTCGCCGGGATTTCCTGAAAGCGGAGAAGGAGCTGACACATCTTCGCGACAAGGTTGCCCAGCAGCGGCTCGCCTTGCCGTGGGTGCGCATCGACAAGGAATATGTCTTCGACACGCCGGAGGGCACACGCACGCTGTCCGATCTCTTCGACGGTAGGTCTCAACTCTTGGTGCAGCATTTCATGTTTGCGCCGGGATGGAAGGAAGGCTGTCCCAGCTGCTCCTTCATGGCTGACCACACCGACGGTATGAACAAGCACCTTGCGCATCACGACGTTACCATGATCGCCGTCTCCCGCGCGCCGCTTGCCGACATTGAACGTTACCGCAAACGTATGGGCTGGGAGTTCAAATGGGTGTCGTCGTTTGACACTGACTTCAACTACGATTTTCGGGTGAGCTTCTCAGCCGATGAAGTCGCCAGCGGAAAAATTGACTATAACTTCGGCGAATGGAAGGAAAACGGTGAAGAATGGCCGGGCGTCAGCGCCTTCTACAAGGACAATGCAGGCGAGGTCTTCCGCACCTACTCCACTTATGGACGCGGTGTCGAGGCAATGATGGGCACTTACAATATGCTCGATCTCGCTCCGAAGGGCCGCAACGAGGTCGGCGGAATGGACTGGGTACGCCGCCATGATCGCTACGAGCAATCGCCCCATAAGGCATGATAACCGGATGGCAATGAGAGAACGAAGCACTAGCCGGAATCCGTTGGAGTTCCGGCTAGTGCCTTTCGCCGTTATGGCGCCGCCTTCTCTTTTAAACTGTTCAACAACGGCCCCCTGTGAACATTTGAGTATTCAGGGCTCGGGGAGCAAACTGCTGAACGCAGATCAAGCCGACGCCGTATTCTTGGAATTGGCCGTTTAATGTGTTTTTGCTCGGATATTGTCTTCGTATGAATACATGAACCACCTTCTTGATAGTCCAAGTTTTCTTCCGCATTCCCGTATGTCAGGTTGCTTCGGCTTATTGTCATGGTTTCTGTTCTTGTGCCGATCCTGCAACATTTTTATCTCGACGCAATGCGAGTTTTCGCACCACGACGTAGAATATCGGTGTCAGGAGCAGCCCGAACAACGTGACGCCGAGCATGCCGGAAAACACGGCTATGCCCATGACATGCCGCATTTCGGCACCCGCTCCTGTTGCGATCACAAGTGGTACGACACCGGCAATGAAGGCGAGCGAAGTCATCAGTATGGGTCGAAGTCGAAGCCGTGCCGCCTCTAGCACGGCATTTAACGGATCGACGCCCTCATTTTCCTTTGCTCGCGCGAACTCGACGATCAGGATCGCATTCTTGGCAGCAAGGCCAACCAGAACGACGAAACCGATCTGAGTAAAAATGTTGTTGTCGCCACCGGTAAGCCAGACCCCGACAATTGCCGAAAGCAGAGCCATCGGCGCGATCAGCAATACAGCGAGCGGTAACGACCAGCTATTATACTGGGCAGCCAGAATGAGAAAAGCGAGTAGAACGGAAAGTGGGAAAATATACATTGCCGTGTTTCCGGCCTGCTTCTCCTGATAAGCGAGCTCGGTCCATTCGAAGGCCATGCCGGATGGCAGGGTTTCTGTCATTATGCGTTCTATTGCGGCTGTTGCCTGTCCGAACGAATAGCCGGGCGCCGGACCGCCGCTGATATCGGCCGATGGGAAGCTGTTGTAATGCATGACGCGATCCGGTCCCGAACTATGCTGGATCGTCAAAAGCGCCGACAACGGAATCATTTCACCAGCCATGTTGCGCACCTTCAGTCGGCCAATATCTTCCGGGTGCATCCGGAAAGGCGCATCTGCCTGGACAACCACCCGATAAGTCCTGCCAAAACGATTGAAATCATTCACATAAAGAGAACCAAGGTTCACCTGCAGCGTTTCAAAAATTGTGTTGAGGGGCACACCTTGCGATTTGGCTTTCACCCTGTCGATATCCACCTGAACCTGCGGCGCATTCATCTGGAAGCTTGCAAGCATGCCCGCGAGTTCAGGTGCCTGCATCGCCTTGGCCATGATTGCCCCTTGCGCCTCGGCAAGCGCTTCAAGCCCCAGGCTGGCCCTGTCTTCGATCTGGATTTTGAAACCTCCAGTCGTACCGAGGCCAGGAACCGGCGGTGGCGGAAATATACCGGCAAAACCATCAGGTATCTGGCTGAACTTGCCCATCAAGCGGCCTGCTATGGCAAAGGCGGACAAGGAGGGATCGTTACGTTCGTCAAAGGGCTTGAGCATCGTGAACATGACAGCAGCGTTCGGGATATTGACCATGCCATTGACCGAAAGCCCCGGGAAAGCGACCACACTTTCCACGCCGGGTTCGGCAAGTGCGATCTCCGACATTTTCTTAACCACCGCCTCGGTTCTGTCGAGCGACGCTCCCGTCGGCAGCTGCGCAATACCAACGAGATAATATTTGTCTTGAGCCGGAACAAATCCGCTGGGTACAGTCTGGAACCCCATCCATGTCATGCCAAGCAGGCCAGCATAGACGAACAGGACGAGCGTGCTCAACCTCAAGGCGCGTCGCACCGACCAGACATAGGCAGTCGATGCACTGTCGAAGAACCGGTTGAAGAGCCTGAAGAACCAGCCGAACAAACCGTCGATCACCCGTGTCAGGAGATCACGTTTCACGTCGCCGTGATGCGGCTTCAAGAGCACGCCTGCAAGTGCGGGAGAAAGTGTGAGGGAATTGATTGCCGACAGGATGGTCGAAATTGCGATTGTGAGGGCGAACTGGCGATAGAACTCACCTTGCAGGCCGGACAGAAATGCGGACGGGATGAAGACCGCCGAGAGCACAGACGTAATGGCAATGATTGGTCCCGTCACTTCGTCCATAGCCTTGCGAGCAGCTTGCTTGGGCGTTTCGCCGAGCGCGATGTGACGCTCGACATTTTCGACGACGACGATAGCGTCATCGACCACAATTCCGATGGACAGCACCAAGCCGAACAGAGATAGCGTGTTCAGCGAGAAACCGAACATATACATGAGGGCGAATGTGCCGACCAACGATATCGGCACGGCGACCAAAGGAATGATCGAAGCACGCCAAGTCTGAAGGAAGAGCACGACAACGATTACGACCAGGACGATGGCTTCAAGCAATGTCATCACGACAGCCTCAAGGGAGGCTTTCACGAAGACTGTGGGATCATAGGCAATGCGATATTCGATCCCTTCGGGAAACCCCTTCTGCAGTTCTTCCATGGTGCCGCGAATGGCGCTGGCTACATCGAGTGCGTTGGCGCCGGGGCTCTGGACGATCTGCATCGCCAGTGCCGGTTTTCCATCGAGAAGACTGCGCAGAGCATAGCCGTCAGCCCCTAGTTCGATTCGTGAAACGTCCCGCAACCGGGTAACCTGACCATCAGCGCCGGTCTTGACGACGATATCGCCGAACTGTTCCTCATTGGATAACCTGCCGAGTGTATTGACCGTAACCTGAAGTGCAGCCGAGGCATCTGGTTGTTGGCCTACCGAGCCTGCGGCTACCTGGGCATTCTGCTCCTGAATTGCTGCCACGACGTCCGAAGCGGTCAGACCGCGGGCGGCCACTTTCGCCGGATCAAGCCAGACCCGCATGGAGTATTCACCAGCCCCCCAGACAAGCACATCGCCTACACCCGAGATACGCGCAAGCTGGTCGCGTACCTGCAAGGTGGCGAAATTCGACAGATAGAGCGGATCATAGCGATCATCGGGTGATACGAGATGAACCACCATCAGAATATCGGGCGAAGTCTTTTGCGTCACCACGCCGATGCGCTGAACCTCCTGCGGCAGACGCGGAAGCGCGCGTGAGACACGATTCTGCACCTGAATTTGCGCCATGTCAGGATCCGTGCCCTGCTGGAACGTCACGGTCAACGTCATACGTCCATCGGTGGCAGCCTGCGAGCTCATATAGAGCATATTCTCCACGCCATTAATGACCTGCTCCAGCGGCGCGGCGACCGTTTCGGCGATCACTTCAGGGCTGGCACCCGGATAGTTCGCCGTAACCTGCACCGTTGGAGGAGTTACCTGCGGATACTCACTCAAGGGCAGCTTCAGGAGTGTGAGTCCTCCACCAATCAACATCAGGACAGAGAGGACAACCGCAAAGATCGGGCGATCTACGAAAAAGCGCGGGATGTTCATCGAAGCGCCTCCCGAACTTCTGCTGCAGTCTGGGCAGCTTCGCCCTGCTGGTTGGAGAGCATCGGCACTATCTGCGGATCGACTTCCATTCCGGGGCGAACGAGCCCCTTGATGATGATTTTTTCACCGGACTTGAGTCCCGCAGAAATAACGCGCATTCCGTCGATCATCGGTCCCAGTTCAATCGGGCGGTACTCTGCCTTATTCTCCGCTCCGAGTACCAGCACATAGCGTCGCCCTTGGTCGACGGCAATCGCCTGCTCATCAATGAGTACGGTTTGGGTCGGTTCGGCAGTCACGAGCTTCACTCGGACGAAAAGGCCAGGAGCCAGCCTGTCGTCGTAATTCTGAACGATTGCACGGGCTCTGATCGTGCCTGTGCCCCGGTCGATGCGGTTGCCGAGAAAATCGAGTTCGCCGACAAGCGGGTGGCCATTATCGGTCATCAAGCCGACCTTAACCGGAAGCCTGTCTGCTTCGCCCTCCGTCACGGATGCGCGTCCACGAGCTGCGAATTCCAGATAGGTTGCTTCATCGATATCGAAATAAACATAGAGTGGATCGGTCGAAACAATCGTGGTGAGAAGCGTGGCAGCCCCCGCATTGCCGCCGGTAACGAGATTGCCTTCTGTGACAAGAACGCGATCAACGCGACCGGCAATCGGTGCTGTGACACGCGTGAAAGACAGATCGAGTTCTGCAGCTGCAATGGCAGCCTTGACGATCTCCACCTGAGCCTTGCGCTGCCTAAGTGCAGCCCTCGCATCATCAAAGGTCTTACGCGATACAGTCCCATTCGGAGCCAGCGCTTCAGCGCGTTTGAAATCGATCTCAGCTTGATCAAGCAAAGCAATAGCCTGCTGCAATTGAGCTTTGGCTGCATCCAATGCGACCTGGAACGGCCTTGCATCGATCTGGAACAGAAGATCGCCGGGTCGAACAAGGCCGCCTTCAGGAACGCTGACGCTAACTATGGCCCCACCTACACGTGGACGCAGGTCAACTGTCCTTGTGGCCTCGGTATGACCGGTAAACTCTACGGATGGGGCAACATTGCGTGTGACGACCTCGGCAACCGGTACTTGGGGAGCAGGCATTTGAGCGGGCTGTGCGGCTGCGGATGAAACAAGCGAGAGGAATCTTTGGGTATATGGCTCGATATCGTCTCGATAGACCGCATAAAAGGTACCACCAACGATGACGGCGCCGGCCAGGAACAGGGCGGCGGCTCTATTACTCATTCTCGTTCTCCTTCATAGGGCCGCAGCGTCTGCCAGCGGGACATGACGACGGTCATTTGACGACCTTGCTGTTTCCAACGGTGGAAAGGTCAAGGCCCTGAGAGTTATTTTCCCAAGGAGAGTATTGGTGGCAGCTGCAACCTCGTTTGGCGGCCAATCTCGCGCGTTGTTTCGCCAATATTCCGGGAAAGAGAAGAAGCGATCGATCAAACGATGCTGCTCTTGCATGTGAGGGCCGGAGCCTTCGCACTGTTCGTGATCGGGTCACGTCCCTGCGCAAAAAAACGGTCTTGACCTTACAAGTGTTGGAAGCTGCAGGCTGACAAAAATTCCGCTCAGAACGCCAGTCGATTGTCGGCCGGACTGGGAACGCAAGCACGTCCACCGAGTGAAAGGCCCAGATATGACGCACACCAGTACGCCACACATTCTCATTTACACAACCCCGACTTGTCCGGACTGTCATGCCCTTAAGCGCTGGCTCTCCGAGCAGGGGCTTTCCTATGAGGAGCGCGACCTAAGTGAGCCGGAGATTGCCGAGGAAGCCAAAGCGCGCACAGGGGTTCGGGTGGCTCCGATCACGATTGTCGGTTCCGAAATTTTCTACGGAACATTCGTGCGGCAGAAGCCAGGTTTGCTCAAGGCCCTCGGATTGAATGATGGACTGTAAGGAAAGCCGGATGACCAGAAGAAACGTTGATATACGACAGACACGGACCCGACTGGAAGTCTCGAACGGACAAACAATCCTCGAAGCTGCACTCGCTGCCAGTATTTCCTATCCTCATGGCTGCCGATCCGGTCGCTGCGGTTCATGCAAATCGCGCCTGATCGAGGGTGAGGTTCAATTGCTTCAGCACTCGCGCTTTGCACTGACTGAGGAGGAGAAATCCGACGGCTTGATCCTCGCGTGCTGCGCATTGCCGCAAACGGATGTCGCTGTCGCGTGGCTTGTCAGCGACGAAAAGGCCGTGGAGGCTCCGCGGCGTCTTGATGCAGTCGTGATCGGACTATATGACCTCACGCACGACATCAAACTGATACGAATTGCGCCTGCAGATGGCTCGTCTTTGCCGTTTACCGCCGGACAATATGCCCAGATCAGATTTACCGGAACTCCGATGCGCAGCTATTCCATGGCCAACCGTGTAGGTGAGGGCAGTCTGGAATTTCACGTTCGCCGCGTCGCAGGAGGTATTACGTCCGAACACATACACGGCGCGCTGAAGTCCGGTGACAAAGTTGAACTCGAATTTCCCCTTGGTTCCTCCTATCTGCGCCAAAATCATTCCGGCCCGATGCTGTGCATCGCTGGCGGTTCCGGCCTTGCGCCGATCAAGTCGATCGTTGAGACCGCCCTTGCTCACGGCATGAAGCAGCCGATCCATGTTTATTTCGGAGCACGCAGCGAGTGTGATCTCTACCTCGTCGAGCATTTTCAGTCCTTGGCCGAACAGTATGCCAATCTTACCTTTGTGGTGGTGTTATCCGAGGCAGAAGCGACACAGTACCGCTGTGGTTTTGTGACAAAGGCGGTTGCCGACGACCTGATGGACCTTGATGGGTGGAAGGCCTATGTCGCCGGCTCACCGGGAATGGTTGACGCTGCCATTCAGCTCGCCTTGGCGCGCGGATTACGTGTTGAGGACATGCATGCCGATGTGTTTTTCACGCCCGATGACGGGCCTAACCAAACACCAGCCCAGTGAACTGGATCAAGGGTCAATCCTGAGAGAGTATGAAGGGAGAGAATTCATATGTGCAATAGATTCGACTGCTACCCGGAGCCAACCGCTCAGGAACTACTCTCGGATCCCATAATCCGCGCTGTCATGGCTGCAGATGCTGTGGATGAAAACCAGTTGCGAGCCTTGCTTGAACAGATGAGCCGGCAGCGGGCGGCGAAAACTCAGAGTATTGTTGCTCGCCACTAAAATCGCTGTGCAAATCGATGAAGTGGACAACGTGATGATAGAGCGCAGGTCTGGATCAGATTTGCGCCCTTTAATTTTGCTCCGAAAGCCGACTTGTTCGAAACCTTTTCACTTTTTCCGAGATGCGTTCCAGACAGGACTGCCCCATACCGATGATTTCCGGCGGAGAATAATACTGAGATAAAAAGCCGCCGCTGCGTATGGTCATGATACGCGGCGGCGGTTCCAGGCAGCTAGTCGCTGTGATCGGCGCTTCATTTCTTCATCATGGTATCCATGGAGACTGTATAGGCCTTTGTCGAAGGACTGCTCGACAAAGGCTTCTACATTGCAGACATATCGTGACAATGCATGGATTATCCGTTGTCATCTAGCCTTGTGCGATCGCCATGCCTGCGCTGATCGCAAGCACATCCGTGATGAATATCGGCGCGATCTTGTTCCTATTCAGTTAGCGGTTGCGGGATAACCTGCTTCCTCGAGAACCTTCAAGACAGATGCCAGTGTCGCAGTTGTTTCGACCTTGACCGCGCGCTCTGTCGGATTGGTGTCGACCTTGGCGCCGGAATCTACCGATTGGATCGCCATAGTTACAGATTTGGCGCACCCGCCGCAGGTCATGCCTTCGATTTTCAATTCCATGAGATTTCTCCTTGTTTGGGTCTCATGACATGCAAGGTGGTTCTTCCAACCGTGGAAAGGTCAAGTGGAAAAAACAAGAAAAATGTCATTGACCTTCCCACGGTTGGAAGAACCATACTTCGACTGAACCTGAATTTCGGAACGAAAAAGGAGTCAGCTATGAATGCTCTTGTTAGAACTCCAGAGACGAAGAACGCAGCAATTTGTCTACCCAATAAAGGCGATACTTGCACGTTCCAGATCGGCTCTCGCGAAAATGCTCTTAAGGCTTTGCCGGCCTGAAGATTGCGGGAGTGATTACATGAATATTGGACAAGCTTCTAAAGCATCCGGCGTATCAGCCAAGATGATCCGCTACTATGAGCAGACCGGCCTCATACCTGCTGCCGACCGAACAGCTTCCGGCTACCGCGACTATTCGGACACAGACGTGCATATGCTCCGTTTCATACGGCGAGCCAGAGATCTCGGCTTCTCCGTTGCGGAGATAGGTGATCTTCTCGGGTTATGGCGTGACGAGACGCGACAGAGCGCGGTAGTCAAACGTTTGGCACAAGTTCATATCGACGAACTCCAGAAGAAGATCGCCGATCTGCAAGACATGACCCAGACACTCACGACGTTGGTCAACGCCTGTCACGGCGACCATCGCCCCCATTGCCCGATTCTGCAGCGGCTCGAAACCGATCAGGATGATGAAGACCTTTCGGTTCAGCCGCGTAGTGGTGCTATTGCCCGCTTCATGCAGTGAGACTGACGCCACTGCGACAGAATCCATGAACGCCTTGCGTCTGGCGTCATTGAGAACCTCGACTGGAGCGCCTTCATCGACCGCTACGACCGACCGGAGACGCTGTTTTATCTCGATCCGCCGTATTGGGGCAGCGAGGACTGTTATGGGAAGGAGTTGTTCAGCCGAGGCCAATACCAGGTGATGGCCGAGCGCCTCGGTCGCATCATGGGTCGCTTCATCATGTCCATCAACGACGTGCCGGAGATCCGATCGATCTTTTCGGCCTTCGACATCGAAGATGTGGACCTGACCTACGCAGCGGCTGACGGTAAGGGGAAGGTGGTCAACGAACTGATAATTAGCGGGAGGGCTTAACGGCCCCTTCAGTGGGGCTTCAATGAACGTTCCGCTCAGTTCTTTGAAATCGTAAAACTGTTGTCATTCGATTTTGCGCGCTACACGACGATGATTGCTATTTGATTGCTAGCGTCAATGTGGTGAAAACGAAAACTGGCTAAATCATTGATTTTATGGTGCCGCTTAGGTGACTCGAACACCTGACCCCATCATTACGAATGATGTGCTCTACCAACTGAGCTAAAGCGGCCCGGAACATTACATTCCAATTTCCCGAAGGAAGCCAACCGTTTCCGACTGAACGGTGCGCTGATAACCAAAAGCACGGAGGAAAGCAAGGCCCAAATCAAACAATATCGTTGTTTGTTAGAAAGGTTTCACAACATGTACATCGGCAGTACCAGACGGGGCGGAAATCAACCGGGTTTTACAGCGGGCATGCGATAATGATCCGTAGAGTGTGAAACGTTGGAACCGCACCAGCCTTCAAGCTGGCGCGGTTCCGTGACCATCAAGGAATCAAACGCCTGCGCAAAGACGCTGGCGGGCGTCGTTATATTCACGCTCCAGCCGGTCGACCAGTTGCCCGGCAGGTGCCACTTCGTGGATGGCTCCGATACCCTGACCGCAGCCCCATATATCCTTCCAGGCCTTGGCGCCTTCCTGCTGAGCCTTGTCGAAATCCATCTTGGATGGATCGGCTTCCGGCAGGTTTTCCGGATCGAGACCTGAGTTGGCGATCGACGGCTTCAGATAATTGCCTCCGATGCCGGTGAAGTAGTTGGAATAGACGATGTCGGATGAATTCGAGTCGACGATCATCTGCTTGTAGGCATCTGTCGCGCGCGCTTCGGTCGTGGCGATGAAAGGCGAGCCGATATAGGCGAGGTCGGCGCCCATGGCCTGAGCGGCGAGGATCGATCCGCCATTGGCGATGGCGCCCGAAAGGAGCAAGGGGCCGTCGAACCAAGAACGAATTTCCTGCACGAGCGCGAAGGGCGACAGCGCACCGGCGTGGCCGCCAGCACCGGCAGCGACCGCGATAAGGCCGTCCGCGCCCTTACGGATTGCCGAATTGGCATGGCGGTTGTTGATGACGTCATGAAGGACGATGCCGCCATAGGAATGGATTGCCGCATTCACTTCCGGCACAGCGCCGAGCGAGGAAATGACGATCGGCACCTTGTATTTCACGCAAAGGCCGAGATCGTGCTCAAGGCGCTTGTTGGAACGGTGCACGATCTGGTTGACCGCGAAGGGCGCGGATGGCCGATCCGGATTGGCCTTGTCGTAAGCGGCAAGTCCTTCCGTGATCTCTGCCAGCCACTCATCGAGTTGTGCTTCAGGACGGGCATTGAGTGCGGGAAAGGAACCGACGACGCCTGCCTTGCACTGCGCCATGACCAGAGCCGGATGCGAAATGATGAATAGGGGAGCACCAACCACCGGGATGCGCAGTCTGCTTTTCAGAATATCCGGCAAGGCCATCTTCAATCGTCCTCCGTGATTGACGTTTCCGTAAACGTAATAGTTTTAGCATCTCCTCGCTCAACGGCAATATCAAAAGCGCGCGAGCCGACCTATCAATACAGGTCGCCTGCGGTTTTCCGAGAATCTTGACAGGAAGCGACGGAAACCAGCTGATTGGGACATTCTTGATGCACGGACACTCTATGGTAAGCGGAAATGCCGGGAGGGGAGGGAATCGCCAACATACTTCGGGATGTCTCGTTCATTCGCATGGCGCAGTTTGGCGCTGTAAAACCATACGGATGGGGGAAAACCGCAGTCAGAGTTAATATTTGGTGTCTCCGACATGCTTATTGGCTAGTCAAAGCGGGTGATGAACAGCTAAATGCCTTGATTCAGACGTTAATTTCGCTGAGGCTTATGAAATCGTCTGCATCGGAGACCGCTTGCTCCTGTTGAGGGCGTGACGAAACGGCGGGAAGAACGAACAAGGGAAGAGCAACCTTTGGAAAGTATTGAGCGCGCGATCAGGAATGCATTTGCCAAGGCGGATGCGCATAATCCGGCGACCCGCCAGCGAATCTATGAGTCCGCTTGGGGTGCGCATGAGCGCGCTCTTGCGGCAAATACCGCGCTCAGCGATGTGCAGAAGGAACAGCGCCGCCAAAAGCTAAAGGACGCGATCTCGCACATTGAACAGGAATTCAAGACCGGTGGTGACAAGACTGAGCGTCACGACCCGTCACGTGATGCTCCGCACAGGGAAGATCCGATCCTTGGTGGCAGGACGGAAGAAGCATCGCCCGCACTCGATACTGGCGATATCCGTGCGACCTCGCGGCAGAAGAAGCGCAGCAATGCCGATCTCGGTTATGAGGGCGGCGTTTCGCGTAAGGACCGCAGGAAAAAGAAACGCCATTCGCCTTTCTATAGCTATGGTATTCCGGCGCTTGTGCTCGCTGTTGCCGCTTTCATCGGTTATTCGCTCTATAACAGCTTTATCGATTTGAGCCGTGGACCGGCGAACAATCCGCTGCATAGCGATGGCAGTATTGCGCCTTTGAAAGAAGGCGAAGAGCCCGGCGGATTGAAATGGATCACGATTTTCCAGCCGTCTGAGGCAACACGAATGTCCGTCAAGGGACGTGCGACGGCGGAAATCAGGCAGGAAGGCACACGCAGTTTCGCACGTGTACAATCTTCCGGTGCTGAAGATACGGTCACATTCGATGTGGGCGAAGGCATTTTGAACCAGCTGGAAGGCAAGAAGGCGACCTTCGACATTGTTGCGCGAGCGGATGATGGCAAGACGACCCAGATGTCAGTCAATTGTGATTTCGGCGGTCTTGGCGATTGTGGGCGAAGGCGCTACGACGTTCGCGATTCCGTGAGCGACTTCCTTTTCGATATGGATATTTCGTCCGGCCAGAAGGCAGGTCGCGCAGGCACGATCACGGTCAACTCGGATTTGAGCGGTTCCGGCAAGCCGGTGAATATCTATGAAATCCGCGTTTCGACGGCGGCTGAATAATCAACTTAGCAGCTTTTCCAGTGTTTCAAGCCGGTCCGCTTCGCGGGGCGGCTTGTCCCAGCGAAGCCGTGAGAAACGCGGAAAGCGCATGGCAACGCCGGATTTATGGCGCGTGGAGCGATTGAGACCCTCGAAAGCAACTTCCACCACCAGGCCATGATCGGGCTCGGCACGCACGGACCGAACCGGCCCGAAGCGCTCGGTGGTGTTCTCGCGCACAAACTTGTCCAGCAATTTCAATTCTTCGTCCGTAAAGCCGAAATAGGCTTTGCCAACCGGCACCAGCACTGGCTCGCCTTCCGGTCCCGTCCAGACGGCAAAGGTGAAATCTGAATAATAGCTGGAGCGCTTGCCATGTCCACGCTGGGCATAAACGATCACGGCATCGACGGTGAACGGATCACGCTTCCATTTGAACCAGGGCCCTTTCGGGCGTCCGGGCAGGTAGGTGCTGTCGTGGCGTTTCAACATGACGCCTTCGATGACGGGATGGGGTGGATTGGCGCGAAACTGCGCCAATTCCTCGAAGTCAGCGAAAGGCAGTATTGGCGAAAGATCGAAGCGGCGAGGGTCGAGCTTGCTGACGAAACCTTGCAGGCGGGCACGGCGCTCGGAGAAAGGCAAGGCACGCAGGTCTTCGCCAGTCTGCTGGTTCCCGTCCTGCAACAGATCATAGGCCCGCACAAAAGCGGGATAGTCGCGTAACTGTTTCGCGCTCACGGTCTTGCGGTTCAGTCTTTGCTGGAGATCTGAAAACGTGGCAGTTTCTATGCCAGTTTCGCCGTGATGCCCGACGAGCAATTCGCCATCGATTGTACCTTCGAAATCCATGGCCTCCAGAATGTCCGGAAATGCGCCGGAAATATCGTCACCGGTGCGTGAGTAGAGGCGGCGCACGCCGTTTTCCGCAACGGCCTGAACGCGAATGCCGTCCCACTTCCATTCGGCGCTGTAGGCGGATGCGTCAAGCGAGGGGATTTCAGCTTCATTAAGCGCTGTCGCCAGCATGACGGGGCGAAACGGTGCGGCCGCGGTGGCAGCAGGCTTTTCACCGCGACCTTCAAGCCAGGCGAAAAGCGTCTCATAGGGCGGTGACTGGCCGTGCCAGAGTTCCTCGATTTCGACAACGTTGACGCCGCCAAAGTCAGCGAGAGCCTGTTTGGCGAGGCGGGCGGAAACCCCGACGCGCAAACCACCGGTGACGAGCTTTAACAACGCATAACGTTCCGAAATGCCGAGCAGATCGAGCCATCCGGCCACGAGCATCGGGCCTTCGCGGCGCGACGCAAGCTGCAATTCATGCACCACAATCCCAAGTGGCAGATTTGCGCCGGGTGCGGTTTCACTGGGGCCGGGCCAGATGAGCGAAATCGTTTCGGCGAGGTCTCCCACATAATCATAGGAATAGGCAAAGAGCGTGGGATCGATGCGCTCGGCTATCAGTGCGCGCAGCATGGCGGGCTTCACGCTTTGCAGTTCGAGATCGCGCGTGATTGCCGCCAATGCCAGACCGCGATCCGGGTCGGGAGTAGCGCGGAAATAGTCAACAAGCAGACGAAGCTTGCCGTTGCGCTGCGGCGTCAGAACCAGCCGGTCAAGAAGTTCAGCGAAAGCACGCATCAATCGCCCTCATCTTCATAGCCGATGAGATGCAGCGGCTTGGCCGGTATGTTCTGCAACTCGCACCAGCGAACAAGCGCTTCCTCGCGTCCATGCGTGACCCACACTTCGGCAGGTGCGATTTCCGTTATGGTCGCCGTCAGTTCATCCCAGTCGCAATGGTCGGAAATGATGAGTGGCAGTTCAACGCCCTGTTGCTTGGCGCGCTGGCGGATGCGCATCCAGCCGGAGGCGAAGGCCGAAATGGGATCGGGAAAACGCCGCGCCCAACGGTCGGAAAAAGCCGATGGAGGACCGACGATGATCTTGCCTGCAAAATCCGGCTGCGCTTCGTCACGTTCCAGGGTTGCCGGTTCAAGCGGACCGAGATCGATACCTTGTGCCTGGTAATAATCGCACATCTTTTCCAGTGCACCGTGAATATAGATCGGTTCCGAGTAGCCTGCATTGCGTATGAGTTTGATAACCCGCTGCGCCTTGCCCAGCGAATAGGCACCGACAAGGTGCGCGCGTTCAGGAAATTGCCGGATTGATTTGAGAAGCGTTGCGATCTCGTGTGACGCATCAGGGTGACGAAACACTGGCAGCGCAAAGGTTGCTTCGGTGATGAAGACATCACAGGCGACCGGCTCAAAAGGTGCGCAGGTTGGATCGGCTGCGCGCTTGTAATCGCCCGAAGCGACAATGCGGGTTCCGTCCTTCTCCACTGCGATCTGGGCCGAACCGAGCACATGGCCCGCGCCATGAAAACTGACCCGGACACCATTGATCGTCAGGGTTTCACCGAGGCCTATCGGTTGCGTGGTTTCGGCGAAGTTCGCGCCGTAGCGTAGCGCCATGATGTCGAGCGTTTCGGGCGTTGCCAGTACATGGGTGTGGCCCGCGCGGGCATGATCGGAATGTCCGTGCGTGATGAGCGCGCGTTCCACCGGACGCACGGGGTCGATGTAGAAATCGCCGGGCGGGCAATAAAGACCTTTGGGAGAGGAGCAGAGAAGCTGGTTGAAACGCATGGTTTCAAGATAGGTCACGAAGTTCGCGCCGAAAAGAGAGGGAGCTTGCATCTGCTGACAAAATGAGAACAAAAGTGAACAAACACCTTGGCGGCTTGCCTCGCTGCGATTAGATTGACGGCGTGACACTGAACCTGAAACCCGCCGCAGCATCTGCCGCTTTTCCCTTGCCGGACCGTTTTCTTGAATGGTTTGCGGCCAAGGGCTGGTCGCCGCGCGCGCATCAGCTTGAGCTTCTGGCCCGTGCTGAACAGGGCCAGTCCACGCTTCTGATTGCGCCCACCGGGGCAGGTAAAACGCTGGCCGGGTTTCTGCCTGCATTGGTGGACCTGGAACGAAATGGCCGTAAAAAGCCGGGTATGGCGAAGCGCGGCGTGCATACGCTTTATATATCGCCGCTGAAGGCTCTGGCCGTCGATATTCATCGCAATCTGACGGTGCCGGTCGAGGGAATGGGTCTCGACATCACCATCGAGACCCGGACCGGCGATACGCCTGCGCACAAACGCCAGCGGCAGAAGCTGGCACCGCCGGATATTCTGCTGACCACGCCAGAGCAGCTTGCACTGTTGATCGCATCCAAAGGTTCGGAACAGTTCTTCAAGGGTCTGCGCTATGTGGTGCTGGACGAATTGCACTCGCTGGTGATTTCCAAGCGCGGGCATTTGTTGGCGCTGGGGCTGGCGCGGCTGCGCCGCCTGCAACCGCAATTGCGGACCATCGGCCTTTCCGCAACGGTGGCTGAGCCCGATGAACTGCGCCGCTGGCTGGTTGAGCAGGACGGCACCGGGCCGATGGCCGGACTTGTGACGGTCGATGGCGGCGCCAAGCCGGAAATCACCATTCTCGATTCCGACGAACGGGTGCCATGGTCAGGCCATTCATCACGTTATGCCATTCCTGACATTTACGAGGCGATCCGCCAGCACCGCACGACGCTTTTATTCGTCAATACGCGCAGTCAGGCGGAGATGCTGTTTCAGGAGCTGTGGCGGGTCAACGAGGACACGCTGCCCATTGCGCTGCATCACGGTTCGCTCGATGCCAGCCAGCGCCGCAAGGTCGAGCAGGCCATGGCCGCCAACACGTTGCGGGCAGTGGTCGCGACTTCGACGCTTGATCTGGGGATCGACTGGGGTGATGTCGACCTGGTCATTCATGTCGGCGCACCGAAAGGGGCCAGTCGCCTTGCGCAGCGCATTGGCCGTGCCAATCACCGCATGGACGAGCCAAGCCGTGCCATTCTGGTGCCTGCCAATCGCTTTGAGGTGATGGAGTGTCGCGCCGCACTTGATGCCAATTATCTGGGTGCGCAGGATACGCCACCCCTGATCGATGGGGCGCTGGATGTGCTGGCGCAACACGTGCTCGGCATGGCCTGTGCCGAGCCTTTCAACGCCGATCAGCTTTATCGTGAGGTGCAGAGTGCCGCACCCTATTCGAACCTTCCGCGAGACACGTTCGACCGCATTCTGGATTTTGTGGCGACCGGCGGCTACGCACTCAAGACCTATGAACGGTTCGCGAAAATCCGCAAGACCGTGGACGGCACTTGGCGGGTGTCTAATCCGCGCATTGCGCAGCAATATAGGCTCAACATCGGCACGATTGTCGAAGCGCCGGAGCTCAATGTCCGGCTTACTCGTGGCGGCAAGGGCGGAAATGCGCGCGGCGGACGTGTTCTTGGTCGCATCGAGGAATATTTCCTTGAGACGCTCACTGCTGGCGACACGTTCCTGTTTGCCGGAAAGGTTCTGCGGTTTGAAGGCATCCGTGAGAACGAATGCATCGCCTCCAATGCTGCCGGGCAGGATGCCAAGATTCCTGTCTATGCAGGCGGCAAGTTTCCGCTTTCCACCTATCTTGCCGCGCAGGTGCGCGCCATGCTTGCCGACCGCACGCGCTGGCAGTTTTTGCCGGAACAGGTGCGGGAATGGCTGGAAGTGCAGCAGTGGAAATCCGTACTGCCAGCAACGGACGAGCTGCTGATCGAAACTTTTCCGCGCGGCAATCGCTTCTACATGGTCGCCTATCCGTTCGAGGGCAGGCTGGCACACCAGACGCTCGGCATGTTGCTGACGCGTCGTCTGGAGCGCATGGGCGCACATCCGCTTGGCTTTGTCGCGACCGATTATTCGCTGGGACTCTGGGGCCTCAAGGATATGGGCGCGCTGATTGGCACGGGAAAGCTCAATCTCACCCGCCTGTTCGATGAGGATATGCTGGGGGACGATCTCGAAGCCTGGCTTGATGAAAGCTATCTTTTGAAACGCACTTTCCGCAATTGTGCCGTGATTTCAGGGCTTATCGAGCGCCGTCATCCGGGACAGGAAAAAACAGGCCGTCAGGTTACGGTTTCCACCGACCTGATCTATGACGTGCTGCGGACCCATGAGCCGGACCACATATTGCTGCAGGCGACGCGTGCGGATGCCGCGACCGGGCTTCTGGATATCAAGCGTCTTGGCGACATGCTGGCACGCGTGAAAGGTCATCTCCTGCACAAGCCGCTCGACAGGATTTCACCGCTGGCGCTGCCTGTGATGCTCGAAATCGGACGTGAGCGTGTGGCAGGTGAGGGCGATGAAATGCTGCTTGAAGAGGCCGCAGACGATCTAATCAGAGAGGCGATGCAATGAATACTGCCGTGTGGGGCAACGGAGAGGCCTACAGTCTGGCCCATGCGGAAGTGCGTGGCGTTGCAGCTGTGTGCGATCCATCCGGTGCACTGTTCCTGCCTGATCTCCATATGCTCATCGTCTCAGACCTGCATCTGGAAAAAGGTTCATCCTTTGCCCGGCGCGGCCAGCTCATCCCGCCTTATGACACAGCGGCGACGCTCGACATGCTGGCGCTGGCCATTGCGCGCTATCAGCCGCGAACCGTCATCAGCCTTGGTGACAGTTTTCACGATGCGACGGCCAGCGAACGCCTGCCGTCGCTTTATGCCATCCGGCTGAAATCGCTTATGGAGCATCGGGACTGGTTCTGGATCACTGGCAATCATGATCCGGATCGCCCGGTCGACCTGCCGGGCGATTGTGTGGAGGAACTGGCAGTCGGGCCGCTTACCTTCCGGCATGAACCATCGCGCAAGGCCGGGCAGGGCGAGATTGCAGGGCACCTTCACCCCGCGGCCCGCATCGTGCGACGTGGACGATCAGTACGCCGCCCCTGTTTTGTTAGCGACGGGGAAAGGCTCATCATGCCTGCTTTCGGAGCCTATACGGGTGCGCTGAATATTCTGGATCGCGCTTTCCGAGGGCTGTTCGCTGACGAGACCCTGCGCGCCTATATGCTGGGACAGGGTAAGGTTTACCCGATTGCGCGCGGTGCGCTTTATGGGGGTTAATCCCTGCGGAACAGAATGCGTCCGAACCAGCCGGTGAAGACGGCAAGGAAAACGGCAAAAAGGCCGTAGAGAAAGCTGTTCTGGTGGGCGGCGTTGTAGATGCTCTGTTCAAAACCAGCCTTGACGATTTCCAGACTGGCATTGGCTTCACGCAAAAAAACACCGTTGCGGAACAGAAGCGCCCGAGCCTTGTGGCGTCCGACCGGCACATTGGCGGGCAGGTTCAATGTGGCACGAAACAAGGTGCGGGAAATGAACTCCACGCCCCCGATGCGCTGCGTATAGAGGCCCTGCCGGATTTTCATTTCGCGCAGTTCGTTGCCGAATGTCGGGATATTGCCCGACAGGCTGCCCGGATCTTCCGGGACGAGATAGAAGTTGCGCACGCCCACCGAAAGTTGTCGGTAGATTTTCTCTTCGGTAATGTCCTGCAGATTGCGGGTAGAGGCCAGCGAGTAGGAGAGCGGCACGCCCATGAAGGTTTCCGAATCCGAATTCACCCAGACACCGAGATAACGGTCCTTCTTGCGCACCACGAGATCGCGCGAGGGGCCTTGCAGCACGACGATGATATCGTAACGGCCTTGTCGCTGGATCATCGGGTCGGCATTGTCGAGCGCGCCGAATATGGTGAGGTCAGTGCCGCCGAAATTCGATGTGATGGCGATGGTTTCGGTTGAAAGTCCGATTTCGATGGTTTCATCCGCAGGGTTCTGCAATTGCGGAACCGTGTTGCCGTTGCCGCTGGAATCGACCTGCGCCAGTGCGCTTCCCGTCATTAGAAGGAACATCAATGCGGAGGAAAGCGTAAGGCTCCGCATGTCAGATATCCGCAATCGAAATGGAAAACAGATTGTCGGGCCGCACGAACAGGCCAAAGGCGAGGCGCAGGCCAACGGCAAGCACGAGAAGCGCCAGCAAAAGGCGCAACTGTTCGCCGCGCAATTTTTGGCCCGCGCGTGCGCCGTATTGCGCGCCGATAACGCCGCCAACCATCAGCAGGAAAGCAAGCACGATATCGATGGACTGGTTGGTCGTTGCCTGCAGGACGGTCGTGACTGCGGTCACAAAGGTGATCTGAAACAGCGAGGTTCCGACAACCACATTTGTCGGAACATGCAGAAGATAGATGAGCGCCGGAACCATAATGAAACCGCCGCCGACACCCATCACCGATGACAGAAGGCCGATGAAGAAGCCGATGCCGAGAACCGGAATGATGCTGACATAGATGGTAGAGGCGCGAAACCGCATCTTGAATGGCAGGCGGTGTATCCACGTATGCTGGCCGGATCGCCGCACAGCACCTGCTTGTCCCTTCTTCACACGGCGCAAGGCGCGCAGGCTTTCCACCAGCATCAGACCGCCGACAGTGCCGAGAAAGAAGACGTAGAGGATGGAAACGATCAGGTCCAACTGGCCGAGATCGCGCAGCCACGAGAACACGAAGATACCGACAAGGGAACCCAATACACCACCCGCCACGAGAAACAGGCCGAGCTTGATATCGAGCGTGCGACGTTTGAAATGCGCCAGTGCGCCGGAAACCGACGAGGCGATGACCTGATTGGCACCGGTGGCGACCGCGATTGCAGGTGGAATGTTATAAAAGATCAGAAGCGGTGTGATCAGAAAGCCGCCGCCGACGCCGAACAGTCCGGAGAGAAAACCCACGGCGGCGCCCATGCCGAGAAGAACCAGCATGTTGACCGATAATTCCGCAATGGGAAGATAAATACCCAATTCCGAACCCGGCTTTCACGAACGCATGACACACAGCTGCTTGCGGTCGCGCTTCTCCGCAAGATGTTTCACTCTACTAAAACATCTCCGGCAAAATTATGAAACTGTTCTGCGTGCGGAAATGCATGAAAACAAGTAGTTAGGCTTAACTTCACACGTGAGTTTCAGCCCGACCACTCCTCATAATGTCTTGCTCTGTCGCCATCGCGAAGTCAAACGCCGATTGCTGATAAAGTTATCTCGCGAAACTCTATTCGAGGAAAAATGCTAGGTGTTGTTTAAGAACAACAAAAAGAGCCTTGAAGAGAGCTTAAAACAGTCATTGTTGGTATAATCCCATAGAATATATAGGAAATACATGAGCGCAATCTGGCCACGATGCACTGTCGATCATTCGGTAGCGTTCTGTCGGTTGCTGATGACGATATTGATATCTTCTTTCGGCGTGATGACGGAATGACCAGACGATGGGTAAAACTGTGCACGGATCGAAATGTTGTCGGACATTTTACTGTCGGTCAGGCTGCCGTTCTTTATGATATAAAGATAGGGATTGGTCAGATTCACGCTGAAGTTTCCAGCAAAGCGGCTGCTGGACTTGAAACCAAAGCAGTTCATGCTTTCGGCATAGTAGTTGCCATTCATGACATTCCATTCTTCCATCGGGCTGGACCGTGTGAGACAGGTCTTTTTGCCGTCTGGTGTGGTGAAATTCGCATTGAACGACACGCCTATGAAGATGTTCTTCAGCTCGAGACTGCCGGATAGAACTTTGAAAATGGATTTGTACGGATGAATTTCCTCGGCAGGGATAAGTTGCTTGTCGCCAGAGGAAATCTCAAAGTCGATCGCATCTCCCTGGAAGTTTTTGATGTCCTTGTCGAGCGCGAGGGGAATCTTCGCGATGATCCCGTTTTCCATGTCGTTGTTTACGTGCAAGAGCATCGTCTATCCCTCGTTGATAGGGCTTAGATAATAAGGCTCAACGAGTCGATTCAACCTGTCACTTCTTTCAGACGCTTGTGGCCAGAACGAAAAAAGGGCAGCATCTGCTGCCCTCGAAAAATCCGATTTACTTCAATGCGTTACTTGTTCTTCTCGAGAAGAAGCTGGACCAGTTTCTGGTCAACGTCACCGGTCGGCGTCTGGCCATTCGCCTTCTGGAAGGCAGCAATTGCAGCGCGGGTCTTGCCGCCCATCAAGCCATCGGCGGTGCCGACGTCGTAGCCGTTCTTCTGGAGAATAAGCTGGATGTTACGAACAGCCTTCTTCATATCCACCGAGCCGGTGGTGAGCGGTTTGCTCTCGGTCCAAGCATCCGGGACGTCGATGGAGTTGGTTGCCTGATCGAGCGGCTTGGCCTTCCAGAGCTTGACTAAATCCTTGGCGCGTTCAAGCTGTTCCGGTTTCAATGCCTTGGCAATCTGGTCGCGCTTGTCGGCAGCATCCTTGTCACCAGCATTGGCGGCGAGCGAGAACCATTTGTAGCTTTCTTCCAGATTGACCGGCATGCCCAGTCCCTTGGCCGCAAGGATTCCAAGATTGAACTGGCTGTCCTTCACGCCGAGTTCGGCGGCATCGGTGAACCAGCGCACGGCGGAAGCATTGTCAGGGTTGCCGTTGGCGCCGGTTGCGAAAAGGACGGCGAGGTTGTGCATCGCGCTGGCGTTACCCTGTTGCGCTGAAAGCTGGTACCAGGTCTTGGCCTTTTCGAGATCGCGGGCCATGCCAAGGCCCTTCTCGTTGAAGTTGCCGAGACGATATTGCGCGGGAGCAAAGCCTTGACCTGCAGAAATCTCATACCATTTCGCCGCCTTGGCAAAGTCGGCAGCAACGCCGCGACCTTCCATGTAGCGATTGCCGACCTCGAAGAGGGCACGGGCGTCGCCCTTGGCTGCAGCCTCGCGAAGCGCTGCCGGACCGGCTTCTTCCGGTACAGACGGAATGGTGGCCTGAGGCTGTGCGGCAGGTTCGGTTGATGTAGCCGTTTCCGCAGGGGCTACCGGATGGACGGTTGTTCCGGTTGCTGCGGCAGGCTGTTCAATCTGTGTGGGGATTTCGACCGCTGCCTGTTGCTCGTTCGCTAGTTTCGGGATTTCTTCCTGCGCAATTTTTTCCGCGCGGGGCTCTGCGATTACGGGCGTGGTTTCCGCGGATTGTTCGAGGGCAGGTGTGGTGTCCGACGCGATTTTTGCAGCGATTTCGTCGGCTGGCGCAGGTGTATTATCGGCGGCAGTTGTGTCGATCTGAGGCGGCACCGTATCAAGTGCGGCTTCCACCGGCTCGTCGCGGTTGAGGAAAGCTGAGCCGATCTGCAGGCCAGCCATCGCGATCATCACAGCACCGATTGCCATCAGGATCGGCTTGCGCTGGCGCTGGATCATGTCGCCGACTGATGACTTTTTCTTACCAGTGCGCTTGGTCGTGCCCTTCTGAAGCTGTTCGGATTCAGCGGCGGCAAGCTGGGCGGCGCGACGCGCCGCCGTGATGAAGTCCACCTTGCCGTTGGCGGCAAGGGCCAGATCGGCAGCGTCTTCGCGCTGGCGGCGTTCTTCGCGCACCCGCTTCATAATCGAATTGAGGTCCGGCATGCCTTCGCCCTGAGGGCGAGGGGATGGAGTCGTTTCCAGCTCCGGTTCTTCGCGTGTGATCGGCTCGATGGCCGCAAGATCGCTTTCGAAGGCTGGCGCATCAAGCGTCGCGTCAAAAGCGCTGGCTTCGAGTGTTTCGTCGTTCTTTCCGACGGATTTGTCGGCGCGGCGACCGCGTATAGCTTTCGCGAAACCGCCGAAGAGCGATGACTTCCCGGTCAAGTCACCTGCCTGCATATCGGCGGGACCAGCTTCGCTCTGGACGGTTGCAAAAGCTGCTTCCGCTGCCGCTGCAGCCGGGGAACGCGGTGCCGACGGACGCGGCGATCCAGCGTTGGGGCTGGTGAAGGCCGACTTTTCAGTGTCCGACGTGTCTGATTTGCCTGCCACGTCCTGCTCAAGCCTGGCCAGACGATCAACGATCTTGACCAATGTGTCGTGGACGGTCTCGAATGTCTTGCCGTTGCGCTCGTCGGAATTGCGCGCCAGGGCCTCAAGCGATTTCATGTCTTCGGCGAGTTGCCGGGCGATCACGCTGTCGCCATGTGATCCATGCTGCAGAACGCGCGCGACAGCACTTTCGGCAGCTTCGCGCGCTGCATCCAGCACTGTTTCGCGATTGGAGGCGATGGAGCGCTCGATGGAATCGAGACGCGGCTTCAATTCTGCGAGCTCGGCAACGGGCTGCGCAAGATGATGGGCGATATTTGCAATCTGATCTTCGAGGCTGCGGATTGCCTTCACATCCAGTCCAGGGCCGTCATAGGTCGGCGCCTGAAGGAGACCCAGTGAAATCTGCTGCGAAAGATCGTCGAGGCGGCCTTCCAGAGTGTGGATCGCGCTGTTGTCGACATGCTGCGTGGCATATTGCGCGTCGAGACGCTCGGTCAGTTCTGCAAAGCGGCGGTCGATTTTGTCCAGAACGGAAGGATGCGGCTCCTCTACCCGGCGCTCGGCAGCTTCGAGCTTCTCGCCGATGGCTTCAAGACGTGCCTCTACAGCGTGATAGTCGGACTGGTTCAGATTCTCCATGACCTTGCCAACCTGATTGGCAAGCAGGTTAATCTGGTGTGCGAGCTGGTCAATGACGCCTTCCGGTAGCGCTGAGCCGCTTGAAAGGCCGTCGATGCGAGAGGAAAGTTCGCCGAGCTTGCGATAGAGCGTATCGGAATTCTGCTGCGTTGCCGAAGTGGCGAGCTGTTCTGCGAGCTCTGCCAAACGGCTTTCGATACGCTCCAGTCGGCGCGCACTGTCCTGATCCGGGCGCTGGGCGCGGCTGGTGGCGATGATAGCGCGGCTGATTTCGTCCAGCCGCTCATCGATCTGCTGCAGACGGCTCTGATCGAGCGACGACGCGTGTTGCGGGCTGAGCGATTCCTCGATGGAATTCGCGAGCTGGCCGATGCGATCCTCGATTGCGCTCAGGCGGTTCGACTGGGGCAACGTACCGATGGCGTCGCGCACCTGCTCAAGCCGCGAGCCGATCGCATCCAACGCCGGATCGACGGCGTTGTGGCGCTGTTCGAAGGCCTCGAAACGCGCGTCGAAGCGATCCCAACGATTGTTGAGACGATGCAGTGTTTCTTCGCGCGCGAGGCTCTGGACGGTGCGATGGAGCTCTTCGAGCTGGCGGCGGAGCGCCTGCGCGTTTGCCTCACTGCTGCGTTCGGCGAGAAGGCGTACGCTGTCGTTGATACGCTCGAAATCATCGCTCATCTGCTGTGAAAAGCCTTCTTCGCTTGCGGCGCGCTGAAGGCGGGTCATCTCGCGGCTGGCACGGCTGACCTCGGCGCTTGAGGCATAATGCGGCTGCGGTTCTTCATGGCTACCGCGCATCCGACGCAGATTTTCGGCAATTTCGGCGAGGCCAGTTACAGTCTCGTCAGGATGGCGAACTGGGTGACGTTCGGAACGCAGAATATCGCGTACGTCCGGGGCGCTGTCGTGCTCCAGATCCATCAGGCGTTTTTCAAGGCTCGCCAGCGTGCGGTTAAGTTCTTCCATGGCAGGCGATGACGCTCGGCGCTCGCGGTGGGCATTCAAATCGTCAATAATTGATCGTGAACCTGACGCCATATCTGGATTTGCCATGATAAATTCACTTTTTCTAATGATAGAGGCCGCCGGGAGCAAATTTCACCAGCGCAACAGGCAAGAATTTGCTCTGCTTACATTTGTACAAACGTGGTAAATAACTCGTTAATATATGCGGCTAAGTGAGTGCTTTCGTGGATGCCGAATAGCATCCCATGGTTGAGCGGGCTGAATTCAGCGTGTCAAACGCAACCCGGCATGAAAAGCGGATCTATCGAATACGAAAGATGCGTGAACCGCGGCGGCAAAATGTAAATCGAAGCTACGGCACTGACAGCAATGTCAATGTGAGCTGTCATCAACAGTGGTTCCATCGCGCAATCGCGCGGTGACCGGGCGTTTCCGGGGGCGGAAACAGGGTAGGACATGAGTAAACAGGCTAACGCACCAGGGCTGGTCGCAGATTTAGCAATTGCGGATTTGCTAACCGGCACAAGCGTGAATATGCGAAAGGAAGGTCAGTCAGGCGGTCAACTATACCGGATCGGCGATCTAGCGGAGGAGTTCGACCTGACGTTGCGCGCCTTGCGCTTCTACGAAGACAAAGGATTGCTCAATCCGCGCCGTGCGGGCGTGACGCGGCTTTATGATTACAACGACCATACACGCTTGCGTCTCATCCTGTTTGGACGACGCATCGGCTTCACGCTGAGCGAGATGGGGCAGTTGATCAGCGTGTGGGAAAATGAGACCCGCGACGCTGTCGAAGTGGAGAAGCTACGCAAGCGTTTCAAGGAAAAACTGGTCGAGCTTGAGAAGAAAAAGGACGAGGTTGATCAGTCTGTCGAAGAGCTGCGAACCATCCTCGCACGAATGGGGCGACAATCGTTTTGATTGCGGGTGTGTGAAGTTTGAAAATGTGGCTGCCCCTATCTGATTGACAGGACAGATAAGGGCAGCCTATTCGCTCGTACTGAAAAATATATATAAAAATCAACGCTTTTAGAATGCAATCTAGACTTTGACGCCATACGGGGAATGACGGAACAGCCTGTCTTGTATCGGTAATATACAAGCCATTTTGCATCCTCCATTTTTGCTCTGCAGGCTGTGTTTGGTCTAATCCACCAACACAGATGTTGCTTGCAGGGCGAGAACGGGTCGCGCTTAGCAATAAGAAAAAGTTTTAAAACCTCCTGTTCATTGAAAACAAGGCCATCTTAACTGGATTTAGATCGATCTTAAAATAGCAACTTGCTGGGTAAGATTTCTCAATCTCTATTGGCTAATTTAACTAACGCTAAATATTGAAATGTAATTTTCGAATAACTGATTTATCCGCAAGGAAGCTTCCGGAAGGCTTCGTTCTGGGATTCCTGAAAACTTGTATCGACTTGTGTCTCGCCAAGTGCGCTCTGGGGCGGCTTTGGACAATGAAACTACGATTCACAATTATTCGCCGTCATCTTTTTAATTTGGGTATATGTGTGCATCCACGAATGTGCGGCCTCGGCCAGATCGAAGTCAGAGCGAACTCCGCCTGACAGGTCCGAATGTTTCAGCCTGTTGCATGAAGTGTGCCCTGGAGTGGGAACCTCGACGCATCGACGGGGTTATTCCAGCCTTGCGACTGATGGCGCATCCAAGATGTGCCCAGAACGAACAGATGGAGCGCCGGTCTGATCCAATCAGATCGAATTCGCTCTGATGCGAAAGTGAGGCTGACAATGAAAAAAGCTCTTGTTCTGACCGTAGCGGCGTTTCTTGCTAGCTCCGGTTTTGCGCTGGCGCAGGATCGAGTGCTTATCGAAGTGCCTCAGGCAGCACGCGATTATGTCATCGCAAATCCTTCGGACCCGGTCGTCATTGAGCGCGAAATCAGTGACGGTTATGTTCTCCCCGATGTAATCGCGGTTCATCCGATCCCCGACAATCCGGGTTTCGGTTACATCTATTTCAATGGTGAACCGGTGATCGTTTCCATGCAGAACCGTCAGGTCGTCTATTATACCGAAGGGCCGAATGCTGGTCCGCTGGTGCCGAATGAAGTCGTGACCTACATCGAAACCAATCCGGTTGATCCGGTCATCATCGAAGGAGATATCGCCGAAGGTATGGTCATCCCCGAGGATGTGCCGCTGGTGGCTGTTCCGGAGCAGCCGACTTATTCCTATGTTTATGTGGAAGATCGTCCGGCTCTGATCGATACGCAGACCCGCCGCGTTGTATGGGTCAAGTAAGCCTTCAAGGGTCGATGAATAGCAGAAGGGCGGCAGAATCGCCGCCTTTCTCATGTCTCACATGTGGTCATCCGGTCTACGCAGTCGGCGTGATTTTCACCGTCAGCTCGCGTTACCGGTCAAAAATGACCGTTCACGAAGTCGCAAACTTGACCATAACACCACGCTGGCGAAAATATGCCTGCATGAGCTTCCTGCCGGAGCGATTGTTCTGCACCAGCTTGGCCGGATCGAACACAGCCTCTTTCAGGCCCGCGCGCTCAAGTGCTGCTTTCAGGGCGGCGATATGCAAATCGATGTCGACATTATCCGCCTGAAGCGATTCATAAATTCGGTCTGTCGCTTCCGCTACAGTAGGTTCGCTCACCACTATACTCCTGTTGTTGCTGGCAGGCGCTTATCACACTTTCCCTTCGACCACTATCAGGATGAAAAGTGTCTCGACATGAACATTTCCCCGTCCCGCACGAACTTGTGTAATTTTTGACGTTTACGGAAACGTCAAAGTAGGTTAGCTTCGAGCCGAAATTGACTGGACGAGCGCGAATTCCGTGATGTGGTCAGTCAAAAAAGCGGCAAAAATGGCTGTTTTCGCAGAAAATAATCCCTTTTTGTTGCAACATGCGCGCTGTCACAACGTTTTGCTATAATGTGGCATGCAGGCATGAAACGCGGTTACGGGCTCGTTCCAGCCATCGCGGAACGGCTCAGGTGGTGAATTTGGAGGATTTCTATGCCGAGCTATCGCGCGCCAGTTGAGGATACGAATTTCGTTCTCAATGACGTTCTGAATTATCAGCGCTACAACAATCTGCCGGGCTTTGCCGACGCGTCGCCCGATGTCGTCGAGGCAATCCTGTCTGAAGGTGCGAAGCTCGCCGAGGGCACCCTGTTTCCGGTCAACCAGACCGCTGATCGCGAAGGCTGCAAGCGTCATTCGGACGGTTCGGTGACGACGCCGAAAGGCTACAAGCAGGCTTATGATCTCTATCGCGATGGCGGCTGGCTCGGCCTCGCCGTGCCGGAGCAATATGGCGGGCAGGGGCTTCCTTATCTGCTGCATACGGCTGTCGGCGAATATATGTCGTCTGCCAATATGGCGCTCACCATGTATCCGGGCCTGACACAGGGCGCGATTGCCGCGATCCTGACCCACGGCACCGATGAGCAGAAAGGCACCTATCTGCCGAAGATGGTGGAAGGCACCTGGACCGGCACGATGAACCTGACCGAGCCGCATTGCGGTACCGATCTGGGCTTGCTGCGCACCAGCGCCGCGCCGCAAAAAGACGGTTCCTACAAGATTTCCGGCCAGAAGATTTTCATCTCGGCTGGCGAACACGACATGTCGGACAACATCATCCATCTGGTGCTGGCCCGTATCGACGGCGCGCCGGAAGGTGTGAAGGGCATTTCGCTGTTCATCGTGCCGAAGTTCATTCTCGATGAAAACGGCAATCCGGGCGAGCGCAACGGCGTGTCCTGCGGTTCCATCGAAGAAAAGATGGGCATTCACGGCAATTCCACCTGCGTGATGAACTACGATGATGCGACGGGCTTCCTGATTGGCGAGGCACACAAAGGCCTGCGCGCCATGTTCACCATGATGAACGAAGCGCGTCTTGGTGTAGCTTTGCAGGGCCTTTCGATTGCCGAAACCGCTTACCAGAATGCTGCCATCTATGCGCGTGAGCGTATTCAGGGTCGTGCACTTTCGGGTGCCGCGGCACCGGACAAGAAAGCCGACCCGATCATCGTGCATCCGGATATCCGCCGCAACCTCATGAATATCCGTGCTTTCAACGAAGCCGGTCGGGCGCTTATCCTCTGGACGGCACTCAACTCCGATATCGCCCATCGCGCAGGCGATGAAGCGGAACGTCAGGCAGCAGACGATCTCGTCGGCCTTTTGACGCCAGTTCTGAAAGGCGTTCTGACCGACAAGGGTTTTGAACACGCCGTCATGGCGCAGCAGGTCTTCGGCGGGCACGGCTATATCGAAGAACACGGCATGAGCCAGTATGTGCGCGATGCGCGTATCGCCATGATCTATGAAGGCGCGAATGGTATTCAGGCGCTCGATCTCGTCGGCCGCAAGCTGGCGCTTAACGGTGGCCGCGCAATCACCGCGTTCTTCAAGGAAGTGGGCGATTTCTGCGAAGCCAACCGCGAAAATGAGAAGCTTTCCTTCTTCACCAAGCATCTGAAGAAGGGTCTCAACGATCTTCAGGCCGCCACCATGTGGCTGATGCAGAATGCGATGGCCAAGCCCGACAATGCCGGTGCCGCCTCCAACGACTATATGCATCTCTTCGGACTGGTGGCGCTTGGCTTCATGTGGGCACGCATGGCGAAGATCGCGGAAGAAAAGCTTGGCAGTGGCGAAGGCAACAAGGCGTTCCTTGAAGCCAAGCTTGTTACCGCACGCTATTATTTCGAGCGGATCATGCCGGAAAGCGCCGCACATCTCGCACGCATCCAGTCGGGCGCGGATTCGATGATGGCGCTAAACGCGGACACATTCTGAGTTAGAGATCAGGCTAAGTTTTCGAACTTGGCGGGAAGGAGCAAAAATGGCTGAGGCTTATATTTACGATCACGTGCGCACACCGCGCGGACGTGGCAAGAAGGATGGCAGCCTGCACGAAGTGCCTGCCGTTCGTCTGGGCGCGAAGGTTCTAGAATCCCTGCGCGACCGTAACGGTATCGACACGGCAAAGGTCGATGACATTATTTTCGGCTGTGTCGATCCGGTGGGCGAAGCTGGTGCGGTCATCCCACGTTCGTCAGCTTTTGAAGCCGGTTACGACTTCAAGGCGCCGGGCATCCAGATTTCGCGTTTCTGCGCCTCGGGCCTTGATGCGGTCAATCTGGCAGCAGCCAAGGTCGCCTTCGGTTCCGACGATCTGGTGATTGCAGGCGGCGTGGAAAGCATGTCGCGCGTCGGCATGGGCATGTCGGGCGGTGCCTGGTACATGGACCCATCGGTCGGCTTCCCCGGCTATTTCATGCCGCAGGGCGTGTCCGCCGATCTGATCGCCACGAAATATGGTTTCAGCCGCGATGACGTCGACGCTTATGCCGTCGAAAGCCAGAAGCGTGCCGCCAAGTCGTGGGAAAAGGGCTATTTCAAGAATTCGGTCATTTCGATCCAAGACCAGAATGGCCTGACCATTCTCGACCATGACGAGCACATGCGCCCGACAACCGACATGCAGGCGCTGGGCCAGCTCAATCCATCCTTTGTGATGCCGGGTGAAATGGGCGGCTTCAATGCGGTCGGCATTCAGGCCCATCCGGAAATCGAAACCGTCAACCACGTCCACCATGCCGGTAACTCGTCGGGCATCGTCGACGGTGCGGCTGGCGTTCTGGTTGGTTCCAGGAAGGCTGGCAAGGCATTCGATATCAAGCCGCGTGCGCGCATTCGTGCTTTCGCCAATATCGGCTCCGAACCGGCGCTTATGCTGACCGGCCCGGTTGATGTGACGGAAAAGCTTCTCAAGCAGGCCAAGATGAAAATCTCGGATATCGACCTGTTCGAGCTGAACGAAGCCTTTGCCGCTGTTGTTCTGCGCTACATGCAGGCTTTCGACATTCCGCACGACAAGATCAACGTCAATGGCGGTGCCATTGCCATGGGCCATCCGCTCGGTGCAACCGGCGCTATGATCCTCGGTACGGTGCTGGATGAACTGGAACGCCGCGATCTCAACACCGCGCTGGTGACCTTGTGCATCGGTGCCGGCATGGGCACGGCGACAATCATCGAGCGCGTTTAAGGTGAGGGAGGTTTTACGAATGGCTTATGTAAATTTCAAAGTTGAAACCGACGCCGATGGCATTGCTCTCGTCACCTGGGACATGCCTGAAAAGTCGATGAATGTCTTCACCGTCGAGGCGATGCAGGAATTGAATTCCATCATCGACGCGGTGACTGCCGACGATAAGATCAAGGGCGTTGTTATCACGTCAGGTAAGGACAGCTTCTCTGGTGGCGCCGACCTGACCATGCTGGAAGGCATGTTCAAGGAATTCCAGAAGCAGAAGGCCAAGGACCCGCAGGGCGCGGTCCAGACCCTGTTCGACAATGTCGGCAAGATGAGCGGTCTTTTCCGCAAGCTTGAAACTTGCGGCAAGCCGTGGGTGTCGGCCATCAATGGCACCTGCATGGGCGGCGCTTTTGAAATGTCGCTCGCCTGTCATGCCCGCGTGGTATCCGATGCGCCGGGCGTGAAAATGGCACTGCCGGAAGTCAAGGTCGGCCTGTTCCCGGGCGCTGGCGGTACGCAGCGCGTTCCGCGCCTTGCCAATCAGCAGGACGCGCTCCAGATGATGACGACCGGCTCCAGCCTGACCGCGCAGCGCGCCAAGGCAATGGGTCTCGTCACCGAGATTGCTCCGGCCAAGAAGCTGGTCGAAACCGCAAAGAAGCTCATCAAGGGCGGTCTCAAGCCAGTTCAGCCATGGGATGAAAAGGGCTTCAAGTTGCCCGGCGGCGCGATCTATTCTGCTGCCGGTGCGAACCTTTGGCCTGCCGCAACGGCAATCCTGCGTCGCGAAACCTCCGGTAATTATCCTGCAGCCCTTGCTATCCTGAAGTCGGTTTATGAAGGTCTGCTGGTCCCATTCGATACCGGCCTCAAGATCGAGCAGCGCTATTTCACCGAAATCCTCCAGACGACCGAAGCGGGCATGATGATCCGTTCGCTCTTCGTGTCGCTGCAGGAATTGAACAAGGGCGCACGCCGTCCGGTCGATGAAAAGCCGACCAAGCTCAAGAAGATCGGCGTCATCGGCGCTGGCTTCATGGGTGCAGGCATCGCCTATGTGACCGCCAAGGCAGGCATTCCGGTGGTGCTGATCGACCGCGATCAGGAGTCTGCCGACAAGGGCAAGGCACATACGGCTGACCTTATCGCCAAGGAAATGCAGAAAGGCCGCGCCACGGAAGCCGACAAGGAAAAGCTCCTGTCGCTTATCACGGCAACGCCGGATTACGCGCTTCTCGAAGGTGCCGATCTGGTGATCGAAGCCGTGTTCGAGGACCGTGAAGTCAAGCGTGTTGCGACTGAGAAGGCCGAGGAAGTGCTCAAGACTTCCGCAGTCTTTGCTTCCAACACCTCGACCCTGCCGATCACTGGTCTTGCGAAAGTCTCGAAACGTCCAAAGAACTTCATCGGCATTCACTTCTTCTCGCCTGTCGACAAGATGATGCTGGTGGAAGTGATCCTCGGCAAAAAGACGTCCGACAAGGCACTGGCCGTAGCCCTTGATTACGTTCGTGCGATCAAGAAGACGCCGATTGTCGTCAACGATACGCGTGGCTTCTACGTCAATCGCTGCGTGCTGCGCTATATGTCGGAAGCCTACAACATGCTCGTTGAAGGTGTGCCTGCTGCGATGATCGAAAATGCCGCCCGTATGGCTGGCATGCCGGTTGGTCCGCTGGCGCTCAACGACGAAACCGCTATCGACCTGTCACAGAAGATCCTCAAGGCAACCCTTGCCGATCTCGGTGAAAAGGCGGTCGATCCGCGCCATGTAGAACTGGTGGATCGTCTCGTCAACGAGTTCGACCGCAAGGGCCGCAAGAACGGCAAGGGCTTCTACGATTATCCGGCGAAGCCTGCCAAGAAGCATCTGTGGCCGGGCCTCAAGGATCTCTATCCACAGCAGAATCCGGACAAGATCGATGTAAAGGAGCTGAAAGAGCGCTTCCTCGTCACCATTGCTCTGGAAGCTGCCCGCGTGATGGAAGAAGGCATTGTCACCGATCCGCGTGAAGCCGATGTCGGCTCCATTCTTGCCTTTGGTTTCGCGCCTTATACGGGCGGTACGCTTTCCTATATCGATGGCATGGGTGCGAAGAAATTCGTCAAGCTTGCCAAGGAGTTGCAGAAGAAGTACGGCCAGCAGTTCAAGGCGCCGAAACTTCTGCTCGACATGGCCGAAAACGGTGAAAGCTTCTACCAGCGTTTCAACCCTTACAAGACGGAAGCAAAGAAGGCAGCGTAAGCTTAACCCTTCGCAAGATCATCAGGCGCGGCATGTTTCATGCCGCGCTTTTTGTTTGTGCTTCTTGTCATAGCTGAACTGCAGCATCCCCGGATAAGAAAATTTTCCCTGTTAATTCAGCCGTCTTGCGCAATTACTGCTTTTTCGGTAGGTTGAAGCCGAAGATGGGACGGAATAATAGGTTTAAAATCCTTTGAAACATATCTTTCCTGATGGGGATTATTCAGGAAGATATGTCGGAACCTAGGTGGCGGATCATTACTATGTTTTCTCACGAGAGCGTGTGGGCGGCCATTGATGCCTTGGCTGAACGTCATTCCCTGAGCGCGTCCGGGCTGGCGCGTCGTGCAGGGCTCGACCCTACGACCTTTAACAAATCCAAGCGCTATGCTTCCGATGGGCGTGCGCGCTGGCCTTCGACGGAATCGCTGGCCAAGGTGATGGAAGCCACCGGCTCGACGTTCGATGAATTCACGCGGCTCATCCGTGGCGAAAATCGCACGCCGCAATTCGGCGAATATACGCAGGACATGCAGTCCATTCCATTGCTCGGCATGGCCGAAGCGGGCGCTGGCGGCTATTTCGACGATGCCGGTTTCCCGGCTGGACAAGGCTGGGACATTGTGGAATTCCCGGTCGGATCGGGGGAAGGTGTGTACGCGCTGGAGGTTTCGGGCGACTCAATGTTGCCCCTTTACCGTGATGGCGATACGCTGATCGTAGCACCCAATACCGCCATTCGCCGGGGCGATCGCGTAGTGGTGCGGACGAAAGACGGAGAAGTGATGGCCAAGATCCTGCATCGCCAGACGCCACGAACCATTGAGCTTCATTCGCTCAATCCCGAACATCCGAACCGCATTTTCGAGTCCAGGGATATCGAATGGGTCGCCCGCATTTTATGGGCGAGCCAGTAATGGCGCAATCGCAGGATAGAAGCCATGCACGCGCCGTTTTCGGCGGTCTGGCTGGCATAACAGGCGCAGTTCTGATCGCAGCCTTCGTGGCGCCGTTCTATGGTGCACTGGATCGCCCGGTGGTCGTCATCAACTCCGGTGATACGAAGACAGAATCCGGTACGGGAAACGGTATCGTCGTCGAACAGTTTGACTATAACGAGCCGGAGACATCGCCTGAAACGGGCAATGCTTCGGAGGAGACGTCGCCGCAACCGGGCCAAACCGCCCCCGTTGAAGGGCAGCCGCCTGCGTGGAAAGAGAACGGCAAGGTCAACGACCAGGTGAATGACAACGGCATTGAACGCGAAGCACCGCGTCCACCGCTGAGCGATCTCGGTCTTGCATCCACGCCCAAGCCGCCGGAGCCACCGGCACCGGCCACGCCTGTCGATGCGGGTGAACAGATGCAGCTTTTGCAGCGACCTGTCGCTGTGGCGGCCGGACGGCTTGAAAGTCAGGGCCGTATTATTGAATTGCAGGGCATCGAAATCGTACCCTTGGAACAGACCTGCCAGACCGCTTCCGGTGAAAGCTGGCCATGCGGCATGCAGGCGCGCACTGCCTTCCGGCAATGGTTGCGCTCCCGTGCCGTCATGTGCCGCCTGCCTGAAAACGACAGCGGTGGCGCGGTGGCGACCGAATGCTTGCTGGGCAATGAAGATGCAGCCGCATGGCTGGTTGCCAATGGCTGGGCGAAGGCCGCTCCCGGCGGTGCCTATGACGAAGCGGGTCGTAAGGCTGTGGAAGCGCGTCTCGGCATTTTCGGCGACAAGCCCGATACGTCTCTGCCCAATCCGGAGCCAGATAGCGGCAATATGATGGATAATCCGTCGCCGCTGGCCCCTGAACCGGAGCCGCAACCATCCTCGCCGTCGCCGCAGCCGCAGCCGCAGGGTGATTTTCCGCCCGCGCCGCCTGCACAATGACGAAAAGAGATCAAACCTCTTAAAGCAAGCCTCCAAGAAGAGGATCGTATCGAACTGGAATGCGGGTGCACCTGTTCTCAGATGCCAGAGAATACCGTTCGAAATGTGCTGTTCATCGACATGAGGTTTGCCGCGCACTGTGGTCGGAAGAAGTGGTTCGATCACCGACCATTCGAAATCAGTTCGATCAAAGGCACTCTCACTGCCTCCAATCGCTGGAGACAGTGAATCGCAACATACTTTATAGTATGTGACGTAGCCTTTCTTGGCTCGGTGCAGGACTTCCTTGTCGCAGATGCTACTGTCCGGTCGTTTTTTCTCCGACGACGAGTGCGAGTGCACGGACCGGCGAGCCGGTTCCTTTCACGAATTTCAGGGGTGCTGCGATCAGGATCGCCCCCTTGGCTGGTAGCTGATCAAGGTTGCTCAGGCTTGCCAGTCCGTATCGGTTTGCCTTGTGCATGAGGTTGTGTGCCGGAAATGGAGGGGTCATGGCTCCTGCGGATCCTGCATCCGTACCGACTGTTTCCTGACCCCAACCGATAATGCCTTTGGAAAGCAGATACTCGATTGCTTCAACCGTTGGTCCCGGAGAATGTGGGCCGTTTTCATCGGCATTCAGAAATGTATCGGCTGAACCATTGCGCTTGTACCAGTCGGTACGCATCAAAACCCATGATCCAGCTTCAATTTCGCCATGCTCTGCTTCCCATTCCCTGATGCTATCAACCGTCAGCAGATAATCAGCGTCGGCGGCGGCTTGTGCGGAACGGTCGATTACGTTTACGGGAGCAACGAAGTTCTGTGGCGGGATCGTATCAGTGGTGTTGTTGGAGTGATCCTTGCCGGTGATCCAGTGACACGGGGCATCGAAATGGGTGCCGGTGTGCTCGCCAAGCTCTATCCAGTTCCAGGCCCAGAACGGACCATTCTGATCGTATTGGCTGATAGTGTGAACTTTAACGTTCGGTGTGTTTTTGCCGAATTGCGGGGGAAGGTAAAGGACGGGCGTATCCGGACCGAGTGGTGCGGTGATGTCAACGACCTTGACGGTGCCAGACAGCAGTCCGGACGCAAGGCTGGAAAGAGCAGATGTATCGTTCATGAAATCCCCATTTCGCCCTGAGCCGGCGCCGGCATTATTGTGCGGTCCTTGATGAACCGGTCTCTTTCGGACGTTCACTCGAAGCCTATGGCAGGAAATATGCTCTTGCAAGTATCTCTTTTACAAAATCTTCCAGGAATTTTCTCGCGGCAGAAGAGCGTTCGCCAATAGACCAAATTTATGGACTTTTCTGTCCGTATGTCCTGCTGTGACTGGTAGTAAAACCTCATGCAAGGTAATGCAGTTATATGCATTCAAGTATAATATCGGCCATCTGTAAAAAAACTGGGCTCGCATGTCGACGGCATTCTTCACGGTTCGATTGCTTTAAGGGAAGGTTCTTGTGTGATCTGCCGACCAATAAAGGGCAGGGGTGTAGCGGTCAGGTTAATTTAGGCTTGAAATATCGGCTGTCTGGCGCAATTCTCATTGATTGCAGCGCAACGATATGCACCGGGCGGATAATGGATCTCGAATTTATAGTCACCGAAGTCGATGAGGGCGAGAAGCAGGAATTGCGCCTCTGGCTGCGTATGCTGGCAACAACCAGACTGGTTTCACAGGAAATCCGCCGCCGTCTGCGCAATGAATTTGGTGTCACGCTGCCACAATTTGACATTCTTGCCCAGCTTTACCGGGAACCGGACGGGTTGCGGCTGGGAGAACTCTCGCGTCGGACCATGGTGACGAATGGCAACATCACCGGCTTGATTGAGCGATTGGAAGCCGACGGTCTTGTGCGTCGTGAAACACCTGGTGCCGACAGACGCGTTACCGTCGCGCGATTGACTGATACTGGGCAGACGGTGTTCGCAGAAATGGCGCGGGTCCATGAAAGCTGGTTACGTGATCTGATGGCCGAGGTCGATCGCGACACGATCGCTTCGTTGCTGAGAGATATGAAGCGTGTCAAAAAATCGGTCGGCAATCACCTCATGGATGACAATGAGGAATAGCATTCCCATATCCGCTGTTCGATATGGATTACTGACCTACTCTCTGCCATCGCGTTGAGATACGATAAAAAACACAATAATAACAATTGGATATAAGGAACGATATAATTCCTGCACTTGCAGAAATTATCAGGGAATATTTCACTTGCTTATTTGATCAAATGATCTTTAGATACGCGCATGTTGGGAAGCCAATCCAGGTTGAAGCTGCGTTTATGCAGTCTGCTCAGGACGAAGATGTGAAAACAAAGGGACAGGACGGTGCTGGTTTGATTACGCCAGCTGACCAGGTTCCCGGAAGGCCGGCTTTGACACTCGCTGAGGGGCGGGGCTGAGACGGAAAACAACAGGAGAGATAGATTCATGATCCGCCTTGCCAGACGCATCACCGAAAGTTCCAGCAAATCTTTTGGCATGTATGCCCGGGCGGCGGCACTCGGAGCGAATGCCGGTGACCTCATTCACATGGAGCTTGGCAGCCCCCATGCCGATACGCCACTGCATATCAAGCAGGCGACGGTCAATGCACTGATGGCAGGCGATGTCCATTATTCGCATTTTCAGGGAATTCCAAAATTGCGCGAAGCCCTGGCCGCCCGTCTGCGTGAGAAGAATGACATGGATGTTTCAGCCTCCGATATCGTTGTCACTAACGGGCTGACCCATGCGTCCTTTGCCGCTTTCATGGCGCTGCTTGACCCGGGCGACGAGGCGATCCTGTTGGAACCTTATTATCCTCAGCATATCGGCAAGATAGAACTCGCCGGAGCCAAACCTGTTCTGGCGCCGCTGGATGCCAGCGACCGTTTCTCGATCAAGGCGGAACTGATCGAACCGAAGATCACGGCCCGCACAAAAATGATTGTTCTGATCAATCCGTGTAACCCGACAGGACGGGTCTACAGTCGCGAGGAGCTGGAAGTTCTGGCGGATATTGCTCGCCGTCACGATCTGGTGGTGGTTTCTGACGAGGTTTACGAAGAGATACTGTTTGATGGCGCGCGCCATGTTTCGATCGCTTCGTTGCCCGGCATGAAGGAGCGAACGATTTCAATGTTCGCCTTTACCAAGAGTTTCGCCATGGATGGTTGGCGACTTGGGTATCTCACCGCACCGCGGCATATGATCGAAGGTATCCTGAAGATCACGACCAACGACGTCACTCACGTGAACACATTCATTCAGGCGGGGGCTCTGGCGGCGGTCTCGGGGCCAGAGGAGATATTGGCCGAACTGGTGACGGAAGACAAAGTAAAGCGCGACATTGTCGTGTCGCGGTTAAATCAAATGTCAGGTGTCACGTGCGACTGGCCGGAAGGCACGATCTACGCGTTTCCCAAAATCGCTGCATTGGGTCTTAAGTCGCAGGACATGGCTGAACGCATCATGACAGAGGCGGGCGTTGTGCTGGAAGCGGGGAGTTTTTACGGAGCGGGCGGTGAAGGGCATTTGCGTGTCTGTTTCGGTTCGCAATCGCTTGCACGTGTCAATGAAGCCATGGATCGCCTTCAGCGGTTCTTTGGTTCCCTTTGAATGACTGGAGCATCTTCGCTGCGGTCTGGTTGCTCAGACCAATGCGATTTTAGTTGAAACTTAAAATTCCATATGATCAAATAATCAAATAGGTCGACGCAGGTAGGAGCAGGAACTTCTGCCGAAAGAAACGACCCATAGAGGGAATAACAACATGATGATCTGTCGCCGTAATTTTCTGGCTATGGCAGGCCTTGCAAGCGCTCTGGCTGTGAGCTCTTTTGCCATGACATCTGCATCTCTGGCTGCCGATGCACTTAATATCGGTGCCTATCCCAGTAACCCACCTTTCGAGTTGAAAAATGCCGATGGGACGTTCGAAGGCTTCGAAATCGATATCGCGACCGAGGCAGCCAAACGGGCCGGTCTGGAGCCGGAAATCGCTGATTACGGGTTTCAGGCCCTGTTTGCCGCAACGACTTCCCGGCGTATCGACGTGGCGGTTTCGTCCATAACAATTACGCCGGAACGCCTGAAATCACAGTCCTTCACCCAGCCTTACTACGATTCAGACATCGGGGTTGCGACCAAGACCGATAGTGCTGTCACCGGACTGGCCGATTTGAATGGCAAGACCGTTGGTGCCCTTTCCGGCTCTACCGGCGAAAAATGGGTCAAGGAAAACAAAGAGGCCAAAGGCTTCGCCGATATCAAAGGCTATAACTCGCAACAGGATCTGTTTCTTGATCTCGGTGCAGGCCGCATAGATGCCGTCATTTCCGACATACCCGGCATGGAACATCTCTTTCTGAAGATGAAGGGGTTTGCCGTGAAAGACCGAATTCAGACCGGGGAGCAATATGGTCTGATGATGGCGAAGGACCATCCGTTGCTTGGCAAGCTCAACGATGCGATTACCGCCATGAAGCAGGATGGGACCACTGCGGCTATTCACAAAAAGTGGTTCGGTACGGAACCTGCAGCCAGTTCCTCGACAGTCACCGTCGTGCCGATCCCGCAGCCGTAATCTTTTGATGTTGGTGACAGATGGGCCGCATTTGCAGGATCGGCCTATCTTCGACCGTTACTTCTCAGACTGACCGGTCGTGCGCTCCCAGGATTTGCCTGCGAAGGACGCCAATATGACATTCGTCGAAACCTTCCTGAACACCGATGTTCTCGCTTCGAGCCTGCCAGCGCTTGGACGTGGCCTGCTCAATACGTTTCTCATCGGTATCGCCAGCATTTTCTTTGGTGTTCTGTCGGGCTTGCTGATCAGTATTGTCCGTATCTACGGACCGAAGGTTCTTCGTTATCTCGCGATCGCCTATATCGATGTATTCCGCGCCATGCCGGTTTTGGTCGTGCTGATCCTGATCTATTATGCACTGCCATTCATCGGGATACGCTTTTCTGCCTGGACCTCTGCCATCATGTCCTTCTCCATGGTTATGGCGGCATATTCGGCGGAAGTGTTCCGGTCCGGCATCGAAAGTGTACCACGCGGCCAGTTCGAAGCTGCTTCTGCGCTTGGAATTCCATTCCCGGTTACTCTGTGGAAAGTGGTTCTGCCACAGGCGATCCGTATCATCATTCCGCCGACTACCAGCAATTGTGTTTCCATGTTCAAGGACACCGCATTGGCGTCTACTGTGGCTCTGCCCGAGCTTTTGAAGGAAGCGCAGGACGCGCAGGCGCTTTATGCCAATCCGACACCATTGATCGGCGCAGCGCTTATCTATCTCATCCTCCTGCTGCCGCTGGTGCGCTTGGTCGCGCTTCTTGAGGCGCGGTTCAAAAAGGAGAGAGTCCGATAGTCCAATTCTGGTTTCATCGGCGGATATCGGCAACAGCAATGGCAGGCATAATATGAGCGGTTATTTTCTCTATCACTCGATCGGTACCTTTCCGGGTAAAGCGGAAAAGGTGAAAGCGGCACTTAGTCGTTATTCGGATATCTGGTCGGCAGAAAATGACTCTCAATGGCCGGCAATGCTGGCGGCGCGCGGGCATTTCATCCGAAGCTGGGAGAACCTGATTGGCGCTCCCGCAGGCTCCATGACTACTGCAGAGAATGTGACACTGGCCCTTTACAGTCTGATCGGTGCACTGCCTGAGGAATTATTGCGCGGCCGCCGAATTCTGGCCGCCGCCGATTGCTTCCCGAGTCTGCATTTTTTGCTGGCCGGGTTGCAGGCGCGGTTCGGATTTACGCTCGAAACCGTACCCATGAGACAGGGCGAGAGTTTTGTACGCGACGAGGATTTCATCGATGCTTGGGGCAGCGATGTTGCGATTGCGTTGGTGACATGGGTGTCGTCCACGACATCGAAGCGCGCCGACCTGGACCTGATGTCCAAACACGGCAGGCAGCACGGCACGATCATCGTTGCAGATGTCACCCAGGGCGTAGGCATCCGCCCCTTTTCCGTCGGAGAGATAGATGTCGTGGTGGGATCGTCTCTCAAATGGCTTTGTGGAAGTTCGGGAGCGGGGGCAATCTATGTGCGTCCGGGACTATTGACGACTTGCAAGCCGGAATTGCGTGGCTGGTTTAGTCAACCTAATCCGTTTTCCTGGGATCTTGATACTTTTGCCTATGCCGACGATGCGCGGCGCTTCGACCATGGCACGCCTGCCGTGCTGGCGGCTATAGCCTCGCAACCCGGCCTTGATTTTGTTTCCGCGACAGGTGTCGACGTGCTGGCCCGGCATAACGAACTGTTGACCGGCAAGATTGTGGAACGGGTCGCTGCCAACACTGCACTGTCGTTGGTCTCTCCAGAAAGGCCTGAAGAGCGCGGCGGCAGCGTGATGGTGCAAGCGGTTTCGGCTGAAAAGGCGGCCGTGATCGTGACCGCATTGAAGGTTGAAAATTTTTACTGTGATTGTCGCAGTCGTATTCTGCGGTTTTCACCTGGGTCGGTGACCTCCCTGATGGAAACGGAAGCCTTGTGTGATGCGCTGGATAGGCTGGCGCTCGATTAAGCCTTTTGGTTCCATGCCGATTTCTGCTCGAACCTGTTGTTTTCACCGTATTTATGCGACACCCGGTGATCCTATCGGGTGGTAAAATGCTATAACTGAGGAACACGGAGACAAGGGATTTGAAGCAAATGATCGGTGAAACCCGTCTGTTGAAGGTATCCTCGCGCGTAACTGTGCAGGACGGTGTCTACCAACAGCTTCGCCAGGCTTTGATGTGGGGCTCATTCGAGCCGTCGCAGGCGGTGACGATCGCTTCACTTGCCGAGGAGTTCGGCACAAGCCATATGCCCGTACGTGAGGCGCTGCGACGGCTGGCGGCGGAGAACGGACTGGAAATCGCCCGTAATGGATCGGCACGTGTGCCTGATATTTCGCGGACACGGCTGGATGACATTTGTCGGGTCCGCGTTGCTCTCGAGGGGCTCGCCACCGAACTTGCAACGCCGCGGATGACGGCTGCCGATATTGACCGCTGTCTGACGCTCGCGCGGGAGCATGAAGCTCTCGGTCAAGAAGGCAAGATCTATGAGATGCTGCGCAAGAACCAAGAGTTTCATTTCACGATCTACGAACTATCGGGATCGGAAACATTACCCCAGATGATTGAAACGCTGTGGCTGCGACTTGGACCCTATATGCGCCTTCTTTCCAATCATGTCCGTCAGCAAGTGGACCAGGGTATTATCCATCCTTATTCAGCCTATCATTACGAAATGCTGGATGCCATTCGTGCCGGCGACGCAAAAAAAGCGGGCAGTCTGATGATCCAGGACATTGAAGCAACGCAACGACTTTTGCAGAAACTTTGTTAGGCATCGAGATACGCTTGCCTTGATTGCAGACTGACGCGCTCTAAAGGGCTGATCGTTGCGATGGACGTTAAACCCTTTCAAGCGCGATGGCGATACCTTGCCCCACACCGATGCACATCGTGGCGAGCGCAAAACGACCACCGCCAAGTTTCAGTTCCAGCGCTGCCGTGCCGGTGATGCGTGCTCCGGACATGCCGAGCGGATGTCCGAGAGCGATGGCACCGCCATTCGGATTGACGCGGATGTCGTCGTCGGCAACTCCAAGAAGACGTAACGTGGCCAATCCCTGGCTGGCGAAAGCTTCATTCAGTTCGATTATATCGAACTGCTCCTGCTTCATTCCCAGCCGTGCCATCAATTTCTGGCTGGCTGGCGCCGGGCCGATACCCATGATGCGTGGAGGAACTCCTGCCGTAGCACCACCCAGAACTCGAGCAACAGGCGTGAGGCCGAACTTGCGGGCAGCGGCTTCCGAAGCAATGATGAGCGCTGCCGCTCCATCGTTGACGCCCGACGCATTCCCAGCTGTAACCGTGGCACCTTCCAGCCGGTTGATTGGTTTCAGTTTGGCCAGTGCGTCCAGCGTGGTTTCGCGCGGATGTTCGTCAGCACCGACGACCACGGGATCACCCTTGCGCTGAGGAATGGAAACGGGCGTTATTTCTTGCGCCAGTCGGCCGTTGCTTTGTGCTGCTGCAGTCTTCTTCTGGCTTCGCAAGGCGAATTCATCCTGATCGGCGCGTGTGACCGCGTAATCGACAGCCACGTGATCCCCGGTCTCCGGCATGGAGTCGATGCCGTATTGAGCTTTCATCACCGGATTGACGAAACGCCAGCCAATTGTCGTATCGTGAATTTCTGCGCGGCGCGAGAACGGGCTGTCTGCTTTAGGTAAAACAAAGGGTGCGCGGCTCATGCTTTCCACACCACCCGCAATCATAAGCTCTGCTTCGCCTGCCCGAATGGCACGCGCGGCGGTAAGCACGGCGTCCATCCCGGAACCGCAGAGCCTGTTGATCGTCGTACCGGTGGCGGTAACGGGATAACCGGCAAGCAGTGCCGCCATGCGCGCAACATTGCGGTTATCTTCCCCTGCCTGATTGGCGCAGCCGAAAATCACGTCCTCAATCGCCTCGCAATCCAGCGTCGGATTGCGCTCGACCAGCGCTTTGAGCGGAATAGCGGCAAGATCGTCCGTGCGGATGCTGGACAACGCCCCGCCAAAACGTCCGATGGGGGTGCGGATATAGTCGCAGATGAAAGCTTCTGTCATCGGGTTTCTCCAGTCTGGCGTGTCGCGAACAGGGGGCCGCCCTTGATCGAGGGAAAGCTGTAGCCGTTGACCAAAACGAGATCAATGTCGTCGGAATGGCGCGCAATGCCTTCTTCAAGCAGGGCTTCCCCTTCATACGCCATGGCGGCGAGCAGGCGCTGCATGATCGCTTCATCGCTGAAACTGCGAGGAACAATGGCGTTGCGCGCGCGGTAATCGTCGATCAGCGCGTGGACGTCGGGGTCGCTTGTGCGGACACCGTCCGCATAGCGATACCAGCCGAGACCGGCCTTGCAGCCAAAACGCCCGGCTTCGCATAGTTTGTCGGCAACGTCGAAATAGGGAAGGTTAGGATCGCGGCTTGCCGCCGCTCTCTTGCGCCGCGCCCAGGCAATTTCCAGGCCGGCCATGTCGTAAACCGCGAAGAGTCCCATCGGAAAGCCATAGGCTTCCATGGCACGATCGATATCTTCGGGATAGGCGCCTTCAGCCAGCATTTTCTCGGCTTCCGTGCGATAGGCCGAAAACATCCGGTTGCCGATGAAGCCTTCACAGACACCGGTGACGATGGGCAGCTTCTTGATTTTGCGGGCAAAGGCGATACCCGTTGCAAGCGTCTCGTCGGAGGTCTCCGCGCAGCGCACCACTTCCAGAAGCCGCATGATATTGGCTGGCGAGAAGAAATGTAATCCCAGCACCCGGTCGGTGCGGTTCGTAACGGCGGCCAGTTCATCCGGATTGAGATAGCTGGTATTGGTTGCCAGTATGGTTGCCGGAGGCAGCAAAGCGTCGAGCTCGCGGAACAGCGATGCCTTGACGGTGAAATCATCGAAGACGGCTTCGATGACGAGATTGGCATCGGCAAGCGCAGCCATATCGGCACTGACGGAGAGCTTTGCGCGTTGCGCGTCTGCGGCTTCGGTGGAAAGCCTGCCGGTATCGACAGCCTTCTGGATCATATCGCTGATCCGCGCATGGCCTTTGGCAGCTGCTTCCGCGGTCGTTTCATAGCCGATAACCGTGTAGCCAGCGGCAAGGCAGGCGACGGCAATGCCTGATCCCATCAGGCCGGTCCCGGCAATGCCGATGGTCGAAAGCGCCAGAGGTTTTGCCTCCATGCCTTCGACTTTTCCAGCGGCGCGTTCGGCAAAGAAAAGATGCCGCAAGGCGGCCGCCTCTTCGCTGTCGCGCAGGCGGATGAAGGTTGTCCGTTCCTCGGCCAGACCTTCGGCAATCGAGATCGTGGTGGAAAGCTGCACCAGCCGCGCGGCTTCGCCAGGGGCGGTCGCGCCACGCGCTTTCTTCAGTATCTTCGCTTTGGCCTGTTCAAAGGTGGCGGCATCGGGCGCGGTAACCGGCAGATCGCAGGTCCGGCGCAAAGGCTTGCCGACCAGCGCATGGGCAAGCGCGATAGCGTCGGCCACAAGATCGCCGTCCGAAATCCGGTCGATCAAGTCCAGTTGCAGCGCTTCATCCGGGGCAATCTGGCGTCCCGTGGCGATCATGTCCAGTGCTGCGAGCGACCCGATCAATCGGGGCAGGCGCTGTGTGCCGCCAGCGCCGGGCACGATCCCAAGCTTGACTTCCGGCAAGGCAAAGGAGGCGCTGGTCGACGCGATGCGGGCGTGAGCCGCAAGTGCTACTTCAAGTCCGCCGCCCAAAGCGGGGCCGTTGATTGTGGCCACCACGGGTTTGTCGGCGTTTTCGATGATCGTGATGACATCCGGCAATGTCGGTTCAACCGGCGGTTTGCCGAATTCGCGAATGTCCGCCCCGCCGATGAAGATCTTGCCTGCACCGCTCAGCACGGTCGCCCGGATCGCAGCTGTTGCGGAAGCATGGTGAATGGCTGCGGCAAGCCCTTTGCGCACCTCGGCAGAGGTGGCATTGACCGGCGGGTTGTCGATCGTGACGACAAGAATGCCATCGACAACCATGCCTGTCACAACGGGGGAGAATTCGCGTCTATCGGCCATGGTGGTCTCAGTCCGGTATCACGGCAAAAGCCTGTATTTCGATCTTGGCCCGGTCTTCGACCAGCGCGACCACCTGCACCGCCGCCATGGCGGGGAAGTGCTTGCCGATCACATCGCGATAGGCGCGACCGATGCCTTTCAGATTGGCGGTATATTCAGCCTTGTCGGTGAAATACCAGGTCATGGAGGCGATATGCTCCGGCCTGCCGCCAGCTTCCGCCAGAATGGCGACAATGTTCTTTAATGTCTGCTCGGTCTGCTCGACAAAATCGTCGGTCTCGAACTGTTGCTGTTCGTTCCAGCCGATCTGGCCGCCGATATAGACGGTGCGCCCACGCGCTTCAACGCCATTGGCATATCCGATGGGGCGGGCCCAGCCTTGCGGCTGAAGTGTCTTATGCATGTTGTGTCTCCAGAAAATGCGCGCGGTGGCGGGCTTTAATTTGCCTTCAGTAGTTCACGCGCGATAATGAGTTTCTGCACTTCCGTTGCGCCCTCATAGATGCGAAGTGCGCGGATTTCGCGATAAAGCCGCTCGACGATTTCGCCGCTTTTCACACCGCGACCGCCAAACATCTGCACGGCCTTGTCGATGGTTTGCTGGGCGTTTTCCGTCGCAACCATCTTGGCCATTGCGGCTTCCTTGGTTGTGTTCAGCTTCTGAATGTCGCGCCGCCATGCTGCGCGATAGGTCAGAAGCGCAGCGGCGTCGATATCGGTCGCCATGTCGCCGAGCGTGGCTTGTGTCAGCTGCAAGTCGGCCAAAGCGCCGCCGAACATCGGGCGCGACCGCGCATGGGACAGCGCCTCGCTGGCGGCACGGCGTGCAAAGCCAAGTGCTGCTGCCGCAACCGATGCGCGGAAAATATCAAGCGTGCGCATGGCGATCTTGAAACCTTCGCCCGGCGTACCGAGGCGACGCGAGGCCGGGATGCGGCAATTGTCGAAGCGGATCGTGGCCAATGGATGCGGCGCGATCACATCAATGCGTTCCGCGATGGAAAAGCCGGGATCGGTGGCGAAAACAACAAAGGCCGAAATGCCCCGTGTTCCCGGTGCTTCGCCCGTGCGGGCAAAGACGGTGTAGACATCGGCGATGCCGCCATTGGAAATCCACGTCTTTTCACCGTCGAGCACATAGTCATCGCCGTCGGCTCTGGCGGCGCAATTCATTGCCGCCACGTCGGACCCCGCCAGTTTTTCCGACAGGGCAAAGGCCGAAATCCATTCGCCGCTTGCCACTTTCGGCAGCACGGTCTGCTTGAGTTCGTCCGATGCGGTGAGGCTGATCGCGCCGGTGCCAAGGCCCTGCATGGCAAAAGCGAAATCAGCGAGACCATCGTGGTAGGCCAGTGTCTCGCGGGCAATGCAAAGCTTGCGGGAATCGATACCTTCGCCGCCAGTCAGGCTGACTGCTGCTTCCAGCAGCCCGGCTTGGCCGAGTGCCTTCACCAGCGCGCGGCAGGCATTGTCCGTGTCGCTGTGGTCGACACCGGCCAGCGCCGGGCTTTTAGCAAAGGCATCCAGTTTTGCGGCCCAGTCGGTGTGGGCTTTGTCAAAAAACGGCCAGTCGAGATACTCCCGCGTGAGCGGTTTTGCTGCGGAACTATCCATCGTCAGTTCCCCTCGAAAACGGGCTTCTGCTTGGCTGCGAAAGCCTCAAAGGCGCGGCGGAAATCCTGCGTCGCCATGCAAATGGCCTGCGCCTGTGCTTCCGATTCCACCAGCTCTTCAATGCCCATTGCCCATTCCTGATTGAGCATGGTTTTGGTCATGCTATGCGCGAACCATGGGCCATCGGCGATGTTGCGCGCCAGCGCTTCGGCCTTGCCGATGAGGTCGCCCTGCGGATGCAGCGCGTTGAAAAAGCCCCAGCGCTCGCCTTCGTCAGCGCTCATGAAACGTCCGGTATAAAGCAGTTCCGATGCGCGGCCCTGGCCGATCAGTCGCGGGAGAATGCCGCATGCGCCCATATCGGCGCCAGCAAGGCCGACGCGGGCGAAGAGGAAGGCCGTCTTGGCTTCCGGCGTGGCGATGCGCAAATCCGATGCCATGGCCAGAATGGCGCCAGCGCCTGCGCAAATGCCGTCAACGGCGGCAATGATCTGCTGCGGACATTTGCGCATGGCCTTGACGACATCGCCTGTCATGCGCGTGAAAGCCAGAAGATCTGGCATCGTCATATGGGTCAGCGGTTGGATGATCTCGAAAACATCGCCGCCCGACGAGAAGTTTCCTCCAGCGCCGGTCAGGACGATGGTGCGCACGTCGGAGGCATAGACGAGGTTGCGAAACAGGTCGCGCAGCTCGGCATAGCTTTCAAACGTCAGCGGATTTTTCCGGTCCGGGCGGTTCAGGGTAAGCGTGGCAACGCGACCGTCTTCGCTCGTCTGCCATAGAAAATGCGTCGCCTGATAATCCTTGAAGGGCTTCAGATTGCTCGCCATCGAAACAGTGCCGTCGCTCATCCTGCCATTACCTCCCCACCGGCGATTGCAATCGCCTGTCCAGTTATCGATTGCGCGCCGGGCGATGTGAGCCACAGCACGGTTTCAGCCACTTCTTCCGGCTGTATCAGACGTCCCTGCGGGTTCGCCTTGACGAATTCCGCCAGCACATCGTCCTCCGACCGCCCGGTCTTCGCGACAATAGCGGCAATCGAGCGGGAAATGATCGGCGTATCGGTGAAGCCGGGGCAAACGGCGTTGACGGTCACGCCCTTGCGGGCGAGTTCCAGCGCCAGTGCTCTGGTCAACCCGACGACCCCGTGCTTTGCGGCGCAATAGGCCGAGACATAAGCATAGCCGCTCAGGCCCGCCGTGGAGGCGATATTGATGATGCGCCCGCCTTTGCCGCCCGCCTTGATATCGTCAAGGGTGGCCTGCGTTACATTGAAAACGCCGGTCAGATCGACGTCGAGTACACGGCTCCACATGTCGAGGCTGGTTTTCTCGAAAGGTGCGCTCGGTGCTTCCCCGGCATTGTTGACAAGAATGCTGACCGGCCCGAAAGCGGCGCGCGCGCTGTCCAGCCCGGTTGCAATGGCTTCGCGGTTGGTCACATCGAAACCATCGGCAATGAAGCATCGCTGCCAGTCCAGAAGGGCGGCGGTTGCTTCCAGCGGTTCGCGGCGGCGACCCGCCAGGGTCACATTGGCCCCGGCGCGCGCAAGACCGACGGCGATGGCGGCGCCGATGCCGCTACCGGCGCCGGTGACCAGCGCATGCTTGCCGGAAAGGGCAAGACCAACAGCGGCATCGTTCATCGCAATCTCCCGTTACTTCGCGCCTTGCGGCGCTGTGGCGGCGCGGGCGAGATTGGCTTCATACTGATACTTGCTGGAGCGATATTGCTTCGGCCACGCGATGGAGTTGATACCGATCTTTGCCGCCTCATGCAGCGCCCATGCCGGATCGGCAAGATGCGGGCGTGCCACAGCACAGAGATCGGCGCGTCCAGCGGCGATGATCGAATTCGCATGATCGGCTTCCGAAATCGCACCGACGGCGATCGTCGGAATATGGATTTCGTTGCGGATCTTGTCGGAGAACGGGGTCTGGAACAGACGGCCATAGACCGGCTTTTCTTCCTTCCAGACCTGACCCGACGAACAGTCGATCAGATCGGCGCCTGCGGCCTTGAACATATCCGCGAAGATGGCTGCATCTTCCGGCGTGTTGCCGCCTTCAAACCAGTCGTGGCAGGAAAGACGAACCGAGATCGGCTTGTCCTGCGGCCAGACTTCGCGGACTGCGTGGAAGACTTCCAGCGGATAACGTGCGCGGTTTTCATAACTGCCGCCATATTCGTCCTCGCGCCGGTTGGTGAGCGGCGACAGGAAGCTCGACAGAAGATAGCCATGGGCACAGTGCAGTTCGAGCCAATCGACGCCAGCTTCCGCAGCGCGTTTGGTGGCGGCGACGAAATCCGCTTTCACCCGATCCATGTCGGCGCGGTCCATCGCCTTCGGCGTCTGGCTGTGCTTGAGGTAGGGGAGGGCGGAGGCGGACAGCAGCGGCCACGCGCCGTCGTCCAATGGCTGATCAATGCCTTCCCATGCAAGCTTGGTCGCGCCTTTACGTCCGGCATGGCCGATCTGCATGGCAACCTTGGCATTGCTGTTGCCGTGCACGAAATCGACAACGCGCTTCCAGCCTTCGGCCTGTGCATCGTTCCAGATACCGAGACAGCCGGGCGTAATCCGCGCATCAGGCGACACGCAGGTCATTTCGGCAAAGACCAGTCCCGCGCCGCCCATGGCGCGGCTGCCCAGATGCACCATATGGAAATCATCGATCAGGCCATCGGTCGCGGAATACATCGCCATCGGCGACACGACGATGCGGTTTGGCAGCGTCACGCCGCGCAGCGTATAGGGCGTGAACATTGGCGGCAGGCAACGCTCGTCTTCCGTCACGTTCAGCCCCTGCTTGCGGGCAAACCAGCGCTCATAGCCTTCCAGCCAGTTCTTGTCGCGCAGGCGCAGATTTTCGTGGCTGATGCGCTGCGAGCGCGTGAGCATGGAATACATGAACTGTTCCGGCTCCAGCGTGTCGGCATAACGCTGGCCTACGACCTCGAACCATTCCATGGCATTGCGTGCAGCGTTTTGAATGCGTGCGACATCGACCCGGCGGATCTCCTCATAGGCGTGCAGCACTTCAGGAATGCCTTCCTTGCCGTGACCGAGCTTCTGGAACTGGTTGGCCAGTTCAATCGCGTCGTCGATGGCGAGTTTTGTGCCCGATCCGATGGCGAAATGCGCGGTATGGGCTGCGTCACCCATCAGCACCACATGGGAGTTGCCGTTGAAGTGGCTCCACTTTCCGCAAATCAGACGGTTGAAGTTCAACCAGGCCGAGCCGCGCATATGGCGCGCATTGGTCATCAGCGGCACGCCTTCCAGCGTTTCCGCAAACAGCTTTTCGCAGAAATCGATGGATGCTGTCTGGTCCATCTGGTCCAGGCCATGCGCCAGATAGGCTTCCTCGGTGGTTTCGATGATGAAGGTCGAGGTTTTGTCGTCGAACTTGTAGATATGCGCCTGGAACCAGCCGTGATCGGTCTTGCGGAAGTCGAAGGTAAAGGCGTCGAACAGTTTTTCCGTGCCGAGCCAGATATAGCGATTGGGCCGCACGATCAGATCAGGCTCGAACACATCCTCATAGCGATTGCGAATGCGGGAGTTCAGACCGTCCGAAGCGATGATGAGATCGGCGTCCGGGAAATCGAGATCGCTTTCCACGTCGGTTTCAAATTGCAGCTTCACGCCCAGCGCTTCGCAGCGCAGCTGAAGAATGTTGAGCAGGCGCTTGCGCCCGATGCCGACAAAGCCGTGACCGCTGGTGCGCTGGCGCGTGCCCTTGAACAGCACCTCGATATCGTCCCAGTGATTGAAGGCGTCCTGAATTTCGGCCGCACTTTCCGGGTCCCAGACCTTCATGGATTCCATGGTCGCGTCGGAAAACACCACGCCCCAGCCGAACGTGTCATAGGGGCGGTTCCGCTCCACGACCGTAATGTCATGTTCCGGATGAAGTTTTTTCATCAGAAGGCCGAAATAAAGGCCGGCCGGACCTCCTCCAATACACACGATACGCATGTTGAGTTCCCTTTCCGATATGCTGCCGAACGGCGCCGGTTAATTATTTTAAGTTTAAAATATAATTGGCGACTTCGACGCGTCAAGTGAAAAAATCGCCATCTTTTTCATATCGCCTACGACACAGGGGAAATGGCTGTGAACTAAAATATGCAAATGCAATAATTATAATCACACCAAAAACCGCTATTGACACAGTTTAGAATTGGAAAATATGCTGATGCAAATGAATTGATATTCCGGCAAACGGAAAAGGGGAACTATCATGGCGGAGCGGTCATTCGCCCGCGAGGTCGAGGATCTGAAACTCGGCTCAGGCGAAATTTTCAGTGGTGAAGGCATTCTCGCCATCACCAAGGCGCTGTTGCAGTCGGGCGTGTCCTATGTCGGCGGCTATCAGGGATCGCCGATTTCGCATCTGATGGATGTTCTCGCGGATGCGAAGGACGTTATGGAAGACTTGGGCGTCCATTTCGAATCGTCCGCATCGGAAGCCGCAGCCGCAGCCATGCTTTCCGCCTCCGTGATGTATCCGGTGCGCGGTGCGGTGACGTGGAAATCGACGGCTGGCACCAATGTCGCCTCCGACGCCCTGTCCAACCTTGCCTCTGGCGGTGTGACCGGCGGCGCGCTGGTCATCATCGGCGAGGATTATGGCGAAGGCTCCTCCATCATGCAGGAGCGCAGCCATGCCTATGCGATGAAATCGCAAATGTGGCTTTTGACGCCGCGGCCCAACCTGCCTTCGATTGTGGAAGCCGTTGAAAAAGGCTTTGAACTGTCGGAAGCCTCCAACACGCCGGTCATGTTGCAGGTCGGCATTCGCAGCTGCCACGTGCATGGTCAGTTTGTGGCGAAGGATAACAAGCGGCCTGCCCACACGCTGGCCGAAGCACTGGAAAATCCGAAGCGCGACGTCAACCGCATCGTCCTGCCGCCTGCATCTTTCCTGCATGAGAAGGAAAAGCTCGAAAAGCGCTGGCCCGCAGCCGTCGAGTTCGTCAAAGCCAATCGTCTCAACGAATATTTCGGCCCGAAAGAGGGCGATGTCGGCATCATCCTGCAAGGCGGGCTTTACAACAGCGCCATGCGCGCCTTGCAGCAAATGGGGCTGGCCGATGTTTACGGCGAAAGCCGGGTTCCGCTCTATGTGATGAATGTCGCCTATCCGATGATAGACGACGAGGTCATCGACTTCGTTGCCGGCAAAAAAGCCGTGGTGATGCTGGAGGAGGGCGCGCCTGAATATATCGAGCAGGCGCTGCATACGCTGCTGCGCCGCCGCGATATACAGACAAAACTGTCCGGCAAGGACGTGCTGCCGCTCGGCGGCGAATATACGACGCCCGTGCTGCTCAAAGGCCTGACGGCATTCTTCGATGCGCATGCGCCGCAATTGCTCGGCAACCGTCCGCCTCTGCCTGATCCGTCGCCGGTTCTGGCCGATGAGCGCGTCAAGGCGCTGGCCGAAGTGGTGCCGCCGCGCCCCGCAGGTTTCTGCACCGGTTGCCCGGAACGCCCGATCTTCGCCGCCATGAAGCTGGTGGAAAAGGAGCTCGGCGAGCATCACGTGTCAGCCGATATCGGCTGCCACCTCTTTTCCATTCTGCCGCCGTTCAATCTCGGCGGCACGACCATGGGGTACGGCCTTGGTCCGGCCTCGGCCTCCGCTTTCAACGTGCCTGCGGGCAAACGCTCCATTTCCGTGATGGGTGATGGCGGTTTCTGGCACAACGGTCTTGCCACTTCGGTCGGCAATGCCGTCTTCAACAAGCAGGACGGCGTCATCCTCGTGGTCGACAATTACTATTCGTCGGCGACGGGCGGTCAGGACGTGATGTCCTCCAGAGCGATCAATCCGCGCCGCAAGACCAACAATTCCATCGTCGATGCGGTCAAGGGAATTGGTGCGGGCTGGGTCCGCCAGATCGACCACACCTATGACGTTGCAAAGATGCGCGACACGCTGAAGGAAGCGCTGACGACGGAAGAAAAAGGCCCAAAGATCATCGTGGCGTCGTCGGAATGCATGCTCAACAAGCAGCGCCGCGTGAAGCCGCAATTCGCCAAGGCCGTCAAGGACGGCAAGCGGATGGTCAAGCAGCGTTTCGGTGTCGATGAGGATGTGTGTACCGGTGATCACGCCTGCATCCGTCTGTCGGGTTGTCCGTCGCTTTCGGTGAAGCACACCGACGATCCGCTGAAGGACGATCCGGTCGCGGCCATCGACAATTCCTGCGTCGGTTGCGGCAATTGCGGTGAGGTTTCGGAAGCGGCGGTTCTGTGCCCGTCCTTCTATCGCGCCGATGTCATCCACAACCCGACGGGTTGGGACAAGTTCGCGCATCGTCTGCGCTCCGGCGTCATCGGCTGGCTGCAAAAGCGCCGCCGCGCGTCGCGCATTGTCTTTGCGGATTGAGGAACAGGCCATGTCTACATTGAATGCATCGCCGTCCACCCCTCTTTCGCAGGACAAGCCGCTATCGATTGCTATTCTCGCCATGGGCGGTCAGGGCGGCGGCGTTCTGGCCGACTGGGTTGTGGCGCTGGCGGAAACCAATGGCTGGGTCGCGCAGACCACATCCGTGCCCGGCGTGGCGCAGAGAACCGGCGCGACGATCTATTATCTCGAACTGTTGCGGGCCCGCGAAGGGGCGCATCCGATCCTGTCGCTGATGCCCACGCCCGGCGACGTCGATATCGTCATCGCGGCTGAATTGATGGAAGCGGGGCGCTCGGTGCTGCGCGGCCTCGTGACGCCCGACAAGACATTGCTCATCACCTCCACCCATCGCTCCTTCGCGGTGGGCGAAAAGGAAAAGCCGGGCGACGGCACCGGTAATCCGGTGGTGGTTGAGGACGCGACGGCCTTTGCAGCGCGCAAGACCATTGCCTTTGACATGGAAGCGCTGGCGACAAAAAGCGGCAGCGTGGTATCTTCGGCTTTGTTCGGCGCGCTTGCGGCTGCCGGCGCTTTGCCTTTCGACAAGGCCGCCTTCGAAGCGACCATCAAGTCTGGCGGCAAGGGCATCGAGGCAAGCCTCAGGGCTTTTGAAGCTGCCTATCAGCGCGCGCTTGGCGGCGCGAATGACAAGCTTGCGGCAACGCCCGCAAAGCGGCTCGACCCTTTGCCTGAACGGTCCGATCATCCGGCACTTGACGGGCTTATCAAGCGCATTCGCAGCGAATTCCCGGGTGAATGTCATCCGATGTTTTTTGCGGGCATCAAGAAACTGACCGAGTTTCAGGACCCGGCCTATGCGGATGAATATCTGACCCGTTGCGCTGCCTTGCTCAAGGCGGATCGCGATAATGGCGGCACGGCGCATGGCTTTGCCTTCACCGAACAGGCGGCAAAATATGTCGCTATCGCCATGGCCTATGACGATGTGGTCCGGGTGGCCGAAATCAAGGTGCGGGGCTCGCGGTTTGAGCGGGTGCGTAAGGAAATCGGCCTCAAGAAAGACCAGATTGCCTATACGACCGAATATATGCATCCGCGCATGGAAGAAGTGTGCGGCACTTTGCCGAAAGGCATCGGCGCCTGGATCGAAAATCGACCAAAACTCTTTACCTGGCTCGACAAGCGCATCAGCAAGGGTCGCCGGGTGAATACGGGAACATTGTTCTGGTTCACCGGGCTTTATGTCGTTTCGGGGCTGCGGCGTTTTCGACGCGGCAGCCTGCGCCATCAGCGCGAGGTTGAACATCGCGAAGCCTGGCTGGCGCAGGCGCTTATCGCTTTGCCGCAGAACTATGATCTCGCAGTTGAAGTTCTAGCCTGCCGCCGTCTGGTCAAGGGCTACTCCGACACGCATTCGCGTGGCCTGTCGAAATTCGACCGCGTTCTGTCCGCCTTGCCTGTTCTGACCGAGCGGGACGACGGCGCGGCCTGGTTGCGGCGCCTGCGGCAGGCAGCCTTGCTGGACGAACAGGGTATCGCGCTTGATGGCGCGCTGAAAACAATCGCGACGCTCTGAGAGAAGCGCGCCGCTATTTCAAAGAAAAAAGGGGAAGGACTATGTCTCAAGCGCAGAGCATAGATGCGCCGGCTGTTGCCGGAAAGGAAATATCGGCAGGCAAAAGCCTGCTCGTCGTCGGCCTGTGCTGGCTTGCCATTTTTGCGGAAGGCTATGATGTCGGCGTCATCGGGGCCATTCTGCCCGCCTTGTCGGTCGATCCGGTCTGGCAACTGACGCCGATAGAGCTTGGCGCCATCGGCAGCTATACGGTGATAGGCATGCTGATCGGCGGCATTCTTGCGGGCACGCTGAGCGAGCTTCATGGGCGCAAACCGCTATTCGTCGCCTGTATCACCCTGTTTTCGCTGTGCATGATCGTCAGCGCCATGGCGCCGTCGCCTTTCATCTTCGGATTGAGCCGGTTTATTTCGGGCATCGGGCTTGGCGGGATTATTCCGGTCGCAGCCGCGCTGACGGTGGAATATTCCCCGATCAAGAAGAAGAGCTTCAACTACGGTCTCATGTATTCGGGTTATTCAATGGGATTGCTTGCCGCCGCCTTGTGCGGTCGTGGCTTTCTGGAAGCCCATGGCTGGCGCACCATTGTGCTGATCGGCGCAATCCCGCTGCTGTTTGTTCCGATCTTCCTCGCATTCCTGCCGGAAAGCGTGGAATCGCTGGTCCAGCGCGGCAAGCATGATGCAGCACGCAAGACGGCAGCGCGCATGGGCGTCGGCGTTCCGGCGGCAATTGTCCGCAAGCATGGCAAGGTTGGCTGGCGCACCGTTTTCAGCGAAATCTTCTCCCCGAAAAAGGCGTTCGAAACCGCCTGTTTCTGGATCGCACTCTTCATGGGGCTGCTCTTGGTCTATGGTCTCGCGCAATGGCTGCCGCAGATCATGCGCAAGAATGGCTATGATCTTGGCAACAGCCTGCTGTTCCTTGCTGTCTTCAGCCTCAGCTCGGCGATTGGCGGTATTGTATTGGGCACATGGGCGGATCGCTTTGGCGTGCGCCGCACGGTTGCCTGCTCCTATGCGCTGGGCGCGCTTGGCATTGTGGCGCTCGCCTTCAAGGGCTCGCTGATGATGAACTATGTGTTTGTCGCGATTGCCGGTTTTGGCACCGTGTCCGCGTCGCTGGTTCTCACGGGCTTTCTTGCCCAGCGGCTCGATTCCTCGATCCGTTCTGCCGGAACCGGCTGGGCGCTGAGCTTCTCGCGCATTGGCGCGCTGTCGGGTCCGCTTCTGGGCGGATTGATCGCAAGCCTCAATGTCGGCCCGCAGTGGAACTTCTATATCTTTGCCATCGTCGCCGCTTTGGCCGCTGTGGCAACCGCGCTGATTCCGTCACGCTCGACGGACTAAGCCACGAAAAGGCCGATCCGCACTTGAGAGCGGATCGGCCTATTATTCAGCATACTATCAAAGTTCGTTCTTACGGATATTGCGCAGCATTTTCTGCAAGGTGCCGACAAAGGCGCGATGCTCGTCTTCATCAATGCCTTCAAACAATTGCAACAGCAGATCATACATGACCGGCCATGCTTCGTTAAAAATGTTGCGGCCTTCTTCGGTCATCGAAATATCGCGAATGCGCATGTCTTCTGCACGCGCCTGACGGCGGATGTAACCCTGCTCTTCAAGGGAATCGAGCGTGCGGCTCATCGTCGATTGTTCGGTCACGGTAAAGACCGCAAGCTCGTTGATCGTGGCCGAAGGCGTGACACTCAAGACGGCCAGCGTTCGCAATTTGACTGTCGTGATCTGGCGGCCTTTCAGCGCTTCCGCGAGATTCGCATTATAGCGCGCCATCAGGCGGTTCATCAGGTAGGGCGCAAAACTGTTCAAGCCGATCTCGCCCAGCGAACGCGCGGGGTTCTCCTCCTGATGTTCGGAAGCCAGAACCGTACCTGAGAAGCGTTCCTCCATGAATTCCCTCACTTTAGATCATGGTTACAATAGTCATGCGCCCGATGCAGTGAGGCATCAGGCGCAACAAGGCGCTCTCATCGGTGTTAATATCGGTTGTGGAAAGATGCCAGAGAAAAAGGCGGATGCGATCTTGCAATCGCATTCGCTGCTGTTTCTGGATCAGGGGCGGGAGGCCTCACCCGAGATGCCGTTGCCGCTGGTGGCAATGGCAACCTTGTCGTCGTTGAGGCTGAAACTCTCGCGGGTGACTACAAGAACGATAGCCAGAATGATCGCTTCCATGATCGCGAAGGTCAGGAAGGCGCTGACAAAGGACCCGCCCGAAACCTTGATGACCACGCCCATGACCCAGGGCGAAATGAACGTCGCAAGGATGGCGAAGATTTCGGCATAACCAACCGCTGCTGTTGCCAGCTCTTCTGGGTATTTTTCACTGAGAAAGGCGAAGATTGCACCGCCGCCGAAAAGTGCCATGCCGCTCAGGAGCGCCATCAGGATGAGCCAGCCGAAGCCAAGCGGTATGGCCATGCCGACCGTGAACATTGCAGCGACGAGGACGGCAAGCACGGTTCCGAACTTGATCATCCCTGTTTTGTTCAGGCGGTCGGCGGCGTAACCGCCGATGACGAGAAACACGACCTGCGACAGTCCCATCAAGGTGCCGATCAGTGCTGCGTCTTCCACCGGCATCTGATGCACGGCAATATATCCGGGAATGACCCAGGTGGCGGTTCCGGCAATGGCCATCGTGCAGGCCGAAATGCCGAGGCTGCCGACGATAATCCATTTCGAGCGGAAGATGCTGGCCAGAGACGCCGTGGAGGTTTGCTGCTTTTCCGGCTCCCAGCGGAAATCCTTATAGCCGATATGAGCCGGATTGTTGCGGGTGAAGAGCAGCACAGCCGCCGCCGTCACCAGCGTTCCGATGGCAAGAATAGCAAAGAAGGTGCGCCAGCCATAGGTGATGGAAAGCGGAATGCCAATCGCAAAGACCAGCGTGATTGCAAGACTATAGGCCGCGAGGATCAAGCCGATCATGCTGCCGCGCCGCTTCTGCGGGAACCAGCCGATAATGAGTTTCATATTGCCGAGGAAGATCGCCGCGTCGAAGAAACCGATAAACAGGCGCAGTGCAATCAGCTGGGCATAGTTCTGTACATAGACTTGCGCCACCATGCCGACAGCGGTGCAGAACAGACCGATCAGCAGCAGCGACCGGGCATTCATGCGGCGGCTCAATTGTGACCAGACAATCATGCCGAGACCATAGGTCAGTGCGAAAATCCCCTGTGCCAGACCGGCCTGCGCGGAATCAAGCTGGAGCGTTTCCGAAATGAACGGTATCACTGCCGCAAAGGCGTACCAGTCAGCGGCGAGAAACATTTCGCATAAAAGCGCCAGCGCCAGCATGCCCCATTGCCAGCGCTTTATTCTGGATTGATCGAAGTCCGATAGGCTTTCCCATTGCATGGCTGGTTCCCCTTATTTTTACCTGCAAAGTTATGATGCTTCCTCGCGGGAGCGTGCGGTGCCAAATGCTTGAAAACGGACCTCAGACCGTGGACAGGAAATCGCGCACAAGTGTCGCCGCAGCTGGCGCCTCTTCAAACAGCAAATGTCCGGTCGCGCCGAGTTTTTCCAGCCGTGCTTCATCGATCCCGCGCTGCCATTCTTCGGCATATTGCGCGGGGATGACCCTGTCTTCCTCGCCCCAGAGGATCAGGGTCGGCATGTGAAGCCGGTGCAGCCAGTGTCCAAGCTTCGGATTGCCGCGTCCGTCAGTTGCGTGGACCAGCGCCAGCGCACCCATTTCGCGTCCCAGTGCTTCATCGAACCGGCTGTCGGGCGCAGTTGGGAAATAGCGGAGTGCAACTGACGGATCATGCGTGAGATGGGCTGGGATATCGGCAGGCGCGACCTGAAACAGATCGGGAAGAGGGATTGCCGGAAGGTCAAGTCCGGCGGGCGCTGCCAGAAACAGCGCGGCGAGCCTGTCCGGCTGCCTGATCGCGAATTCTGCGGCAATCCAGCCGCCAAGCGAAAAGCCGCCAAGGCTGAATTGATCCAGCGCGAGTGCATCGAAGAAATCCATGTAATGGAGTACATAGTCGCCAATCTGCACGATATCGGTATCATCGTCGCTTTCACCGAAATTCGGATGAAACGGGATGATGAGCCGGTTTCGCGAAGCAATGTCGGCCAGGCTGTCGAAGCCGGGAAATGTCCCGGTTCCATGCAGAAAGACCACATCCTTACCTTCACCCTTCACAAGATAGGTGAGGGTTTTGCCTCGGATTTCGACCGTGCGTTTTTCAAAACTGCTCGAGTAATTCAACATCTTTCCACCTTATGCCGCTGGCTTGGTGTGACTGGACCAATTGCTTTCTCATCTGGTCGACGGCGCTGTCGATCCGCGCTTCCAGAGCCGGAGGCAGAAGGCCGTCCGGTTCCAGTTCCGCCGAACAGGCATAGATGCCCGTTGCGACGGTTCCCGCTTCGAAAAAGCCGAAGAGCGGACGCAGATGATGCTCGACGACCAGCGCATGACGATGCCCGCCGCCCACTGCGCACAGCACGGTCGGGCGACCGCGCAGCGCGAGCGGGTGGACGAGATCGAACACGTGTTTGAAAAGACCGGGATAGCTTCCCTGATAAACAGGGCAACCGACGATCAAAGCATCGCAATGTTCAATCTCTGAAATGAGGCTTTCTGATTGCCGGTCCAGCGCCTTGCGATTGACGGTAAACAGGTTCGGCCCGGCATGCGACAGGTCCAGATGCGTGACCGACACATCGTCTTCCGCTTCCAGCCTTGCGGCAATCGCCTGGGTTAGCCGGTGAACTTTCGTCGGGCGGTCACACCCGACGAAGCTGACAATATTTCGCGCCATGGCCGGTCTCAGTTTTCGCTGATGCCGAAAACGGTCCATCGCGCATCGGGGCCGGGCAGGCCAAGTAGCCCCTTGCCGCATTCCTCGACGATCTGGTCGGCGAGCAAAATATGCTGGGTGCCGGAATGGATATCGCGATAGAAGCGCTGCATGGCCGTGTTGTGCAGCGAGGCTCCACGAGCCGCACGATGCGCGAATGTCGCCACATCCGAAACGATGTCGTGCATATAGCGCAGCGAGAGCTTCACCATCGTCATCTGGTCGAGGGACGGGACGCCGCCGGATGCGGTGGTCTGCGAGACGTCTTCCCATGTTTCCATGGCCAGCGCCCGTGCGGCCCGGTAACGGGCTTCGGCATTGGCAAACTGGAACCGCAGGCTGGCGCTGTCTGCACTTTTGCCGAATGGATCCTGTCGCTGGCGGATCACCTTGGCAAGTTCGTCGAGTATCCGGCGACCGACGCCGATGGCCCAGCTTGTATGGGTGAGGGCGCTGTAGCCCGCCAGCCCGAGATGGCCCTGTGTCTGACCGCGCTTCGGTGCGGACTGCGTGAAACTATAGGTCATTGAATCCGGCACGAAGAGGTCTTCATCGGTTGCCAGCGTGTAGTCGAAGCTGCCCGTGGCGCGCAGGCCCAGCACATCCCAGTTGCCAAGCAGCTGGATCGTCGAGCGCGGGTGATGTGCGACGATGATCTGCGGTGCGCCGGTTTCGTCTTTAAGAAGTGCCTTTCCGCTCGGGTCCTTGGGATCGAGAAGGAAGCAGCCGGAATGAATCCATTCCGCGTGGAAGATGGAGCTTCCATAAGCCCAGTTGCCGCGGATCATGTAGCCGCCATCGACCTTGCGGGCAAAGCCGCGCGGCACGCCATTGCCTGCAATAGTGATGTCGACGCCGTCCTTGAAGACATTCGCAATCCCCTCGTCGTCGAGGTAGATCGCCATGGTGGTACCTTCCATATTGTTGACCATCGTGCACCAGCCCGATGATGCGTGGGCATAGGAAAGCGCGGACATTAATCTCATGGCATCGATTGGGCGCAGTTCGGCCCCGCCGACTTCCTTGGGAAACAGCATTGTGTAGAAGCCACCCTTGCGCATGGCGTCCACGACGTCGTCATGCATCCGTCCGAGTGTCTCTGCCTCTTCCGCCTTTTCTTCAATCAAGGGTAGAATCGCTTGAAGGCGGTCATTGAAGCCCTGAAGGACTGCGGAATAGTTGTCGGCTGTGTGAGTCCGGTGCACGCTGGTATCCAAGTTAGTTCCCCTTGATTTAGTGGTTATAAGCAGGAATGATACGGATAAGAGTGGGAACGGACATTCCCCCCAGATGGGGGGCTTGGGAACTCGGGAGAGAGAATGCCCAGGCAAATATTATCGACAGACGAGCGGATATCTGCAGCGCTTTCCGTTGCGGAGAGTCGTAATTATGACGATTTTACAATAGCTTGTGATTATTTTGTCGCGAATGTTCTGCGAGTGCGTTCGCTTGGAATTTATTTGCTGGAGAATAATCGACCGCGCCTTTTTCACAGCATCAACACGCCCACCGGCTTTCTTCTTGAATACCAGAATGGGCTTGCGGATTCGGATCCGATGATTGCGGCAGTGGTGCAGAATGCCGGCGCGGTTGCGGGCTCGCGATTGCCCCAGAATGCGGCGGGGAATGTGCCGCTGATGCGAACGCTGCTCTATCGATGGAACTACAACGATAACTTGTGCTGTCCGGTTTATGTCGGCGACAACATACAGGCGCTGATCTATGCCGCCGGTTTCGAGATGCACGCAACACAGCTCGAAGAACAGGTTTCGCTGCTGTGCCGTTCGTCGGCGCTTGCCTTGCGCAACATTCAGGAAGCGCGTCCGGCGAAGACGCCCAGCGCCAATCTGACCAACCTGTCGCCGCGCCTATCGACGGTCGCCCGGTTGCTTGCAGCTGGCAATACCAACAAGCAGATTGCCCGACATCTGGAGCTTTCACCCCATACGGTGAAGGATTATGTCGACGATCTGATCAAGCGTTTCGGTGTTCGCAACAGAACCGAAGTGGCCGTCCTGATCAACCGCATGAGCGGTGGGAGGAAAGCCGAGCCGGCCGGATTTGTCCTGTCGGGACAGGAACGGCGCGGCCTTCCCATAGAGCATTTCTGAAAACGCTTTCCGCGTTACTAAGGGCAGAGGAATTTAACGGCGCGGCTTTCGGGATCGCACAGCGTGTCGATGACATTGCAATGATGCGTGCCATCGATTTCCCAAGCGCTGGTTTCTATTCCCAACCCGTACCAGATGTTTTCCAGCAGCGCATTTTGTCGCCGGAACTCCATCAGCTCATCGCCGCCGACGCAGCAATGAACGGCAATATCTGTACGCGGGCGCTGGAGTGCCGCGCTCTCCGCGACAGCTTCGGCCTCGTCCATAGAGAAAATATCGTTCATCGCGGTTTTGAGAAGCGGGCGTAAATCGTGCAGCCCGCTGATAGAAAGAACACGCTTGATCCGTTCCGCCGTTGCGACGGCAATGGGCGCATTTTCGCACGCCATGCGGCTGACCAGATGCCCTCCGGCGGAATGGCCGGTCAAGGCGATATCGCCGTCCACTTCCTGCGCCAGATGGTCGATAAAGCGGCCAATTTCCCGTGTGATACCGGAAATGCGTGCTTCGGGGCACAGCGTATAGCTTGGCATGGCAACGCGATATCCGCGCGCAAGCGCGCCTTGCGCCAGATGTGACCAGAAGCTTTTGTCCAGCCCCTTCCAATAGCCGCCATGGACATAAGCAAGTGTGCCCTTGGCCGTGCCTTCCGGCAGGAAGAGGTCATAATGGTTCCGCGCGCCGTCGGCATAGGCGATGTCAGGGATCAAGCGACCCTGATCGCGCATTTTCTCGCGAAAGCCGGATGCCAGTTTCGTCCAGCGCGGCGGATAGGTGGCGGAATCGCTGATGGCCTTCATATTGTCGTAAGCGGTATCGTAGTCGTGCAGCACAGAAGTCTCCTGCGTATTTCATGCTTGAAGCCGCACGTCAGGCGCGGGCTTCGGTTGCCGCCTGCGCGCGCAGGGCGGATCGCTGCAATTTTCCGGATTCTGTTTTGGGCAGGCTTGAAACCCAGCATATGAGGCGTGGATATTTATAAGGCGCGAGTTCGCTTTTGACGTGACTTTGCAGTGCTTCCTGCAAGTTCGTGTCGCCATTATATCCTTCGTTCAGCACGACATAGGCTTTGACGATGCAGCCCCGTTCGTCATCGGGCGCCGCCACCACGCCACATTCCGCCACGGCTGGATGCGCGAGCAGGCTGGCTTCGACCTCCGGTCCGGCGATGTTGTATCCGGCAGAAACGATCATGTCGTCATTGCGGGCCTGATACCAGAAATAGCCGTCCGCATCCATGATATAGGTATCGCCGGTGATGTTCCAGCCGTTCTCGACATATTTGGTCTGGCGCGCGTCGGCCAGATATTTGCAGCCGAGCGGCCCGCGAACGGCAAGTCGTCCGGGGGTGCCGGGCGCGCATTCCTGCCCGTTGTCATCGATGACACGCGCTTCATAACCGGGGATGGGTTTACCAGTCGCTCCGGGTCTGATGTCGTCTTCCGGCGCAGAGATGAAGATATGCAGCATTTCCGTCGCGCCGATGCCGTCGGCCAGCGAAAGCCCGGTCGCACGCTTCCACGCTTCGAAAGTAGGGAGCGGCAGCGCTTCACCAGCTGAAACACATTTGCGCAGGGACGAAAGATCATACTGATCGATCTTCGAAAGCATGGCTCGGTAAGCGGTCGGCGCTGTGAAACAGACAGTTGGTTTATATTCCCCGATAGCGAGCGCGAGGTCATGCGGGGCGGTTTTTGCCGGTAGCACTGTGGAAGCGCCGATCCTGAAGGGAAACAGGACCAGTCCGCCAAGCCCGAATGTAAAGGCCAGCGGCGGTGAGCCGATGAAAATGTCATCTTCGGTCGCGTTCAATATATGATGTGCATAGCAATCACAGACGATCAGCAGGTCGCGGTGGAAATGGATCGTCGCTTTCGGCAAGCCGGTGGTGCCGGATGTGAAGCCGAGCAGGCACGGATCATCCCCGCGTGTCGCGACCGCCTCGAAATCGCTGGAGGCACCGGCCAGCAATGCCCCAAGCTCTCCGCCTGCATTGCCCTCCCAGGTCACCAGAGTTTTAATGAAATCGGTCTGTGCCACGGCATTCTGCATCTCGCCGATCAGCGCGTGATCGCAAAAGGCAATGCTGATTTCGGCCTTGTCGATGATCTGGACCAGTTCACGGGCGCGCAGGAGTGGCATGGTCGCGACCACAACGCCGCCCGCTTTGATGATCGCCATATAGAGCGCAATCTTGGTCGGGTTATTGCCCGAGCGGATCATCACGCGATTGCCTGTTTTCATGCCGAGCTTGTCGGTCAGCACATTGGCGATCTTGTTGATCATTGCGGCGAGATCGCTATAGGTCCAGCGCACGCCAGGCGCCTGCAATGCAATGCGGTCGCCTTTGCCGTTTGCAAGATGTGCATCCACCAGTTCGGTGGTGGCATTGAGCTGTTCCGGGTAGCCGAGTGCGTCGAGGTTGATGATATCCGGTAGAAATTCCGCAGCCGGGAGATTATCCAGAACGAATGTGTCCACATGAGCGCTGGGGTGCATGCTCGTCTCCTGTCAATGCCAGTTTGCGTTCGACTGCTGGGTCAAACGTGCAAGTAACGTTCCTTGATGTCCGGGGTGTTCAAAAGGGCGGCGTTGTCACCGCTCCACACCACACGGCCCTTTTCGATGACCACATGACGGTCTGCGAAGCGCGCCAGCGCATCGACATTCTTGTCGATGACGAGGATCGCTTCGCCCTCGTCCTTGATGTTGCGCAGGCAGGACCAGATCTCTTCGCGCATGAGCGGCGACAGGCCTTCCGTAGCCTCGTCCAGCACGACCATTTTCGGATTGGTCATCAATGCGCGACCAACCGCCAGCATCTGCTGCTCACCGCCGGAAAGCTGGTTGCCCATGTTGCGCCGCCGCTCCTTCAGGCGTGGGAACATCCGATAGATGCTTTCCAGCGTCCATTTGGACGAGCGCGCATCCGAACGCCGGGTGGCCAGCAGGTTCTCTTCGACGCTCAGCGTCGGAAATATCTGCCGCCCTTCCGGGACCAGACCGAGCCCCTCGCGGGCAATCGCATAGGGCGGCTTGCCGGTAACGTCATGGCCATTGACGAACACCTTGCCGCCCTTGGGCGGCAGCAAGCCGAAGATCGACTTGATGGTCGTCGTTTTCCCCATGCCGTTTCTGCCGAGGATCGTGACGACTTCTCCCGCACTGACTTCAAAGTCGATGCCGAAGAGAATGCGAGACTGGCCATAGGCGTTCTGGAGTCCTTCGACCTTCAGCATCACGCGGCCTCCTCTTCGCCGAGATAGGCGGCGCGCACATCCGGGTCGGAGCGCACGGCGGCGGGTGTTCCCGATGCGATCACGCGCCCGTAGACGAGGACGCTCACCTGATCCGCCAGCGAGAAAACGGCATCCATGTCATGCTCGATCAGAACCAGCGTATGCGTCTGACGTAATGCGCGCATCAGTTCGACCAGCACCACGGATTCCTCGTGGCTGGTGCCAGCCAGTGGTTCATCGAGCAACAGCATCTGCGCTTCGGTGGCGAGCGCGATGGCAATCTCAAGCTGGCGCTTTTCGCCGTGCGACAGCGCTCCGGCCCGGCGATGGGCGCGGTCGTCCAGCCGGACGCGAGCAAGCGCAGTCATGGCTTGCTCGTTGATATCGGCTTCCTTGTTTGCCGCCTGAAAAAAGCGGAAGCTCGAACCTGATCGTGCCTGAACGGCAAGTGCAACATTGTCCAGCACGCTGAAACCTTCAAGAACCGAGGTGATCTGAAACGAACGTGCAAGGCCGAGATGGACACGATTGGGCATAGGCAGACCGGAAATGTCACGGCCATCGAAGATGACCGAACCGCGGTCGCTTTTGAGATTTCCCGAAAGCTGGTGGATCAATGTCGTCTTTCCGGCGCCATTGGGGCCGATCAGCGCGTGAATTTCGCCGCGTTTGACGGTGAGATTGACCCCATCCGTGACCTTGAGCGCGCCGAAGCTTTTATGCAGGTCATGAACCTGAAGCAGTTCATCCGACATCGGAACCTCCACGCAGCTTGCGGAGCAGCCCGCCGATACCGTCGCGACTGAAAAGCACGACGAGAACAAGGAAAAGACCAAGGCCGAGTTTCCAGTGCTCGGAGAAATGCGCCAGCACCTCTTCCAGCACGATGAAGGCGGTTGCGCCGAGGACCGGGCCGATCAGCGTGCCCATTCCACCCAGCACGACCATGACGATCAGTTCGCCAGAACGCTGCCAGCTCATGAAGGCAGGCGAAACGAACTGGATCTGGTTGGCGAGCAGAACACCGGCAATGGCCGCTGCCACACCGGCAATCACATAGGCGGTGAGCTGAAACGAGAAGGGCGAGAAACCGATGGCGCGCATACGCACCGGATTGTCCCGCGTTCCACGCAGCACACGACCGAACCGTGAATGCACCAGCATGCGGAAGATGAAAAATGCGCCCATCAGAACCGCCAGCACGAAGTAGAACAGCACCAGATTGCTGGAAAGCAGCGTATTGCCGAACAGCGTTGAGCGGGTGGACAGCGTCATTCCATCGTCGCCGCCAAAGGCTGACAGGGAAACCATGAAGAAGAAGGCCATCTGCCCGAAGGCCAGCGTGATCATGATGAAATAGACGCCGCTGGTTCTCAGCGAGATATAGCCGGTGACGAGGGCGAAGAACGCTGCAACAACGATGGCCGCAACCAGCTGGAGGATCAGATCGTCGATGCCATAGCTGGACAGGATGCCGACTGCATAGGCGCCGATCCCGATATAGGCAGCATGGCCGAAGGAAACGAGCGCGCCGTAACCCATGATGAAATTGAGCGAAAGCGCGGCCAGCGCGAAGATCATGATGCGTGTCACGATCACGAGAAGAAAGCTGTCGTTCAATACGGATGCGAGAAGCGGAACGATTGCAAAGGCGGCGAAGACCAGCCACGGGCCCGCATCCAGCAAAGGCGAGGTTCGGCTCTTTGCCGTTTCCGGCATGGCGGTATCGCGGGTGCTGTTATGGGTAATCTCGCTCATCGGGTTCCTCCCTGCGCCGGGAAGAGACCTGTCGGACGGAAATAGAGCACAGCTGCCATCAGAATATAGGTGAGCATCGGCACCAGCGTGCGGCCCATCTGGGAGGCAGCGGCCGGATCGAGCAGATTGCGGAGCAGCATCGGTCCGAAGGTGCGGCCAAGCGTATCGACGAGGCCAACGGTGATGGCCGCAACGAAAGCACCGCGCACGGAGCCGACGCCGCCGATCACGATGACGACGAATGTGAGGATCAGGATGGAATCGCCCATGCCTGGATCAACGGAGAGAATGGGGGAGATCATGCCACCGGCAAAGCCTGCAAGCATCGCGCCAAGTCCGAAGACCACCATGAACAGGCGGCGTATATTGATGCCCAGAGCCGAGACCATGTCGCCATTGGTCGCTCCGGCACGCAGCAACATGCCGATGCGCGTGTGATTGACGAGGACATAAAGACCCGCCGCCGTGGCGAGGCCAGCAGCGATGATCAGCAGGCGATAGACGGGATAGCGCAGGTTGCCAAAGAGCTGGATGGAACCGGATAGGGAATCCGGCATCGGCACGCTGAGCGGAGCCGCGCCCCAGATGATCTTCACGAGTTCGTTCACTATCAGGATCAACCCGAATGTAGCCAGAACCTGATCGAGATGGCTGCGTTCGTATAATCGTCGAAAGACCAGTACTTCCAGCACAATGCCGATGACAAGGGTGACGGGCAGGGCGATCAGGATGCCGTAAAAGAAGCTGCCTGTCATGGCAGTGAAAGTCGCAGTCAGATAGGCGCCGACCATATAAAGAACGCCATGCGCCAGGTTGATGAGGTCCATGACGCCGAAGATCAGTGTCAAACCGGCTGCGACGAGAAAGAGCAAAATGCCAAACTGAATCCCGTTAAGGGACTGCAGCAGAAAAAGATTGAGCATGGGGGACGTCCGGAACTCGTTGTACTGAAGTCCGTTTCACGCCAGACAAACTGGCGTGAACTGTTTCAGACTTGGAAATTGAGAGGACTGGGCTCATCGGAGCACCCGCCTTCCACCGGGTTACATCTTGCATTCAGCTGCGTAATTATCCTTGTAATCGTTGAAGACCGTTTCAACGTAGGACGTGGCGAACTGGCCGTCGTCACGCTTGACGACTTTGGTCAGGTAGAAATTCTGGATCGGAAAGTGGTTGTCGCCAAAGCTGAATTCACCGCGCGGCGAGGTGAATTTCGCGTCTTTCATGGCGGCCCGCAAGGCATCCTTGTCGGCAATATTGCCGTTGACCTGCTTGACGGCCGCATCGATCAGCATGGCGGCGTCATAAGCCTGCACTGCAAAAGTCGCCGGAATGCGCTTGAATTTGGCTTCATAGGCGGCGGCAAATTCCTTGGCTGGTGCGGAATCAAGATCCGGCGCCCAGTTCGAACCGGCGAAGAAGCCAACTGCCGCATCCTGCTGCGCGGGCAGGGTGGTCTCATCCACGGTGAATGCCGAGAGGAACGGAGTGCCTTCAAGACCGGCCTGACGATACTGTTTGACGAAATTTACGCCCATGCCGCCGGGCAGGAAGGCGTAGACGGCGTCAGGCTGTTCGGCTGCGATCTGGGCGAGTTCTGCCGAATAGTCGAGCTGGCCAAGCGGCACATAGATTTCCTGCGCGACTTCGTTCTTGTAGGAGTGCTTGAAACCGGCCAGAGCGTCCTTGCCAGCCTGATAATTCGGGGCGATCAGCACGACGCGCTGGTAGTTCTGCTTTTCGGCATATTTGCCGGAAACTTCATGCATCTGGTCGTTCTGATAGGAGGTGACGAACAGATTGGGGTTGCAATCCTTACCGGCCAGATTGGACGTGCCTGCATTGGTCGAGATCAGAAACGTGCCGGAATCGGTCGCCGGCTTGACGATAGCGTTCAGGACATTGGAGAAGATGGGGCCTACGACAAAATCCACTTTGTCGCGCTGGATCATCTGCTGGACCTTGTTGACGCCGATATCCGGCTTCTGCTCATCGTCCTGAATGATGATTTCAGCATCGAGGCCGCCGAGCTTGTTGCCCAGCTTGTCCATGGCAAGCAGAAAACCGTCGCGGGATTGTTCGCCCAGCAAGGCCGCTGGCCCGCTCAGCGTATAGATCAAACCGATCTTGATCTTGCCTTCTTCGGCCTGCGCGGTTCCGTTCAACATGGTTGCGGCGAGCAGCGCGAAGGCCGCTTTCGTCGAAATTTTCATTGTTCCACCTCGATTGCAGCGTTCTGCTTTGTCTTATTTTTCTTTCGCATTATCCGGCGCAAAACCGCTTCACACTTTTGCTGGAAATGCTCTGATACCCGGCAGATGTACTCCCATACTTCTGCCGGGCGGATGCATTATTCTGCTGGAGCGGGCAAAAATTCAACCTCGTGTGCCGGTGCAATGCGAACTATTTCGGCAGGATCACCGACATTGTCGATGCGAACGAACAGATCCCAAAGTTTTGCGGTCGGCGAAACCCAGAAAACGCACTTCACTGGCTGCTCGGTCTTGTTGAAAATACCGTGCGACACGTTGCGTGGTAGGCAGACGAGATCGCCAGCTTCGGCAACGGCTTCCTTGCCGTCGAGAAGCAGGTCGAAGCGTCCTTCCAGCACGTAGATGAATTCTTCCTGCGTGGTGTGGATATGTGGCGGAACGAAAGTGCCGGGAGGGAAGGTTGCGTGCCAGGACATGGAGCTTTCGCAGACATGCTTGGGCACATAGGTCTGACCGAGAATATGCCAGACAACACCGTCCACGGAGGAACCGGATTTGGTCACGCCAGCTTGAAGAACAGTCACTCGAATTCCCTTTCATTAGAGCGCACCCCGAAAAGTGTGAAACGGTTTTCGGAAAAGATGCGCGTTAAAAATTATTCCGACGCAGGTTTCAGGCAGAGGCCCGAGACACTCCCCGATTGACTTGCTGTGTTGAAAAGCCAGCCTTTGCGGCATAGCCGCGAACAATGGCTTCGCGCTCGGCAAAGCTGATGACGCCGTCCAGATCGGCAACACCGGATGGAGCGCGGCGTTCAACCTCATCGATGACGCCTTCCGGGCCGCCCAGCCGGTTGAGCCGGACGATTTCCGCCGTCGCGGGCAGCCGGATTGCCTGATAGGCCGCCAGCGCCGCGCGACCGTGCTCCGCAGCGGCAAGATGGTCGGCAAGCGTGCGTGCGTCGATGATCGCCTGGCTCGCGCCGTTCGACCCCACCGGATACATCGGATGGGCGGCGTCGCCGATCAGCGCCACGCGGCCATCCGTCCACCAGCGGGCGGGGTCGCGGTCGCACATCGGATATTCGAAGAATGTATCGGTTGCGCGCACCAAAGCGGCAAGGTCCACGACATTGATGCCAAATTTTTCGACATGGGGCATCAGTTCTTCATGCGTGCCGCGACGGCTCCAGTCCTCGCGCTTCGGCGCAGGCGATCCGTCGGCGCCGGGACGATAGGTGACGACCCAGTTGTTGAGAATCTTGCCGGGCGTGGTGCCCTTGGCTATCGGGTAAAGCACCAGCTTATACGTAAAGCCGCCAGCGACGATCATGGTGCGACCGTCAAGGAACGGATCGCTTTCAACAGCGCCGCGCCACATCATGACGCCGTTCCATTTGAGACCGGCTTCGTTCGGGAACATCTGATGTCGAATGACGGAATGAATACCGTCCGCGCCGATAATGATGTCGGCAGTTGCCGAGGTAATTTTTGAACCTTCGGCAAAATGAACCGTGGCAGAACCCTCGTTCTGGGTGTAGCCCACGCAGCGCTGGTTCGCGATGACGGCATCCGGTCCAAGCCGTTCGATGACGGCATTATAAAGCAGTTTCTGCAAATAGCCGCGATGGATTGAGAACTGAGGCACATCATAGCCTGCATCGATGCCGCGGGGCTCGCGCCAGATTTCCTGGCCCTGCCGTGTAGCGTAAATCAGCTCTCGGGTGCGGATGCCGGTGGCGTCCAGCGCGGGCAGAAGGCCGATTTCAGCCAGTTCGCGGATGGCGTGCGGAAGGACATTGATACCAACGCCCAGTTCACGGACTTCCGGTGCTGCTTCGAAAATCTGGCAGTCAATGCCTCGTGCGTGCAGCATCAATGCCATCGTGAGGCCACCGATGCCCCCTCCGACGATAATCGCTTTCATTCGCGGTTCCCTTTTTCGTGGCTGCTCTTTGGCGCCTGGGACCAACGATAAAAGCGGGAACAATGCTGTCTATCACCAAAACGCCATTCCTAACAGGAAACCGCCAGAAACGCGCTTTCGTGCAAAATTTTCGTGGCGCTTGCGCTCTCGCTCCAGCGTGATACTTTAATCTTAAAATAAAATGCTCTCTAAATGAGATACGGGGAATATCGTGATGCCGACTACGAGCTATATGCACAGGCTTTCGCCGTCCATCGATTCGTTCCAGGACACCATGTCGGGTCTCCTCAGGCCTTGCCGCATCTCGAAAAAATCCAGCCGGACCTACCGGACGGAAGTTTCACATGGGCGCATGCGTCCCTTCGGCCTGACTGCGATCCGCATTGGCGGCCATGCCCGCATCGAAGTCGAAGCGCATAACGACATGACTTTGTTGCAGGTTCCGTTGCAGGGTATCTTTGTCTCGCGCGACCGGCGCGGTGACGAGCTGTTGTATCAGTCCGGCATGAATGCGCAGCTGGTCGACGCGCATTCGGCGATTGATCTCGAATTTCACCCTTCCACGCGCATGCTGATCTTCAGCCTGAACGATACCCAGATCGATATTCTGGGGGGCAAGGAATTCATCGAGCAGTTTACCCATAACAAGCGCGTCGTATCCTTCGATACTCTGGTGGGGCATGCCTTCTATCAGCTGGCGCATTTCGTCATAAACGAGATCGAGAAGGATAAGGAAGCATTCTTCCATGGCGGTCTGTCGGAGCGGCTCGAAGACAGCCTGATGGCATCGCTTGCGGCGGCGCTCGACACGCAGCCGCGCGCAAGGCCGCTGACGAGTGCGGTTCCGAGCTATGTCCAGCGTGCTGAAAAATTCATGCTCGACAATCTCGACAAGCAGCTGACCTTGCAGGAGCTTGTCGATGCAACGGGCACCAGCGCACGTACCTTGCACCGCACATTTCGCAGTGTCCGGGGCAACACGCCGCTCGGCGTGTTCAAGAACATGCGGCTGGACAAGGTGCATGCAGAGCTTGTCCGCGGCCATGCCGGGCCGGGGGATATCACGCGTATCGCCATGGCCTGGGCTTTCAATCATATGGGCTTGTTTTCAGCGGATTACCGACAGCGCTTCGGCTATCTCCCATCGGAAACCGTGCGCCGCGCGCAATGATCCTTCGGTAGAAACGCTTCGGGCGGCACCCCGTATATTGAATTTCCGGCTGGACTGTGGTGCTGCACGCCGCCAACCTCAGGCGTGCCTGTGCCGGGAGCAAAGCCCCGGGGCCTGCTCGGCGAGCATATGTTCTTGCAAATCAGAAACACTATCACTGCCGACCGTATAGACGGTAGGACGGCCGGTCGGTTACCTTGGCTCTTGAGATTTGAACCGGAGATGAAGCCTTCATGATCAAGGGTATAGCGCTGCTATTGTTGTTTCAGCTGCTTGGCGAAAGCTTTATCTTCATGAGCGGGCTTCCTATACCGGGCCCCGTTGTGGGGCTCGTGCTTCTGTTCGTTGCCATGCAACTGTGCAAGATATTCGACTGGGGTATCTTTGCCGAAGCAGAAACGGCGGCCGATGGTTTTCTTGGTAATCTCGGCCTGCTTTTTGTCCCGGCGGGGGTCGGAGTGGTGGCTATGTGGAGCCAGATTCAGGGGCAGGCCACGGCAATTCTGGCTATCGTGGTGATCTCGGCAATTCTCACATTGGCGGTGACGGTCTGGACCTTCATTCTTGTGCAACGCTTCATGGGGCGGAGGTAGCGTCATGAAACATCCACTGGAACTATGGGTTTACCTTTCAGCATCACCTTTGCTGTGGCTCACTCTCACATTATGCGCATGGATCGCGGCGACGCATATTTCCGTTCGACTGAAGCGCCATCCATTGGCCAATCCTGTACTGATTTCCATCGTGCTGCTTTCCAGCCTGCTTGTGATTTTTGATGTTCCCTATGGACGATTCTTTGAAGGAGCCCAGTTTATCCACTTCCTGCTCGGTCCAGCCACAGTAGCCATCGCCGTGCCTCTATTCCGCCAATGGCATCAGGTGCGGCAAGCGCTGATCCCAATGGGAGCAGCGCTGGTCGTCGGCTCCTTCTTTGCGGTTCTTTCCATTGTGGTGATGGGTAAATGGGCCAATCTCTCCAATGAAGTGCTGATTTCTTTTCTGCCAAAATCCGCAACTGCCGGGGTTGCCATGGCGATCTCTTCCACACTTGGCGGCACACCGTCGCTAACCGCGGTATTGGTCGTACTTACCGGTATCATCGGCGCACTTGTCGTCACCCCTTTCATGAATGCCATGCGGATAAGGGATTACGCCGCACGTGGATTTGCTGTTGGGCTGACGTCGCACGGTATCGGAACTGCACGTGCTTTCGATGTCGATGAGACGGCTGGGCTCTTCGCCGGGATTGCCATGGCGCTGAACGCTATTGCAACGTCACTCGTTGTGCCGCTGCTCGTCAAATTGTTCCTCAGCTGAAACGCCGACGCGGTATTCCAGCGGGTGGCTGATTGATACTAAAGCGTATTCCGAAAAATGTGGAACGATTTTCGGAACGAGATGCGTGTTGAAGCAAACCGTTAGAGCTTCTCATAGCCACGCGAGCCGTTTGGCTCGCTGGCTGGCACTACGGCCTGGTGCTATGCAGTTCGGATTACGGTACTCAATGTCCCATAGGTAGGACGGCTGCCTACGCTGAATCGAAACTGCACAGGATGCTACATATTTTCGGGGCGCATCTGGCAGTTGACGGCTGCGCTCCGTTCTCCGTGAAGCGATAACAGCTTCTCAAGCCTGACTCATCAGAAGTGACAAAAATGCCGGGCTATAACCCGGCGTTCTCTTGCAACGTTCCAACCGACAAGCACAGCTCGCTTACCGGAATTGTCGCGGCGGCTTATTTGCCGGATGCCATCGTGTTGTAGCTGGTAATCAGGTTGCGATAATCTGGAATGTGGTTTGCAAACAGCGTACCCAGACCTTCAATATCGTTGCGCCAGTCGCGATGCAGTTCACAATATCTGGTTGTGCTGGACGGTGCCGGGATCGTGCAGCTGCCAACCATGATGATCTGGCGTGACCTTGCCGCAGGCACATTGGTGCCTGTCTTGCCCGAATGGCGCCCGGCTGCGGGCATCGTCCATGCAGTATTTCCATCCAGGCGTGGCCTGCTGCCTTCGGTGCGTACCCTGATCGACTTTCTGGCGCGGGAATGCGCCGTTCAGCGCAAGGCCATCGACGAAACTATTCTTTAGCCAGCGGCAGACCATACGTCGGAGAAGGTCTCTGGGTCGTCATGACCTGTGTTCGCTTGCGGATAAAGCGGCATACTCTTCGACCAAAAAATCGAGAAGCGCGCGCACCGAAGGCAGCAGGCCACGCCGCGAAGGAAAGGCAGCATGGATGATGCCGCTGCGGGGTGCCCAGTCGGGCAGAAGATCAACCAACCGCCCAGCCTTTATATCATCCCGGACAACCATTGTAGGAAACTGGCAAACGCCGATGCCTTGAAGAGCGGCCAGCCGCAGCGCAACCATATCTTCCGTGATCAGCAGCGGTTGATAGGGAATTTCAGCCGTGGTGCCGTTCGGACCAAGCAGGTTCCATTCAAAACTGTTGTGGGATGATCCCCAGGCAAGGCCGGGCATGTCGACGAGGTCGGCGGGGACGGCGTTGCATCCTTCCTTGACGAATACAGGGCTTCCCACCAGTCGTTGCTCGCTTTCCGCCAGCTTGCGGATGACGAGATCGCTATCCTCGAGCGGTGGAAAGCGGACGCGGATAGCGAGATCGAAGCCTTCGCGGATAACATCCACGCGCCGGTTTGTGCTTTCCAGATGTATCTTTACCTTTGGGTATCGCGCCATGAAACGGGCGATCATTTCACCGACCTGGAAATAAATGACCGATGCCGGGCAACTCACCCGCACCGTGCCTTGCGGTTCTGTGCGCATTCTGTCGATCACATCCAGTGCGGCATCGGCCTCAACCATCATCGCCAGACAATGGCGATAAAATTCCTGGCCGATATCCGTCACGGCAAATTGTCGGGTGGTGCGCTGGATAAGCCTGACACCGAGATCATCTTCCAGCAGGGCGATCCGGCGGCTCAGCCTGGAGCGCGGCATATCCAGTTTTCGGGACGCAGCGGAAAAGCCGCCTTGCTCCACGACTTCCACATAAAGCCGCATATCGTTGAGATCAGCCATGGCCGGGCCTTTCATTGTCCTGTTTTCAGGACAGTATAGCCTGAACTTCGATCTACCGGTCAATTTGTTCCAGATTTATTTTGCTCTCAGACAGTCAATTCAGTGTCCGCAAGGCAACGAAATAAATCGGGAAGATCGAGATGAGACAGGTTATCGGCATTTACAGCAGCTCATCGCCCCATTGGGTGGGTGATGGATTTCCGGTTCGCTCCATGGTTTCCCATGCGACAATGGGCGAACACATCAGCCCCTTCTTGCATCTTGATTATGCCGGGCCGGAACAGTTTGCACCCACGGCAACCCCGCGCGGTGTTGGCAGCCATCCCCATCGCGGTTTTGAAACCGTGACCATTGTCTATCAGGGCGAAGTTGAACATCGCGATTCCACTGGAAGCGGAGGCATGATCGGTCCCGGTGATGTACAATGGATGACTGCTGCCGCCGGGATTTTGCACGAGGAGCGCCATTCGAAGGCGTTTACCGAACAGGGAGGCACGCTGGAAATGGTGCAGCTCTGGGTCAACCTGCCTGCCAAGGACAAGTCCGCGCCCGCCACTTACCAGACGGTGCTCGATCGGGATATTCCGACCGTGGCCCTGCCGGATGAAGCTGGAATTGTCCGTGTCATAGCCGGGAACTATGCCGGACATGCCGGACCGGCACGCACCTTCACGCCGATTGATCTATGGGACCTGCGCCTGAAACAGGGCGGAAGCGTTGTGTTTGATCTTCCCGATCAACATACGACCGGCCTGGCAATCTTGCGCGGAACGATCACCGTCAACGGCAACAGATCGGCACGGGATGCGCAATTCGTTCTGCTCGACCGAAAGGGTGGCAGTTTCGAGATTACGGCTGACAGCGACGCAACCGTCCTTCTGCTGAGTGGCGAACCGCTTGGCGAGCCTGTCGCCATGCGTGGCCCTTTCGTCATGAACACAAATGAAGAATTGCAGGATGCTTTCGCGGATTTCCGAACAGGGAAATTCGGCACCATTCCTGCCTGATCCATTCCCCTGGTGTCAGTATGAACCACGGGTATCCCCGGACCGGAAATGCTTTCGGCCCTGAATACGTCCAAGCCTGAAGAAGGAGACAAAAAATGAGCAGCCCAGCTAACTTTAATGGCCAGCGTCCGGTTATCGACCCCAACGACGCTGTCATGCTTCTGATCGATCATCAGAGCGGCCTGTTTCAGACCGTCGCAGACATGCCGATGCCTGTTTTGCGCAATCATGCGACCGCGCTTGCCAAGATGGCCACGCTGACCAAGATGCCGGTCATCACCACGGCATCCGTGCCGCAGGGCCCCAATGGTCCGCTGATCCCCGAGATTCATGAGAACGCCCCTCATGCCAAATATGTAGCGCGCCGCGGCGAGATCAACGCATGGGACAATCCGGATTTCGTTGCTGCCGTGAAGGCCACAGGCCGCAAGACCCTGATCATCGCAGGCACCATCACCAGCGTTTGCATGGCCTTCCCGGCAATCAGTGCCGTTCAGGATGGTTACAAGGTTTTCGCCGTGGTGGACGCATCCGGTACCTATTCCAAGATGGCGCAGGAAATCACGCTCGCTCGTGTTGTTCAGGCCGGTGTCGTGCCGATGGATACGGCTGCGGTGGCTTCGGAACTCCAGAAGACATGGCATCGTGACGATGCGCAGGAATGGGCCAATGTCTACACCAAGATTTTTCCTCCCTACCAGCTTCTCATCGAAAGCTACTTGAAGGCGCAGGAAGTCGAAAAGAACCACGAACAGCTCGATTCACAGCGTGGCTGATTGTGATTGAAATACAAAAGGGCGGCATTACCTGCCGCCCTTCTTCTTGTCCTCAAGTTGATATGAAAACCGCATTGCGCAATGAATGTACGCAATGCGGTTCAATGTTCAGCCTGTCGTGTCATCCCACGGATTTCCCGACAGTGTTTATGCGCAAGGCTTACTTCTGCCAGCTCTTGACCAGTTCATCGTAATTGACCGTAACCGGCTTTTCTTTTTCGTTCTCGATCTTCAGCTGAGGAGCGAGGTTACCCTTGGAAACGGCATCCTTGTTCCAGTACTCGATGTCATGTTCCTCGGCGAGCTTCGGTCCGATGTCGCCCTGTACCCCCGCACGTTCCAGACGCGAGAGAACTTTTTCCTGTTCGGCGCAAAGTGAATCCATCGCTTCCTGTGCCGTTTTTGCACCCGACGATGCATCACCGATCGCCTGCCACCAGAGCTGAGCCAGCTTTGGATAGTCAGGCACGTTGGTGCCGGTTGGCGACCACTGGACGCGGGCCGGCGACCGATAGAACTCGACCAGACCGCCGAGCTTCGGTGCCCGATCCGTGAAGCTTTGATGATGGATGGACGAGTCGCGGATGAAGGTCAGACCCACATGGCTCTTTTTCACATCGACCGTCTTGGACGTCACGAACTGCGCATAGAGCCAGGCAGCCTTGGCCCGGTCATCCGGGGTGGACTTCATGAGGGTCCAGGAACCCACGTCCTGATAGCCCAGCTTCATGCCGTCCTTCCAGTAGACGCCATGCGGGGAGGGGGCAACACGCCATTTCGGCGTGCCATCCTCGTTCACGACCGGCAGGCCGGGCTTGGCCATATCGGCGGTGAAAGCCGTGTACCAGAAAATCTGCTGGGCGATGTTGCCCTGCGACGGAACCGGACCGGATTCGGAGAAGGTCATGCCTTGAGCTTCTGCCGGAGCATAGGCCTTGATCCAGTCGAGATATTTCTGGATGGCGTAGACCGAAGCT